>Ga0180301_10001444_pt1 | contig 18772 bp, 17 predicted proteins | sample GuaBasSediGuay16_FD_121797 | JGI IMG/M metagenome (GOLD analysis project Ga0180301, IMG submission 121797) | Subseafloor sediment microbial communities from Guaymas Basin, Gulf of California, Mexico - Guay16, Core 4569-2, 12-15 cm | ecosystem: Environmental > Aquatic > Marine > Hydrothermal... | reverse complement strand
TAGTGATAACAAGGGTTTTTCATGAATCCTATATACACTCCTATGTATCTGCTTTACTCTCAAGAATACTTACTAAAACTGATTTTTCAGAACTATTAGTATCTAAAACTGTAGATGAAGCTATAAAGGTAATAAGTAATAAGCCTATTGGAGCAAAATTATATACTCTCGTATTAGAGAAGAGGCTTGAGCTAAAAAAGATCAATGAAGCTATAAATAATTATATTATAGAAAGACATAATGATCTCTATAACTACATACCCCTACGACATAGGAGACACCTGGATCCCATAGAAGGCCTTTTTGACTCAATCAATATAACGTTGTTCTATAGTAACTTGATTAGAGGAGGTAAGGCAGAATATTTAATCCCAGCAGGAAAGATCTTTAGAATGAAAGTCGATCTTGAGAAAGTAGATAACATTGATGATCTAGTAGATATGTTAGTTAGTAAAGGATTAAAGATTTATGCGGATGTTTTAAAGGGATATACAGGTGATCCGATAAAGTTATTCTATATATTAACCAGAAAGGTCTTACCTATTAGTAAGCCCCTAGATATCCCGTATAGACGTTTACTGGGCTTCATACATGATTTATTATGGATATTAATGTGTGGTGCTAAAGGCGAACTACCTAAAGAGGTTATTCCAAGCTTTTATGGATTATCAATAAATGAATTCAATAATGTATGTTTATCAAAAAGTTTAGAGGACATTCCTGCCATATTACAAGATGGCTACTTTAAGGATTTCTCAGAGATCCTTAGATATACTAATAAGATTAGTATCGGTGGCGGCTCATTATTCCTAGGTTCTATACTATATTTATCAGTTTTAACCAAGGATTTATTAACTCCATATACTCCACATCCTTATGTAAGGTATTGTATACTCATTCTTAGTGAAGGAGTATTAGTCAATACATGTTTAGCGGCTATAGCCACTGGTATGTTCGCGAAAGAGCTTAAAGATCTTATTAACGAGTGGTGGGTACTTTGATGAGAACTAGGATTATTAGAAAAGATGTATTAGTTATAGGTGATCGTATATTGTGCCTCATAGGCTCGGCAGCAGGCCTTGATTATTTAGAATTCTCAGGTACCAATTGTAAAGACGTATATGATTTTCTAAATGAGAATGCCATGAACTATGGAGTTATCATTATATCGAGAGAAACTGTTTCATTATGTAGAGATGTTAATACGTTTCTGAAGAATCTACCTGAAAGTATACTATCGATCGTCATAGATACGCCTAGAACCATGGAGAGAATAGATGTTAAGAAATATTACGAGGATATTATACGCAAATATATTGGTTTAAAGGTAACGTTATAGTTTTTATGCCCCACTTGTGATAACCCTTATACTGAAATAATTGAAGTAGGTGCTTGATCAATTGCCATTAAAGGGAAGTATATACAGAGTATCTGGTCCACTTGTGATAGCTGAGGGTATGAAAGGTTCCAAAGTATACGAAGTTGTTGAAGTTGGTGAAGAAAGACTGATAGGTGAAATAATTGGTGTTGAAGGAGAGAAGGCTATTATACAAGTCTATGAAGATACTACGGGACTTAAAGTAGGAGACCCTGTCCAAGGTACAGGGTATCCTTTAGCAGCTGAATTAGGCCCTGGTCTAGTAGGATCAATCTATGACGGTATTCAGAGGCCATTACCTATTCTTGAGGAACTTGTAGGTTTCTTTGTAAAACGAGGCGTCAAGGCAACACCATTACCAAGAGATAAGAAATGGCATTTCATACCTATTGCTAAAAAAAGCGATAAAGTAGAACCAGGCGACTATCTTGGCTATGTTATTGAGACAGAAACGGTTAAACACTACATAATGGTTCCACCCGGGATCCATGGCATTCTAAAAGAAATCGTTCAAGAAGGGGATTATACAGTCGATGAGACTATCGCTATTATAGACGATGTGGAGGTTAATATGATACAGAAATGGCCTGTCCGTAAACCTAGGCCTTACCGAGAAAAACTCGAGCCACATGAACCATTAATTACAGGTCAGCGTGTAATAGATTTCTTCTTCCCATTAGCAAAGGGTGGTAAAGCCGCCATACCAGGAGGTTTTGGCACTGGTAAGACCATTACTTTACAGCAACTTACCAAATGGAGCCACGTAGATATAGCCATCTATGTTGGATGCGGTGAACGCGGCAATGAAATGGCTGATGCACTTCATAGCTTCCGTAAACTTATCGATCCACGTACTGGTAAGCCATTGGTTGAGAGAAGTGTATTCATAGCAAACACTAGTAATATGCCTGTAGCAGCTCGTGAAACAAGTGTATTCCTTGGAGCAACAATTGGCGAGTACTTCCGTGATATGGGATATCATGTGTTAATGGTTGCTGATTCAACCAGTCGATGGGCTGAGGCCATGAGGGAGATTAGTGGACGATTAGAAGAGCTTCCCGGCGAGGAAGGTTATCCAGCATACTTGGGTTCTAGATTAGCTAGTTTCTATGAGAGAAGTGGTTATGTAGAGACTCTTGGTAAGCCTGAAAGAGCTGGGAGCTTGACGATTATGGGTGCAGTCAGCCCTCCTGGTGCAGACTTTAGTGAACCAGTTACACAAGCAACTCTGCGTATAGTACGTGCACTATATGCACTTGATGTGGCTCTCGCCTATCGTAGGCATTATCCAGCTATCAACTGGCTTACAAGCTACAGTCTCTATGTAGAGAATGTTACTGATTGGTGGCATAAGGAAATAGGTGGTGAATGGAGAAGCCTTCGAGAGAACGCTCTAGCTATTCTACAAAAGGAGGCTGAGCTTGAAGAACTCGTAAGACTTGTTGGAGCAGAAGCCCTACCTGAAGAGGATAAACTTGTTCTGGAGGTTGCACGTATGATTCGTGAAGACTTTCTACAACAAAATGCTTTCCATGAGATCGATACGTATTGCCCACCTAAAAAGGCTTTACTTATGATGAAGGCTATAATGCTATTCTATGAGTATGGTCTTGAAGCTATTCGCAAGGGTATAACAGTTGATGAAATACATGGTATGGAGTGCAGGATTAAGATTGCGCGAATGAAAGAAATACCCAATATAGGTTTTGAAGACATGTTTAAACAATTATTTGATAAGATAAGAAATGAATTTGAAATAAAGATTAGAGAGGTGGGTATTATTGGTAGCCTCTAGCCTAGCTATTCGTGAATCTCCAAAGCTTGTACGTGCTCAAGGCAGTCTATTGATCGCGGAGCCTATATATGGTGTTAGCTATGGTGAAGTAGTTGAAGTAATGCTCGCCGATGGAGAGTTAAGACTTGGGCAAGTAATAGATGTTAGCCGTGATGCTATTGTAATTCAAGTTTTTGGAGGAGTTAGCGAAGTCGATCTAAGGGGTTCACGTGTTAGATATCGCGGAGAAACATTAAAATTACCAGTAGGTATTGACATGCTTGGTAGAATGTTTGATGGATTGGGAAGACCTATTGATGGAGGCCCCCCGATCGTGCCAGAAGATTATCTCGACATTAATGGTGCACCACTCAATCCAGCTGCTCGTCTACCTCCATCAGAGTTTATCGAGACTGGTATAAGTGCTATTGATGGATTGAATAGCCTTGTACGTGGACAGAAACTACCCATATTCTCTGGTTCAGGATTACCACATAACCGTATAGCTGCCCAAGTCGTTAGACAAGCACGTGTACGTGGAGAAGAAGAGCGTTTCGCAATTGTATTCGCTGCTATTGGTGTTAGTTATGACGATGCTATGTTCTTCATAGATAACTTCCGCCGTTATGGTGCATTAGAGAATACTGTTGCATTCATTAATACAGCTGATTCACCGGTTATTGAGCGTGTAGCTATTCCAAGAGTGGCATTAACTGTAGCTGAGTATTTAGCATGGAAGCATGGAATGCATGTACTAGCCATTCTCACGGACATGACAAATTATGCTGAGGCTCTCCGTGAACTTAGTGCTGCCCGTGAAGAAGTACCTAGTAGGAGAGGTTATCCTGGATACATGTATACTGATTTAGCAACTATATACGAGAGAGCTGGCAGGGTTGAGGGCCAAAAAGGTAGTGTTACCCAGATGCCTATATTGACGATGCCAGACGATGATATTACACATCCAATACCTGACCTAACAGGTTATATTACTGAGGGCCAGCTCGTACTATCTAGAGCATTATGGAGAAAGGGTATCTATCCACCATTTGACATTCTTATGAGTCTGTCACGATTAATGAAGGATGGTATTGGTGAAGGTAAGACACGTGAGGACCATCGTGGAGTATTTATGCAGCTCTATAGTGCTTATGCCGAAGGTGTTAGGCTTCGTGAATTAGCTGTTGTTGTCGGTACTGAAGCATTGTCCCCAAGAGACAAGAAGTTCCTTGAATTTGCTGATAGGTTTGAGAAGGAATTCATCGGCCAAGGAGAATATGAGAGGAGAACTATTGAGGAGACCCTTGATAAGGGATGGGAGTTGCTGTCCATATTGCCTGAGGAAGAACTTAAACATGTAAAGCTTAAGCATATTAAGAAATATCATCCAAAGTATAGAGGTAGTAAAGCTTAATTCTATTTCATGATTCTTTTAACAAGATAATATTTTGCCGCATCTTCAAAGGCTACTATGGCATCCAATGCTATACCTATATCTTCACCCCATGAAATAACTCCATGCCTAGGTATAACTACAAGCCGTGAACCCTTCAATACTTCCTCCAAAATATTATTTGCTAAATCAATTGTTCCAGGCGGAGCTGGTTTACAGATACTGACCCTGCCAACACTATATTTTATTTCTGCAAAAACTTCATCGAGCCAATCAATACCCGCCACATCAACTAATGCTGTTGATATTGGTGGATGTGCATGGAGCACCACTTTAGCATGATCTATTTTCTTATAAATCATTATATGAGCATTTATCTCTATAGATGGTTTTCTTAGACCCATATACAAGTTTCTATCAAGATCATATATTACAAGGTCATTAACTCTTAACATATGCTTAGGAATTCCTGAAGGAGTTAACCATACTAAAGAGCCTTTCCTAATGCTCCCATTACCACCACGTGGATTAGTTAATCTCTTCACAACAAGAAATTTCATAGCATCAATTAATATATATGGTTCAGTTAATATATCATTCACATATATCACCTTTTACAGCTTTATAATAGAGCCTGCCATTGCTTTAATGAGCTTTTCAGGATACTTCATAACCATGTACTCTATAAACTTTACACCGCTACAATGCAGAGGTACTACATATGTTGATACCGAAGATAAATAGTCTGCTATAGATTTAATGAATCTTTCAGGAGCACTAACTAAATGAAAACCTCCTATGATAGTATATATATCTTTACTAAAATATTCATAGATAGATGACAATACCTCTTTATAATTAGGATGCATACAGCCACTGAAGATAATTAATCCTCTATCACTATCTATAATGAGGAAATGCTCCCATGGAGGTCCATAATATGGTTTTGAGATATACACTCTTGGAAGAATTTTAATCCAGTCAATAACCTCTATCGGCACCAAACCATTCTTCATAACTATTTGTTCAAAGTATGGGCCTGCTGCATAAGGTATGTACGTCTTTGTTGATGGAGCTACCCATCCAATAAATGGTATTCCACCAGTGTGAGGAGTATGTACATGAGAGACTATAACTACATCAAGTAGACTTAAATCTATATCTAGAGACTCCGAATTATTTCTTAGAATATCTGGATTAGGCCCTGTATCAAACAGTATATAGTGGCCCATAGTCTCTATATATAACGAAATACCATGAGTAGGCTTCAGTTTAACTTCGTCAATACTTCGATCATCGACTAATACGGTAATCTCTAATTCATTCAATCTAGTTAATCCTCCAAGAACATTATCTAGGAGATAAGGAAAATATAAAACTACGTATATCACTAGAGAATCTGGAAAAATGTCTATGGAATCTAGTATGAAAGTAGCAGCATTATATAGTGGCGGAAAAGACAGTACTTATGCATTACACTGGGGGTATCTTCAAGGACTAGATATTGAATGTTTAATATCTATTTATCCAAGGGAATATTCTATGTTATTCCATTATCCAGGAATAGAGGCCACGGTTTATCAAGCGAAAGCGATGAACATCAATATTCTATATTCCAAGGCAGTAAATAATGAAGAGTATACGTTGTATAGTTTATTGAAAGAGGCAAAAGAGAGGTATAATATAAAGGGAGTTATTGCGGGCGCATTACTTAGTGATTATCAGAGAATGAGACTAGCATTTATCACAGAAAAACTTGGATTATCTCTATATACACCATTATGGAGAATTGATCAAAGAAACTACATGAAAGAGATAATTAAAAATGGGATAAAATTTATCATAACATCTGTATCTAGCTATGGATTAAGCCATAAATACATAGGTAGGATAGTCACATTAGAATTACTTAATGAAATTTTAGTCATAGCAAGTAAGTATAGATTAAGCCCAGCATTTGAAGGAGGAGAAGCAGAAACACTGGTCATTGATGCACCATTATTTAAACAAAAACTAATGATTAAAGGAAGAATTATAAAAAAGGGTCCATATGAGGCAAGATTAATAATAGACAAAATAGATCTAGGAGATCAAATCAGAATTATTATAGAAAGTAGAGATTAGTATTACTGGAAAATATTCTTCATGATTTATGTATTAAAAATCATATTTGCCTCTCTATTTGCTACCAAAGTAGTTAGCTAATACATTTGCTAGATGCTCTGGTTTAGTATACCATTTATCGTATTTGTAGTCCTTGCCTCCGATACTTACAATAATAAACTCTCCCTGATCCTTTACTGTAGCTTGGACCTTGTTATCCTTTACTAAGTAGAATATTTTTGCGCTTTTATCAACGATCTTGTAACCACTTAATTTTATTATCAGTAGTTTTTTAAGCTCCTTTATATAGTCTGACATTGCACATCACTAGTTTTTGGAAACATAGTTAATCCTTCTTAAACCTTACTCTCTAAAATAAGTTTAATGAGGAGTAAAAGAAGATAGAAAGAATAATGATCTCAATATGTTACTCCAAGCAATGCCCATTTATTTGATTCTTTACCACATATGCTTTTACCTTTTGTAGGAAGTCTTATCGGTGATTCAACAATTGTTCCTATAACTCCTTTACCAGTAATTGACTCTAGTTCTTCCGCACATTCTTCAGTACCATCCCATGGAGTTACAATTAATCCCTTTCTACCGCCTACTTCTTCAGGATTCTCAGTAATTATAACTAATTTCTTAAACTGTTCAAGAGCACGTTTATATAATGTTGCTTCAATATCTTTCCAGACATCTCTAAGCTCATTAATTAGAGAATCAATACTTACTGTTCTCTTTTCGATCCTATCTCTTCTAGCTATCGTTACAGTCCTATTCTCAAGTTCTTTTCTACCTACCTCAAGCCTTGTAGGCACACCTTTCATATCCCAATAATAATATTTCCATCCAGGTGTCCGCTCAGGATCATCATCTAAATAGCTCCTAATACCATTTTCACGAAGTAACTTATTTATCTTCCTAGCATAGTCCACAATATCTTTTTCTTCTCTTCTCGCAATAGGCACTATAACAACTTGTATTGGAGCTACTTCAGGAGGAAGAAATAGTCCTTTATTATCTCCATGAACCGCTATAACTGCTCCTAGGCTTCTCTCCGATATACCGTAACATGTCTGATATACGTATTTGAATGAACCGTCTTCGTCCATAAATCTTATATCGAATGCCTTGGAAAACCTCTGACCCAAATTAATTACTGAACCGAGTTCTAATGCCTTGCCATCCGGCATTGGCGTGATAAAGTCATAATTATATTCTGCACCACTAAATGTATCCCATGGAGGCGTAAGAACTATGAAGTATGGAATTAGAAGTGTATCATAGAACTTCTTATATATGTCTACAGCCTCCCTGATTTGTTTCTCTGCCTCTTCCATAGTAGCATGAGCTGTATGGGCTTCGATAAACGAAACTATTTCTCTAACTCTAAGGATAGGATGGGTAGCCTTAGTCTCATAACGAAATACATTGACAACTTGATACATCTTAACAGGAAGATCCTTTTTCCCTTTAATCCATATACTCCACATATAATACATAACAGTTTCACTAGTAGGCCTTACATAGAGTTTCTCACTAAATTTTCTAGTTTTAGTACCCTCGACAACAAATGTCTCACCACCGAAGCCTTCGAGAAATTCTTTTTCTTTAGCAAATAAGCTCTCAGGTATCATTGTAGGAAAATATGCTTCTTCATGGCCTGTAGCTTCCAATAGATCCCTTAATATCTTCAGTACATTTCTTAAAGCCTTATAACCGTATGGTCTCCAAACATTCATACCTTTAACGGGATATCTTATATCTACAATTTCAGCCTGTTTTAATATTTCATGATACCATTTAGCGAAATCTCGGAACTTATCGATGTCAAATAAATATTTTTTCTTTGACACTATTCACACCCACTTCGGCTAAACATTCTACTCTTATACAAGGTAATAACAGCTTGTATCTTAAATAAATTCATTTCCTTAGAGTAGATCCCATTATCCTATTGAATAGATCTAAATATTTTATCGAGCTTAATCTAATGTATTCATATAGAGCTCTTATTATCTCTTCATTGACACGTTGTCCTTGCTTAGTAATTAAATTTATTTCGAAAATCCTATTCTCATTCCCAGGACTATATATTACTTCGCTCTTTATATTTAGATCATATATTTTCTTTAATACATCCATTGCTATCATTATTTCGGGAAGTAGTTGTGTCTCAAATGATCCATTAATCTTATATGTAGCTATAGGCTTTAGAAAGTTCCTATTAAATGATTTAACGAATTTATTTAGATCCAATTTGCTTTTAATATTATATAGATCTGCCAATTTTCTAAATAAGACTCTTGTTTCAAGAGGTAAATCTATTCCTGGATTTATGGAAAACCTTTCCTTCAGGAACCTAAATGAATATATTTCATTGATAGATTTGTCGTTGATTATCCTATGTAATAATTCGAGGAGGCTTATCATAAATGGCTCAAGCTTAGGATCGATCTCACGCCCATCATCTAAGTTAGTATGATAATTAACTCTTAATTCATGAAATGTATGTAATGTAATTGAGGGAATACCATAGAGTGCAAATGAGAAACTATCAAAATATGGTTGTTCCTTTTCCAATAAGGAACTATCTATTACTCCACGATCGACTAGTTCTCTGACTATGCCGTGTAGAAATAGGTTAAATGATACATGTACCTTACTAGTAAATAATGCATCAAGGTTAATATTCAGCAAAATATTATCAAGATCGGATTTAACAAAACGGTTTTCTAAGTACTTTCTACTACCCCAAATCCAATACCAACCTCTATAACCAGGAGCACCTGACTCTTCAGCAGTAAATGATATAAGTATAGTAGTATACTTTCTATTGTTTAATCTTCTTAGTTTTTTAGAAAACTTAAGTATTATTTCAAGTCCGATGAGATCATCTGAAAAACCTGTAAACCAATGATCATGATGGACGCTATAGATTATCTCATGATCTTTAGATCCGTTATATACAGCAATAACATTATATCCATACCTACCATGATCCACTCTTGTATTAATGAAGATTCTGACACGATCGGTTCTCCTCATAAATAGCTTTAGATAATCTTCTTTAGTAATACTAACAGCAGGTATTGGTGGTGGAGCCCCATAATTAAATGGAAACCCCTCAACACCTGTAACAACTATTCTCCTATATCTTCCAGGAAGAATATCATAGAATACTACTGCTAAAGCACCAGCACTATATAATTTTAATAAAACAAATTTAGCATCATCCGGATCAGACGGGAAAGGTATAACCACTACTTTTCCATGAGGATCATTATCTAAACTTATTCGATCACCATAGTAATTAGCAAATACAATTGATGCTTCAACATCATCGGTTAAGGTATAAGGTAAGCTATAGCATTTAATCCTTTGACCACCTATTTCTAAAAAACATTCTTTCTCATACCATGTCATTACATTAACATGTTCTAGAAATACTTGATCTGCTCCATGTTCTTGAAATAAGTTTTTTAATTCCATGGCTACATTATGTTCGTCAGTAGTACCTGTTATAATTTCCTTCATAAATAATTTATTATTTAATACAATTGCTTCATTTTTCATCGCCAAATAGTCACCTAATAATAATTCTCTATTTCCTAGAATATGGATTTAAGCAGTTATTAGAAATTACTAGAACTATAGGTGTAGGAAATGATTAAATTAATTACGACGAATATACGAGATCTTGATAAATTAATCAATACAGTAATCAATAGTGGATACAGAATTGAACAAGGAACTCATGCTGTATTGCCAGATAATAGTGAAATTGAAGAAATTTTTATTTTCAAAGGTGAAAGATTACATGGTATAGTTATTGCACATTATATCTCACAATACTATAAAGTCATAGTTGAAAATGAAAATGCCGACGACAGTACTATACTTAAGAAGCTACTCGAGGTAAAGTATAGTAAAAATAAATGGAGAACTCCTGTTTCACCTATCGCTATATTAACTGATGATGAATTAGTAGATATACTTGAGAAATATAAGGATGAATATCCTTGTGATGATGCTAGAAAACTTAGTAATTTCTACAAAGAGAAAAATCCTGTAAATAAAGATATAATCAGCGGCTTATTAGCTAGAGCGTTAGAAAAACTCTATTCTCTATAACTAGTTATTTAACTTAAAATAGTGTTCAGAAAGGAGAATATTCTTCATCACCTTCAAGTTCCGGAGACCGTCGTTTCATCATTCAATATAAATATTTAGTTAGAGTATCTTTAATATTCTTAGTACATGGTATTGTCCTATGGAGGTAGCATTATGAATAAGCTTAAACATTTAATTATTGAATTTATGAAGATCCTAAGACCTTTAAATTGTTTTATGACAGGCCTTGCTATATTATTTACATATCTTGTCTTAAATTCCTATAATATACGAAATTATATAGACCTTGTTATAGGTTTTTCCACGGGATTCTTTGCCTCAGGTGCTGCTATGCTAATAAATGATATAATAGACCTCGAGGTTGATAGAATTAATAAACCTTGGAAACCATTACCTCGAGGTATATTTAGTGTTTATAGCATACGTTTACTAAGCATAACATTCTTAATAGTCGCTATATCTATAAATCTTATACTTTCATCACATTTATTCTTAGTAGCATTTATTTTCTCAATAATAGCATATATATATAATTACATGCGAAAATACTGGTGGAGCCATTTCCTAGTTAGCATCTCTACTATGGGTCCTTTCATATATGGATTATTCCTCGCAGGCTTACCCTATTCTAAAATCTTATTTACAATATTCTTTTCAATAGTTGTATTTCTAATAAATACAGCTCGTGAATTCACTAAGAGTATAGGAGATATAGAAGGAGATCTTAAACTTGGATACAAGACAATATCAACAGTGTACGGTGTGAAAACTGCTTCTAAAGCTTCATTAATATTCTCGATTGCAGGATCTACTTTGGCAGTATCAATAGGTATTTTTGGTTTAGCAAACCTCTACTATACAATAATACTAGGTATTGCAGGTTCGATATATACCTATTCAGCTTATAAAGTGTATAGAGATCCCAGTAGAGATAATGTAGTGAAAATGAAAAAGTTAATGATACACATGATGTTATTAGCATTAATAGGATTTCTATTGTCAGGGTTGCCCTAGAATATCGTGAACTCTAGACTTATACTTACTTATATTCTTTGTTTCAAGTGGATTTATTCCTCTTAGACGAGCTAGTTTTACACTTGCTAATCCAAGTAATAAGCTTCCATATAATAATTTTTGAAGAAAATATTCTCCTTTAAGCAATATTTTCTTAATCGGATATCTCTTCTCCCTATATATTTTATCCATGAAATCAATTATTTTCAAACCAATAGAATCTCTTGGATCAACTATTTCGAGAACAGTCCATTTATCAGTAAATGGGTTTTCCCATCCAACAATATCGTTATGAGCACATTCTGGAGCAACATCTATTTTTACAGGTATTTTCGAATTTTCATTAAATTCGTTCTTACCCCTAATTGCAAGGGCTTCTAATGGTGTGTGTGTCGCTATTATAAGCGTGCCTTTATTACTGTATATAAATTGTGCAATCTCCATAGCCTCATTATAGGCCTTAGCCATGTTTTCTTTCAAGAAGCGTCTTAAATCCTCAACTTCATCTCTTGATACAATGGTCAAACCACTTGTGTCAAGAATATTTAATACTGCAAGAAGCATCTCTGGAAGTGCAGTACGTGGAGCAATACCTCTAGTCACCGTAATTAATGGTATATTCTTTTGCTTTGCATCTCTTTCTAGAAAACCATTACTTGTTATAACTACTAAGCTACATTTTCTCCGAAGCGCTTCGAGGTATGTATGTCTAGTCTCTAATGTATTACCGCTATAGCTTATAATAAAGACTAGATCCTTCTCATTAATAAAACTAGGTAATTTATGGCTTTTAACTATGAATATGGGACATTTGAAGTATTTTCTAGTACTAGCAAGTGCATATACATAGTCTCCTATACAGCCACTACCGCCCATGCCTGTAATAACAATTAATCTAGGCTCTATATCAACTCTACAGCAACCCCAGATAGAAAGTGCTTTCTCTACTTGCTCAAGCCAACCAAGGTAATAATCCTCCATAAACAACCACCACATGATCGTTTCTCTCCAAATACCTATGACTATACTGCTCAAAATAGTTTTCTAACGTAAAACAAAAATGCTTAACTATACTAGTCTTTATATGATATTGAAGCTGTGAGGTAAGCCTGACCAAATGACTGGAAAGGGATGATTTTACGTAGGCCTATCTGAGCTTTACCTCTTTATTAGCCTCAGTAACAACTATTAGAGATTAGAGGCTGCTTTATCAAAATGCGGTTCCCATGGTTTCTCTTACGTGGTAAGTGGATTATTTCCGGACATGAAGCATGGGCTCGGGATTTATTAGTATCCTATCTATCTCTCTTGGCTTCAGCTGATGGACGTGTATACATAGAGGCTCATAGGCCTTGGAGAACAGATTTAATAGAGTTATTATCTTCTAAAATAGTTAAGAAAACTATTATAGACAATATATTTGTTGTAGATAATATAAGACTTGATCATATCGAATATGCCAGACTCCTTATATACATAGATCCCATTAAGACTCCTTTCATCACTAAGAAATTAAATGTTATAGTTTCAACATATCCAACTAGTAAAGTGAAGAAATATTTTGGATGGAGAAAAGCTATTCTTAAAAGAGCTGGAGAACGCGATTTTATAATGTCTATTGAAGGAAAACGTATTAGAATAACCTTATCTCCAGATTATATCGGTTACTCATCTCCTCCACAGGGTATTTACGGAGAAGCACTTAATCTATTACGCAAAGGCATAGTTGAATACGGTTTCCTATCAACACGGGATGCATTAGATATTATATCATACAACTTGGGCATTAAGAGGGAACAAGCTAGAAAAATACTTGCATATCTTGTTGAAAAAGGATATATAACTATAAAGAAAAGGGAAGTACTTGTATATTAGTGATTTATTGAAATTCTATATATATAGCAGGCTTTAATGGATATGCTTCTTTACCTCTAAGTTCTTTGGCTTCACTAACGTATCTTACCTCTAATGGAGCTTCTACTTGCTTCTCAATCCATTTATGAAGAGCCTCTATGGCTTTCTTTTCATCAAATTCTGTTGCTAATATAAGATCTCTTAAATATAATGGAAGACTTGAAGCTAGCTCGTAAACTTTTCTAGCAATATTAGCAGCCCTTCTTTTATCAATAGCATTCATAACTATATCCCTAATGAATTCCCTCATAGTCCTTCCAGAAACTATATACTCTATAGCTCTACGTAAGGTTCCATATGCCTTTGAATCGACGACATATATCATGATCTTCTTAGGTTTTCCTTTACGTACCCTTACTATTTCACGAATATCATTAATTAATCTATCAATATACTCCATAGAGAGAAGTGCCTGTTGGCTAAAGTATTTATCATCGATCATGGGCCATGAAGTATTTATGATAAATTCTTCTCCACCAACAATTTTCCACATTTCTTCTGCAAAGAACGGTGTATAAGGAGCCATCATTCTTATCCATGCATCAAATATATATGCTATGATATGCTTAGAAACTTCATCGAAATACCTGTTTTTAGTCTTAATTATGTCGATATATTTCTTAATGTATTCTTCAAATATATAGTAAATCATATTGGCAGCTTCTCTTATTCTGAGTTGATTAAGTGATCTTTTGGCATTGATTGAAATTTCTCTTAACTTACTCATAATCCATGCATCCTCTAGATAAATAACATTTGGTAACTCTTTCCCCCTATAATTGTTTATAATATCTCTATGCTCAATGATCATATTATGAATTCTTCTAAGTTGTTCAATAACGGAATATGCTATTTCCTCCCTAAAATCTAGATCTTGATCGATCTCGCTTGAAATAGCTATGGCAAGCCTTAAACCATCTGGACTAAGTACTGATGCAAGTTGCTGAACTGGTATAACATTGAATAAGCTTTTACTCATCTTTTGGCCACGATATAGCACGTATCCGTTTACAGCTATTTGCCTAGGCCACTTTGTCCTAGGAAATACGGCTACATGGTTAAATATGAAGAATGTTAAGTGATTCTTAACAAGATCTTTACCACTATGTCTAGAATCTAATGGGTACCAGTAATCAAATTCTTCTCTAGCTTCCTTTAATGCTTTTTCTGAAATACCCGTTTTCTTAGATAAACTTCTCGGATCGCCTTTGCCAAGGAGTATATAGTCCCATATCTCATAGGTTAGTTGATCAGCTTTTATACCGTATTTACGTAGTATATGATTTATTGTGTAAAATGCCATATATATTGTTGAATCGCTTAAACTCTCAATAATCCATTCACGATCCCATGGAAGCCTCGTACCAAGCCCCTTGGTCCTTGCACATGCTCTCTTCTTAACCCATCCGATAGCCTCTTCAAATTCTTTCTTCATTTGCGAAGGAACTATATTCATAGATGCAAGTGCTTCACGTACAAGTTTCTTCCAATCCTCAACGCCGTAGTTTATGAACCATTGGTTCTCAAGAATCTTTACAACAACTTTATTGCCCCATCTACTATAAACAGGCTTATTTATGATCTCATACATCCTATCAGCTAAGCCAGAATTACGTAGCCATTCAGCAGTAGCCTCCCTAGCCTCAGGAACAGGTTTTCCTGCTATAAGAGTCTTTACAGCAGCTACTATGTATCTTCTTGAAGTATTATCCTTTACATCAGATGCAACTCGCTCAATTACGTCTTCAACAACTATTCCCTGCTTAAACTCAGTGCCATAAACCCTCTTAGTAGCTTCTTCAAGCTTATCATATTCAAGCTGGCTGGAAATGCCCATTTCCTCAACAACATCAACTGCTAACTTATCACTAATACCAGGTACTCTAACAACAGTCTTCGGAGCAAGTTCTTCAGGTTTAACTCTTAGCTTCTTAAGTAACTCCTTATTTCTCAGTATATCCTTAAGAGCCGCATAGTCGTAGGGTGCGTGAGCAGGTACGCTCATAACAATCCCTGTAGCCGTGTCTGTGTCAACGAATTCAGCTGGTAGAATAGGTACTTTCCAACCAGTAGCTGGGTTACGGACACGTTTACCAATAAGCTCTTCTCCACAGAATTCTCTCAGGACCTCTACCTTCTTGAGCTGTAGCCTAAGTTTATCAACGGCCTCCTTACTAATAATCCATCTATGTCTATTGACAAGGGCATCTACATAGATAGCTTTAGGATTTATCCATACATTAACAGCTCCAAATACTGTCTCTGGTCTAAGTGTTGCAGCAGGCATATAAGCTCCATCATCTGTCTCAAAGAAGAGTAGTGTAAACTCTCCAATCTCAGGCTCAACATCACCCTTAGTATCATGCATACTAACCGGAGTGCCTATAACTGGATCCCATCCAACAGGATGCGTACCCCTAGTTATATAGCCTTTTTCATATAGTTTCCTGAATTGCCAGTGTATGAAGCTACCAAACATGGGGTCTATACTTGTAAACTCTCTTCTCCAATCAATCATATAGCCCATGAGCTTCATGGACTTCTTGATATTCTTGTGAAAATACCTTACAAGATATAATGGATCCTTCATTTTTTCGATTTCTTCATCAGGAATACGGTATAATTCACGGAATAGCTTTAGTGTCTTCTCATCACCTTCCTTTATGGCATCTGCCATAGCTAGTACTGGTGTACCTGTATAATGGAAGCCCATTGGGAATAGTACATTATATCCTTCTAGTCTCTTGAACCTAGCATAGATATCAGTTAAAGTATATGTTCTAGCATGCCCCAGATGCATCATTCCATTTGGATATGGAAAAGCTGCTGTTAAGAAGAATTTTGGTTTATTAGAAGGGTTTGCTTCATGTATTCTAGATTCTTCCCATTTAGTTCTCCATTTATTAGCTATTTGATTGAGCCAGCTAATATATTCATGTAAGTCTTTTCTTTCCTCAACAATAGGCTTCACCACTGCTTCACCATATCCCATTATCCTATATTAATTTAACGGAAAATAGTCTATAGATTCGGGAAATAATTAGGTTTGACCATATAGAATATTTAGAAGAGAGTTTTCTGTTTCACAAGATCTTCATCGAAGACTAGTTTCATAGATTGAAGCTTCTTCATAACAATGTTTACGAAATCCATTATAACTTGTCTAGGTACACCCTTTTCTTCAGCTTTTTTAAGGACTATTTGTTCAACAATAACGTATTTACGATATGTCTCATTAAGTCTTTTCCAAGGTATGCCAGATAAAGCATTTGCGATTCTCTCATCGTATGGTAGCTTACCTTTAATCATGAGTAATGCTATTATTGGATAACCTATGTATCCTCGATATATAGTTCCATTATCTGTTGAATATACTCTTCCATCATCGCGAACGATGACCTTATACGTTCTTTCACCAGTAGATGATGTAACTTCGGCTTCATTGTCCTGAACATTTATTCTGCCATCAGCTATTGATCCTAGAGCCTCTAAAACCTTTATCCTAGGTGGAAGCCTTAACACCCTAGCCATTATATTTAACCTCCTTGAATCATAGATGCATCTATTACAATAGGTTCCCTACTAACCACGGATCCTCTTCCACTTATCATTATACCTACACCCATACTTATAAGTCTCTCATATATATTATCAGGCACTAAAACATAGAAGCCTGCGGATTCACCATTATAACTTCCCTGTAGATATACTGCCTTCCTATTTTCAAATCTTGGAGCTAGCTCAAAACCCACTATTACGCCTTCAAATTCTACTTCCTTTTTATACATTCTTATACACCAGATCAGATATAGAACTTAATGAAATATTTATAGTTATCAGATGTAATAAATCTAGTTGTAGTAGATAATTTTAGAGGTGTACTTATCTATGCCCCGTGAACTTAGTACCGGACTAATTATAGCTGGAGCATACGCAGATAAATTACGTAGAACACTATTCGCACAATTAAGAGATATGGTTAGACAAGACAAGGAATTTGCAAGAGAAGTAGCACGTGCTAGCGGTGAGATCAATAGATTATTATTCATAATACTTGTTGAGAAGCTAAAGGTTGATAAGGGCGATGTTGTTCGAATTAGAGTACAATATGATGTTGAAAATGGAAAAATCAAGTGGTACTATGATACATTACGTGTCGAATACTTCAAGCGTGTAAGTGATGAAGAAGTTGCTAAAGCTGTTAAGGAAGTTCTTGAGGAAAAACTTAGGGAGGTACAAGAACAATATGCCATAGCTCCATCAAGAGAAGAAGCTGAAAAGATCCTTAAAGGAGAAAAAGAAGAATTTAAGATCGAAGAAACCAAGGAAATCATGGGTAAAACACAGCCTCTTGAGAAAGAAGAAATTGTTGAAGAAAAGATCGAAAATATTATGAGTATGGTATTAGAAGCAGCTCCGATCGGAGAAACTATTGAAGGAGGCTTACTATTTGAATTAAAAGGTAGTAATGGAGAAAACATAGGTATTGCAAGCATTGAGTCCAGGGCAGACATATATGTTGCGGAAGCAATAGTACTTCCAAGAGCAGGAGAGGCATATAAAGCCTATGTAAAACTTAGTAGATCACTAAATGAGTATCGTGAAAAACCGGAACTACTTATTGAAGAATTAAATAAGGCTCCTATAACAAAGATCTCTACAGAAGAAGCTAAAGAAGCTCTTAAAGAGAAAATGGAGGCCTTAATATAGCCAAAACCCATTTAATATCCTAGTCAATAAACAGTCTTCATACAATGATTCGTTTGAGATAATAATGGTTTTTAATATGATGCATTGATTTATTAATTAACAAACTAAAGTTGCTTCTTCATCCTGATAATATTTTTCCATATAATATCATTAACTCGTCATCAAGCATTGCTAAGAAATCTTTAAACTTACTAATATGTACTCTAGCACCTGCCGCAAATGAGTGACCTCCTCCTGTGCCGTTTAATTTAGGCGTAATTATTCTAAGTACTCTATTAAGATCTATTTCTCTTATAGATCTAATGCTTATAACCATGTTATTCCTATGTCTTGATGCTGCTAGTCCCAC
>Ga0180301_10001443_pt1 | contig 18775 bp, 24 predicted proteins | sample GuaBasSediGuay16_FD_121797 | JGI IMG/M metagenome (GOLD analysis project Ga0180301, IMG submission 121797) | Subseafloor sediment microbial communities from Guaymas Basin, Gulf of California, Mexico - Guay16, Core 4569-2, 12-15 cm | ecosystem: Environmental > Aquatic > Marine > Hydrothermal... | reverse complement strand
TCTCCCCCTTCCCTCCCCGACAAGATCCATATAGCTGAAACTATCATCACTATGCCTATTAGTTTGAAGGGGTCTAAGCGTTCACGCCGTAACGCTATCTCTATCACTGCGGTGAAGAGCGGATATGTGGATGAAATAGCGACCCCCCTGCTTACACCCGCATACTTTAACGCTAGAAAGTAAACTGAGTCCCCTAAGCCAAGAGCCATTATGCTTCCCAAAATAAGGTATGTGAGGTGGGTCATGCTTAGATACCATATTTGCCATAGTTTCCCCATGCCCCAAACGAGGAAGAACAGGAATATGGAGACCGGTATCAACCTTACGAAGTTAACTGATACGGGGTCCACGCTCTTCTCGTCCATGGCGCTCTTATACATGACCGCCGCTGTAGCCCAGCAAATCGCTGAAGTAATCGCTGCCAGCTCCCCTATCAACCATAGCCCCCCTCACTGCTACCTGAAAAGGAACTCTAACAGCGCTTTCTGAACGTGAAGCCTGTTCTCTGCCTGATCCCACACAATAGACCTGTCGCTCTCTAAAACGTCGTCGGTTATCTCCTCTCCTCTGTGAGCTGGGAGGCAGTGCATCACCACAGCGTCCGGCTTAGCCTCCCTTAGCAACGTCTTGTTAACCTGAAACCTTGGTAGAAAAGTTGATAGCTTTTCCTCTGCCTCCCCCTCCTCTCCCATACTCACAAAAACGTCGGTGTAAACGACATCTGCTCCCTTAACAGCCTCCCTCGGGGAATCGATGACCTTCACCTCGGCTCCTGACCTCTCAGCGTTGACAAGGGCTGCCCTGACCACGCCTTCTGACGGCTCGTAGCCTTTAGGGGTAGCCACTCTTATATTAACTCCAAGCATACTGCATCCGATGAGAAGGGAATGGCAGACATTATTTCCGTCCCCAACGTAAGCCAAGTTGACTCCTTCAAGCCTGCCAAACCTCTCCTTTAAGGTGAGCATGTCAGCGAGAACCTGACATGGATGGTACATGTCGCTTAAAGCGTTTATGACGGGGACACCTGAATACTCGGCTAGCACTTCAAGGTCCTCATGGCCGTACACCCTAGCAATTAACCCGTCAACGTACCTTCCAAGAACCCTAGCGGTATCCTTTAATGTCTCCCCTCTAACAAGCTGTAACTCATCCCCCCTAAGAAAAATAATCTCTCCGCCTAGATGCCTCACGGCGACTTCAAAGGAAACCCTCGTCCTAGTCGAGGGCTTGAGGAACAAGGCAGCTAAAACCTTCCCCCCTAAAACATCGGATTTTTCCTTCCTCTTCTTCATCTCTTCTGCCCTATTGATGAGAGCCTCCACCTCCATTCGTGAAAGATCCTTTAACGTTAAGAAGCACCTAGCCTTCATCCCGTCTCCCTTGCTAAATCGCTAAAGTATCCTGTCTGCAAACCACTTTGGGTCAAACTCTTCTAAGTCGTCGTATCCCTGCCCTACCCCGACGAAGATGATCGGCTTCCTGGTAGCGTAGGTCACCGACAGTGCGGTGCCCCCCCTAACGTCAGCATCAACCTTTGTTAGAATTATCGCGTCTAAGCCTATCGCCTCGTTAAACTTCTCCGCCTGCTCCACAGCGTCGTTACCCGTTAACGCGTCTCCAACGAATACCTTGAGGTCTGGATCAGCAACCCTTACGATCTTCTTCATTTCTTCAAGGAGGTTCCTATCAGTTTGCATCCTTCCAGCAGTATCAACTAGAACCGCGTTTATGAATTTAGCCTTCGCGTGCTCCACGGCATCCCATGCTACTGCCGCCGCGTCGGCATGGTAAGACTGCTTCACAAGTTTAACACCCAGCCTCTTTGCATGTTTCTCTATTTGCTCTATGCTTCCAGCCCTGAACGTGTCTGCAGCCGCAAGAACACACGTGTACCCCTTCTTCTGAAGTAGCCAGGCGAGCTTCGCTATAGTCGTCGTTTTCCCGGTTCCGTTAACGCCGACGAAAACCATTACAAGCGGCTCTCTCCTCCTCTTCTTCTCCTCCAGAATCCCGAACAGGTCTATTTTCCCTCCGCTCTCCAGTACTTCTAGAATGGCCTCCCTAAGAGCCTCCCTGACCATGCCCCTTACGTCACTAAACCTTCTGACCTTCTCGCCCACAAGCTTCTCCTTTACGCTCCAAGCTATCTGCTCTGCAACTTTAAGGGACACGTCGTTTTGAAGGAGTACAAGCTGAAGTTCCCAGAGCACCTCGTCAAGCTCCTTCTCACTGAGCTCTCTAACACTAATCTTCTCGATAACCTTCCCAAGTCCCTCTTTAACCTTCTCGAACACTTGGCATCGCCTTTTCCCAAAGGATGTAACCCTTTTACCTAAGCCCTCTCTCCTCGCTTATTTTCGCGGCTAAATCCTGCACTTGCCTGTTAAGCTCCCTCGCCCTCCTTACTATTGCATCTAGCTGCTGCGCGGTAGTCTGAAGGCTCTTCTGCAACTCTCCCTGCCTCTCACTCAGCTTAGCTTTAACTTCATCAACGCTTTTCTCTATCACAACCCCTGCTCCAACCTGAAACACAACCCTTTCCCTTTCAGCAACCCTCGCCTTTAAGAACGTGCCTGCTCCCAAGGAGACTAGGATCTCTTGGTCAGGCACCATGTTCTTAAGTTCGTCTAGGGCTGCGCTAGCCCTAGCTATCTCTTCCATCATTTGGTTGATGGCTTCTATGCGCCCCTCAAGCACCTGTGCCTGTTGCTCGTAGGCGTTAAGCTGGCTTAACGCCAACCTAAACTTCTGCTCGTTTTCCGACATTTTCTTCACGTCTCCAATCCGGAGAGAAGTCTAACAATCACCTTCTTAGCTTCCTCGGGATTAATAACATTTACCCGTTCTACTTTAATCTCTCTCCTCTTAACACGATGCCTACTACCTAGATTCGAGTAAACTAGCTCTAACGCATCCTCCTCACGTAACCCCCGAACCTCCTCGCTAAAGAATATTTTCCTCTTCTTTTTAATGTAGTAACCTTCAATCCTAAAAACCCTAACTTCGCCGTCTGAACTCACGTTGCCACCCCCGTTTTACGCAACATCTAAAATACTTATTATGTTCTGAATCTCTGGTCCTGTAGTGTCCTCGCCCACTACAGCCCCAACGGAGTTGGCAACCATTCCTATACCAACATAGGGCATACCGCTGTTAACGGTTCCAACGTCAACTGAAACCCCAAAAACCTCTTCGAGAAGCATTATCTCCTTTCCGGTCGACTGAGGATGAACCAGAACGCCTTTAGTTGTCGCCACAGCCGAAGACCCAACTATGGGGAGACGAGCCACAGTACCTTTCCGCACGTTAACGTTTAAAGCGTTCTCGATCACGCTAACAGCTTCCTCTGTTAGCTCTGGGCTGACGACAGCTGCATCGTCGCTGGCCAGCACAACATTGCCGAGAGCCGTTATCTTGCCTGGAACCCTAGCGACCTCAACCTGTAGGGTCTTCCTTAACCTCTCTATTTCTTCATCTAAAGTGTAGTATGGCACCACAACACCCTCAGAGTTGCCTGCAGCTAGAACCCCAACAATACTGCTTTCACCAATGGATGCCTTAACCACTTCGACCTCTAAGGTTTCCTTTAAAACATTTAAAACCTTATCTGGAGCGTCAGGCGGAACCAGAGCATATTTCTCCGTCGCCAGAATAAAGACGCCTATGTTAGAAGTGCCCTTGTATCTTATACGCGTGACGGCCAAAAGACGTCCCTCGCCTACTCTGATGCGAGATCTACTTCGACAACGCCTTCCTCGCTTTTGACAGCCTTAACCTTAACCCTTCTAGGCGGCTTCTCTATCCCCCTACTCCATATCTTCTCATTGAGACGCTGGGAAATAATAACCCTTTCAGCTTTCATGTGCCTTCTAATAAACTCTCGCAGGATCTTAACAGCCTTCTTAGCCCTCTTGTACCTAGGAACGTAGTAAGCCTTCTTTAAGGGTACAGTGTAGATTCTGCTTTCCTTCTCCTCCTCTTCAACCAGCGGGACCTCTCGCTCCTCCTCAACCTTTCCCTCTTCCCCCTTCTCCTCTTCCACTCCTTCAACTTTGGCTTCTTCCTCGCTCATCTTCCTGTCCACCCGTCAACGTCTTTACGGTTTAATCCTACTTGACCTCCAATGACGCCTTTTAGGGTTTGTCCTTACACGTCCAGCTGTTTTAACTATCACCCATGCTGGAACGCTAGAATTTTGCTTATTAGCCTTGGCAAGCCTCAACTTTTTTCCTAAAGGTTTAACTCTAGCCATCAGGATCACCTGAACTTAACCCTTGTTTCCCTCCTGGAACCCTGAAGCTGAAGCAAGATCCTCTTTAACATGTCATCTGTTATGGGCAGCTTAACCCTCCCGCTCTGAGCAAGCTGAATAAGCTGGGCTTCCAACTGCTCCGCGAAAGCCGGCCTAACCATTTTCAAGTTTGCTAACCTCTCCCTTGCCTCAGGGGTTAGAATCTGCCTGAGAGCAGCCTGCTTTTGAGCCTCCATTTCCCGCCTGATCTCCTCCTGCCTTTGCGCCTCAGCAATCTGCCTTTGAAGCTCAAGCATTCTCCTTCTTCTTATCTCCTCAAGCTCCTCCTCGGACAACGTAAACCACCCAGTTAACGCCTTAACGGCCCTAATAGAAATGTGGCAAGCCGCTCATTAATCGAACATTAATGCAAACATGGATCCTAATTAAAGATAGCTCTTAATTTCAGGGATCTCCTTTCTAAGCTTTAAACTTATCTTATATGCTGTTCTATCTAGAAGAGACCGCCCTTTATTCGTTACTCTTCTCCCTTCCTTTTCAACCTTCTCAACCAATCCTGCTTCCTCTAACTGCTGAAGCGCCCGCCTAATGATGGATCCGCTACCCTTCGCGAAGTGTTCAGGTCTAACTCCCCTCCTCTTCCTACCTCCGTAAGCCGTTCTGAGACGTGATACGCCGACAGGGCCGTGAACGTACAGTTTTCGGAGTATCGAAGCACACCTTATGTACCACCAGTCTGCCTGCTCCGGTGGAACCTCCTTATGAACTCCTGTTTTCCAGAACTGATATCCTGGAGGCGGGCTCACAGATGGATACTCCTCCTTAAGTATTTTAGCTACCTCTCTTATCAGGTCCCATGCCGGCACGTCGTAAGCACTCACCATTCAAAATCCTCCTCGAAACTTCCCAGCTTTGGTGGGGAGACAAATATCTCAAACTAATATAAATTTTGCTAGATGTAAACGGGGAAGCCACCTAATCAAAATTCCTTATCTAACCTTCCTTTCTAACTTTATAGTAATATCTCATTTGCCTTTTACATTTGAGGCATGTGACTGTTACATGTGGGCTCCTGTTGATTCTGAGACGCACCCTGCAGCTAACTCCTGGCCACAGGTATGCCCCACAGTGCCGGCATATCCTCCTACGTAGCCACTTCGGAAACCTCACGTTCGCTTTAGCCCCAATTGCTCTAGCCAGCTCAACATACCTCTGCGCCAGCTCTTGATCTTCTGAGAACACCTTCTCTGCAAGCTCCATAAGCCTTTTCATTCTGCTGATAGCTATCTTCTTGACGTCCTTCCTGCTAGGCCGTCTGCTAATCCGAATCAACCATTACACCTTCAAGCCATGGGTGCATTCATCACCAGAAAACCTTTTCCCTTCTTTCTTCTTAAGTTCTCTTAGATGCTTCAACGCTTTTTACGTTTTGGCCATTCACCTTAAAGGGGTTAATGTGATGTTGTTCTTGATTCTAGCGGAGTCTGCCTTGGAACCTGTACCTCGCAAGTTTCACTCAGATCCAATAATACGTAGGCTGGCAAGGCGGAAAGGTAAGAAGCCATCCGCCCTCATCCTTGACTCGTCGCTTTACCCCCAGCTTATACGTCGTCTCCCGATGAGCGAGAAAAGAGGGCGGCCAGACATCGTTCACATATCACTCCTCTGCGCTCTAGGCACTCCTCTTAACATGGAAGGCCTCCTCAGAGTTTTCGTTCACACCATCCAAGACAAAGTGATAGAGGTGAATCCTGAAGTGAGGCTTCCGAGAAACTACAACCGCTTCATAGGATTAATAGAGCAGCTTTACGAGCACGGCCAAGTCCCTCCCTCCTCCCCCCCACTCCTAACTCTTAAAGAGAAAACCTTAGCGGAACTCATGAAAGAGTTAAACCCTGAAAAAATCATTTTATTTAGTGAGGGAGGGAAACCTGTGAAGCTGGACGATTACATGGCGCAACAGCCCTTAGGGAGGATAGCAACGATAGTTGGAGGCTTTCCCCACGGCTCCTTCTCAGAGTCCACTCTCCTGCTCGCAGACGAGCAAGTCTCAATCCATCACAGGGTTCTCGACGCGTGGACTGTAGTTTCCCGGATAATATACTGCTACGAACTGGCATTATCCTGCAAAAACAAGTAGCTCTTAACCCTTCTTATCTCCTAGCCAGTGAACTTTATGTTCCCTGCTGGGTCTTCAGGTTGACTCCGTCAGGGCTTTTATGGCTGATGAAAAAGTTTCTTTTGCCTCCTCTATGGATGCCACGCCCACAGCAACCGACCCAACTTTCCCGATGGAGAAAAGGTACTTCATGGCTGCTTCAGGCTTTATCCTGCCAGCGGCTAATGGCTTCATGGCTATAACGTAGACGTCACTTTCCTTTATTCTATCAATCAGTTCCTCTCGTCTGTCACCCATCAAATATCCAACTTTGTTTAGTGGAAGCATTAATATGTCAAATTCTAGCTCCTTAAGGATGGCGGGGATTGTTCTACTTGGACTATGCGTTACAACGCCGGTTAGGTATCCCTCCCTCTCTATCCTCCTCAGCCATCTGCGATTCTCGTTCATATCCATTTTATCCGTCTGCTCCCCATGAAGCAAAGCGGCTACAGTCTTAAACTCTGAAAGACACTCTAACGCTCGCTCAGGGATATCGTAAGGTAAGCTTCCCACAACGATAAGTCGCCGTCCAACGTTTTCTTCCGCCTTCCTAATCGCCTTACCTATCTGAGGGTAGGCAACCAGCTGGACGCCGTTAACACCCATCTCTATGCATCCCTCAACCAACCTTGTTATGTTCTCAGGTTGCCGAAAAAATGCTCTGTAGTACTCGTACGCCCTCACACCAAACTGCCCTGCGCCGAGGAAGGGGGATGTTCCAAGCAGTACTCTTGGTATTTCTCTCCCCTTCACCCTTACGGTCGGCACTCTAAGCCTCAAACACTCCTCCTCTCTCTCAACTTTTCAATTTCCCTATACATTAATTCTCTAATCACCCTGTGCATTTCCCTCCTAAAGATTGGCGGCACTATTTTTAGCCTGTCAACAAGCCTTTCAACTAGGCCTTCAACTACTTCGTCCTCATTCATCACCTCTATGCCAAGCATTGTTCGCACTCCTATCTCCTCAACCGTTGACTTAACAACCGAACATAGAACGGTTCCTATCACGCTTTCAGGATCTATATAGTATGGAAACCTATTATAATCGTAGATCTTAATGAACCCCAGCCTTTCACTTATCGTTTCAGCGTACCATTCAAGGCTGCTCGCCTTAAGCCTAAACCTCTCCGCAAACTCTCCCTTGGAAACGTGGTTGGGGAAAGAGAATGGATGCCTACTAGCCAAATATATCGATGCAGTATACGCCGCCTCCCTCTCCTTCGGTAAGCCGGCGGCTTCCACGTAGCGCTTAAGGATCGTGACAGCGTAAACTGAGAGCGCCTCCTCCACATCATTCTTCACGAAAAACTTGTAAGCGTCCTTAATTAGTTCAACCTCCTCCTCGCTGAGGGCGAAGACGTCCCTACCTGAAAAATAATTGTAAAACACCACCCCTTCCCCCTTATCATTCCTCACGCAGCCTCCAGCCTACTTAGACCGTTCCTGCTCGTACGCCTTCTGGAAAGCCCACTTAGCGGCTTCCCTAACCCTGTTAAGCCTCCGCTGGTCTCTATAGTTGAAAACCACGATCTCCTTTAACGCGTCACCGGAAACGTTGACCTCGTACTTTAACCTCTCCTCCTCCGAGATCTTACCCTCCTCGAGCAGCCGCCTATCCTCCTCAACCATGCTTGCTAGAACTTTCCCTATGAGAAATGAAGCGATGGGAGGGGAATTATAGCTGAAATCTATGCCTGCCGAAGGCACGATCCTAAGCATATCCTTCCTAACGTAGATCTCGGCGAGCACCCCTCCGTCCTTTGAAAGCAAGGGTATAACCCTTTCCTCTTTAGCCTGCTTATCAGTCTCCATGACCTCCGCAGCCGTCTTAAAGCTCACCGTTTTCAACTCTTTCTCGATGATTTCCCTAATCTTCTTAAGAATCTCAATTTTATACGTCATTTCGGCTATTTCCTTGTCAAGGTACGACTTAAGCTCGGCGAGCACCTCTGCGTCCATCAGCCTTCAACTCCATCAGCATCAGGGCATCGACGAAAAACGTGGCAAATTCTCTATGTACCCCCTTACTTTATAATATTTCTCTCCCTAAAAATAAATCGGTTCATGGAGGGAGACCATTGAAGGCTGGCTACGCCGTATTTAAATGTCCTAAATGTGGACGCTACACCTTCGCGCCAGCATCCAGCAAAAGTAGGCTTTGCTCTAATTGCGGAAAGATAATTAAGGTTGACCTTTCACGAGCCGAGATTGTTGGAGACGCCAGGAGAGCCAGCGAGCTGGTGAGGTATCGGAATGCGAAGGAAGCTCCTCCAAACGTGAAGCAAGCCATAAGAATGAAGGGTGAAGACGCTAGGCTACCTCCACGGGAGGGTGTGCGAAGCTCATCGCTCCTCCTCAAAATGCTCGCAGAAAGATGCTCGGATACCCCTATATCGCTTGACGCGTTAGACTCTCTCTGTAAAGAATACGATTTAGACCCTGGATGGGTTAGGGAGAAGCTGCCGGAACTAGGGGTGAAGGGCATAGTTTTCTTCCCCACCCCATGGACCCTCAAGTTTATAGACCGCAAGCGCAAACCTGAGGTTAAATCCCGGAAGATGGGAAACATCTATAAAGTAGTACTAGACGCCCTTTCACGCTCCTCCCTTTCAGAGTCTGAGATAGTTGAACTGCTCGCTGAACAGGGATTTTCCCCTCAACAAGTCGAAGAAGCGATAGAAGCCCTCCATAATCGGGGCTTAATAATAGAAGTAAAGCCGGGATTCTTCAAGAAAGCTCCACCGTAACCGTTACCCTGCGATCTTGGGTTTAGGCCTGCTCGGCTTAAGGCACTTACCTACTTCCTCTGCAAGTCTAAGGGCCGTTACGGTTTTGGTCTCGCTTGGAGTGAAAGAGTAAATTAGGTGTGGCTTCTCCCTTCTCACCGAAATCCTAACTATAAGATCTTTAACGCGTGTTACCTCTCCTTTTAACCCTCCTCTTTCCAGTATTTCCTTAGCAGCGTCAACGTTTGAAGCCCAAACCTCTAACCCATCCAAGTCGTCAACTTTGAGCATGCCCTCCCCCGGCGCCTCGACCTTGCTCGGGTTGAAGATCTCCATTGATAACCGCGGCTTCGCTTTGAAGTTAGCCTTGCAAAGGAACATGTCGCTATGAGGCCTAAACCTTGACACTACATGATGTAAAAGGTTTTCTCTGCTAACTAGGTAGAGGGTGACATCCAAGTCGTCTAAGGGCTCCCTTTTAGCCTTACACTTAACGTTAAACCCACTAAGCCTGTAAGCTTTATGCCCAACCACGCGGAAACCTTCCTTAAACCATTCATTTAGTAAGGTCCAGTACTTTTCCATCAATCTCCTGTTCCGCCTCAAGCCGACAAAATAGTTAACGGTGAAGGCAGTCATGAACCCTAGAAAGACAAGTGCCGCCACGCTAACCAGCAAGTCTGTCAGCCAAGCATCAAGCAACCACAGCACCTCGATGGTAACCATAATTTAATCCAGAACCTTTCCCGAGAAGAAGTTCACCTTCCTTCCGCACGCCGGGCAAACGTACATTCCTGGCCGCCATAGCACATACTCTCCGCAAGCAGGACATATAAGCTCCATTTCCCCTTCAACCTCCACGTCTGGGGGAACCTTAAGTAGCTCCTCCTCCCTTCTTTTCGCTTCTACCTCCTTTTTCCTCTTAAAAATATCGGCTATCCCGAAACTGACCGCTCCCTCCCCTCCCTCATCAGGGTTTATCACCTTAAGGATCTTGCTTATTAATCCTTCCTTTCCCGTTTCCCCTCCCTCCCCTGCCAGCTCTGCTACAGGGATGGGCTTCGAGGACTCCTTGAACTCCTCCACGATGGATACTATGCGTCCAATCTGCTCATCCGTTAGCCCCTTTAAAACTACCCTATCACTTTTCAACAGTGAGAACCTGCTGCTCTTAGGATACTTAACTTCAAGTCCTTTAGAGATGACGCCGACCGCCTTAATCTCCTCCATGTTCCTAAAGAAAAGGCTGAGGGTTGCAACCCCCTTCTTCCCTTTTCTTAAGAGCTTCGAGAAGGACCCAAGCTTCCCGTGAAAGATAAGCCTCATATTAGTTACGTAAAGGTCTCCTTTATCTGTCTCCAGCTCAACCCCCTCAGCATCGCTAACCTTAACTCCCCGGACAACCCATAACAGTTTTTCTCCACTAAGGAGGTATGGAACCTCGCTTCCACCGATCATCCTAGAACCCCTTTAAATGGTTCCGAATAAACGGTGAAACAGCTTAAATATAAAGTTAGAGTTTTGCACATAGCCAACGCGCCGCGAAGAGCCCATTCAAAATTTCCTTTCTCAATTAAACCCCCTCGCGACCCCCTCTAATCAACTTAAGATGCCTTGCGAAACAGTTAAAATTTGGTAAGTGTTTAAGGTGCTGGTCTGGCCACAGGGTAGCCTATGAGGGCGGAACCTTCAGATGTGGGGCTCCGGGGTTACCCCGAAAGCCCCATCAGAGGCGTAGAGGCGTACGCCTCGATGACGGGGAAACGCCTGACAGACCAAAACCCACATTTACCCATAAAAGCCTATCAAGCGTGAACCCCGCCTTTAAAAGCATAAGAGAAGTCATTCCTCCCCTCCCACGTAATAGAATTCTCCCATCGCCTTTTGCTCTCTGTCAAGGCGGCTTCCCTCCTTGTTCACACGTGGCCTTCCTGTCCTAGGATCCCTTCGAAAAGTCACGTTCATCTGCCTTAAGAAGAAGTTCATGCCGCTCCTTAGATCCATAGGCTTATTGGCAACCCCCATCACTCCAGGCTTCCCCGTGAAGACCATTAAGCTGTCTGATATCGCATCTACGAGGACTATGTCGTGTTCTACAACGAATGCAGCCGCCTCGGCTTTCTCCACAGTCCTCCTTACAACCTTTGCCATGTTAAGCCTCTGCTCGGAAGACAAGAATGCGCTTGGCTCGTCCAGCAAGTATAAGTCTGCTTCTCTAGCCAGGCATGCGGCTATAGCGACCCTCTGAAGTTCACCGCCGCTTAAACTTTTAACCTCCCTATCTAGAAGAGGAGTAACCTCTAACGGCTCTAAGACCTCCGTCTTAAACGCGCTTGAGAAAACCTCTTTCCCTCCAGATTCTAGCAGTAACGACTGGACTGTTCCATCGTAGCTCGGAGTCAAGTACTGTGGCTTGTAGCTCACCTTTAATGTTCTGGGCGGAGCAGCTCCCGTATCCGGCTTCAGTAATCCTGCCACGAGCTTTATAAACGTCGTTTTCCCGATGCCGTTTGGACCTATTATCCCGACGACCTCTCCCCTGTGAACCTCTCCACCCTCCACCCTCAGCGAGAACTCGCCGAGTCGCTTCCCCATCTCTCCGAAAGAGAGGAGGACGTCTTCGCTCGTCCACCTCTCAGATGGAACCGGGTTCACATGGAACCTTATCGCTTCGCTTCTAAACCTAAGGTTTTCGTCGGGAAGGTAGCCGTCCAAATATATGTTTATACCTTCTCTCACCCCATGGGGGTTCGTTACCACACCATACACTCCAGGCTCCCCGTAAAACATGCATACAACATCGCTTAGGTAGTCAACCAGCGCTAAGTCATGTTCTATGCACACCACTGTTTTCCCCTCGTCCACGAGCCCTCTTATTACGCGTGCAGCATTAAGCCTCTGGTATATGTCTAGGTAGCTTGAAGGCTCGTCAAAGAGGTAAACCTCAGCGTCGCGGGATATTGCGGCCGCTATAGCCACCCGTTGAAGCTCCCCTCCACTAAGAACGCTCAGCTCTCTTTCAAGAACCTCCTTAAGCTCAAGCTCCCTCACAAGTTTCTCCATGACGCCTCTTTCGTCCACCCTCTCTAAGAGTTCCCCCACAACCCCTTTAACAACTTTAGGGAGCAGCGTTATGTTCTGCGGTTTGTGAACAACCTTTAAGTCACCGTTAGACATCCTTTCAAAGTACCCCTGCAGTTCGCTTCCCTTATAGTATTTAATTATCTCCTCCCAGCTAGGCGGGTCGTCATAGCGTCCAAAGTTAGGCTTCAGCTCTCCTGCTAGTATACGCATAGCCGTCGTCTTCCCTACTCCGTTCGGCCCGATGAGCCCGGTCACCCTTCCGCTTTTGGGTATCGGTAAGCGGTAGAGCTTAAACATGTTTGGCCCGTACCTGAACGTTAAGTCGCTTTCGAGCTCCTCGGGAAGGTTCACTATTCGTATGGCGTGGAAGGGACACTTTTTAACGCAAATCCCTTCCCCCTCACAAAGAGACTCTATGATCCTCGCTCTCCCTGTTTCCTCGTCGAAAACTATGGTTTCCTGCCCCATCCTGACCCCCGGGCAGAACCGGTAGCATTCCTTAGAGCAGTCATTAGGCTTACACCTGTCCCTGTCAATAACCGCTATGCGCACCATCAAGAAGCCCCCAAAGAAGCCTTCTTCCATCCTTTTTATCAAGGTTTTCTAGGAGGAGGGCTGCCTTAAAGGTCTTCCGTGACTCGTGCCCTTTAGACTTGTGTTGCCTTAAAGGAGAACCAGACCGGGTCATAGTTAAGCTTCATGTTATTCTCACCGAACCATCTTTGTAGCTCTTCAAAGGTGGGGAATCCCTTTGCACCATATAGGCGGATGAAGAGGTCTACAGGGTATAGGCGGTCTGATATGGTGCTTTCAACTCCAAATATGAAACCGTCCGGCTTCAAGTAGCTTTTTAACTCGCCAACAACCCTAACCGGGTCCTCTAACCAGTGAAGCACGTGGGATATGAATATTGCGTCATACCGTCCCTCGGCGGGCCTCTCCTCCTTAAGGCTGAAGAAATGTATTGGGAGACCTAAACCCGTGTCTTCCCTCGCCATCCTGAGCAGCTCCTCGGATACATCACATCCATCTATTTCCAGTTCATCCTTAACCTCTGAAAGGTGGTTAAATAGTTGCACCGTTCCCTCCCCGCTTCCACAGCCATAGTCAAGCAGCCTGAACGTGCCTGCACGCTTCCCAGCTTCTTCCTTCACCCTTGAAAACCTTATCGCTTTATCCCTCTGAATTCTGTAGAATTCCCCTCCAAGAGCTATACTCCAGTATACTCTAAGCTCGGCTGACCCAACCTCATCAACATCCCCGGAGAGGCGTGCACGGATCACCTTCACGGTGGGCTCCCCAAAAGTCCCGAAAGCCTCCAACAGTTTAGGGTGCATCTTCTCCAGCATGTTTGAGAAAGGCCGCTCAGGGGCCTCCCTCAAAAGCACAATCTTCCCCTGTTTAACGCGTATGACCCCCTCCTCCTCCACAAAACGCAGCAGCTCTAAGAGTAGCTCCCCATCAACATATCCTTCAACTTTCATCAACTTTTCTATTGGGATTTCCTTTCCGATAGGCATTCTCGACAAGGCAGGCTCCAAAGCCTCAATCACCAGCATACGCATGTACTTCCTAATGTCTTTCAACATTCTAATCTTATCATAGAAAAGAATCGGCGACTTCAATATCTCATACAGTAATGAAATCTTCTCAAACAAACTATAACCCTCCCTCATGGTGGCTCCCTTTTTAGTCTAAGGAGACCATTCCTCGAACATCCATTTTACGGACTACTTCAAGAGTTTGTAGGGGATCCTCAAGTCCCATAAGAATCTCCAGTAAGAACTTGCCCTCAACCTTCTCCATGAACTCATCTATCGTCTCCTCGCCGAAAAGCGCCTTTGCAGCGGTAACCAAGTTCCTATTTAACGTGATCGTTTTCATTGCGTTCTCACAAATGAACTCGAACAGCTTTACGTAACGTTGAACATCCCTATCTGGCATGTCCTTGGATAAGAGGGCAATAATCCTGAATGGTTCACGTTTCTTCTTGATGAAAAGGTATGTTAGGAGTTCATCGTTCACCTTAACGACTTCGCCAGGCATGGTTTCCGATAGCTGAATGAGCTCGAGGACTCTAACGTCAACTTTCAGCTCCGCCCAGAAGCGCCGGTTACCTCGGTCGTACAGCACATATCCTACAACTCCATTAGGGAGATTTTTCTCATCGTACCCCTCAGACATGTTCCTCCATATTAACCGTTCAAGAGCCATCATAACCTTATCTTTAAACCCTGAGAACCGTTCTACGTTTCCATCCCATTCCTCAAGAGAATACGTCGTCTCAAAGGACCATGCAATCTCGGACGCGAACTGCTTATACTCTTCGGCATCGTCTTCACGATCTAACACTAAAACTACCAGTATATGCTTTAAGGAGGAAATTAGGAAAAACTTGTCGGACGTTTTAAACGAGGAAAAGTCCCCTATCTTCAACTCCTCAGCAAGATCTCCTAACGCCCGCAGCATTCCGCCAAGAAGAACATCGTCAGAATTAACAACTGTGCCCTTAAGGTCTACCTTGAAAAGAGGGACACCTGACGCTTTATGTAATATCAACAGTTTCCTAAGCATTCCCTATCCCTTAACGCTTCTCCATGAAATATGAAAAATATTATTTTAAATAATTTCTAATAAAACTTTACTTTTCTTATCGACCGAACAAAAAAGAGTACGCTTCACTCAACCGTCCAGATCTACAATGCTTTTCATCCTTTTCTAAAACCGGTTAATTTTACCACCTGTTAGAAGAAGATAAATGGTTCCATTCTCCCTTTAAAGTACTGCCTCATGACCTTTTTAATTTCTTTTTCATCAACCATTTTTTTGTAACCCAGCTTCCTTAACCGTTCCTCCCATTTCAGCTGGAGGGGTGGCACTTCCCGTGGAGCAGTCCTTTTAGGGTACGCGAAGAAGTATGTCCTCTTCTTAGGGTCATAATTCATGTAAAAGAAACTATTATATTCATCGTTAAAGAAAACAGCCACCGATGTGACCATGTACTTTCCATGGTAGCGAGGGTTTCTCTCCAGTCTGAGCTCCTCAGCAATCTTCTTAAGCTTCTTGTTCTCTTCCCAGATGGTTTTCATAAGCTCTGCGGTCTCGTAAAGATCCTTCAAGTAAAACTTAAGGGTTTCGCCCTTATACTCTGTCACGGTAAACTTCGGAATCCAAGTATCGGCTATAGTGCCTTCAAAGTGCGGCTTCATGGGGGCCCTCGCCATCAACTCAATGTGATCTATTTCCGCCGCTTTCCTACCTATCTCCTCATCCATTGGAACCCTAAACAGGTACTCTAATATCTGAGCAAGGGCTCTTGCATCAGCTTCATCAACCCTCTTTTTATCATCAGACAACAGCCTTCACCTCAACATAATTAATAACATACACTTCGGGCATCTAACCCTCTATAGGTCATCTAATTAAAGCCGAAACTTCTTCATAACAGGTTAACAATGAACATTAAACAGTTCGATTTTAACCCTTCTTAAGCTGATCTTTCAACTTATAATTATCAAGGTGAACTTAACTACATAAATTTAACCTCACTCAGCTGGTTCATCATCTGTTACACGGGAACTTTTAAAGGAAGGTTTCCACCGTTTCTTCGAGCAGTACCCCGCTAATCACTCAACAATAACGATCTTTATAGGGTTTCCATCCTTATCATACGCGTAAATATCATTAAGGCTGGTATAAGGGTAGGTGACTATTACATGTACAACACCAAAGCTGAAGGCTACGTTGACATCACGTTTTGAAGGAAACTTTATTCCTGAAGGGTGGCTGTGAACGCTGCCGACTATTGAAAGGTCAAATGGCAACATGTAAGGGGAGAAGGACGCCTCCCCCGCTCCATAGACGCTAAAGGGAGGTATAATTACTTCAGAAATTACTCCTTTATTATCCGCTCTTAATAGACCGATAAATTCTTTAGGGTAAAGTTCCCGAGAAATCTCCAGTAACCCCTCAGCTACCTCTCTTTTTATCCTCACCAGAGAAATTTTCTTAGCTCTTTTCCTACCCCAAAATTTTGGCGAAATACGGAATCCTCCCTTTCCTACCTTCACTCCCACCTGTTCTTTCATCATGAACTCCTTAATTTTTTAACTCTTTCTTGAAAGAAAAAATTTACAATTCCAAACGAAATATTAAATATATAATTATTCAATTATTAACATAAACATAGATATAATCGGGCTTCTTTCTTCGATTTCCTGTGAAACTTAACCGGGATTACTGCATGCTTTCCAACCATCTCCTCCTTTTCGGGGGAACATGTCAAAAATTGGATGTGCCGGGAAAAAGTTATAAAAGGGTTTGATATGGTTTAGAGTGTTGAGCGGGGATTGGATTGGGGGGACTTTTTGAGTAGTTGCGAACTACTCAAAAAATATCTTAATTTTTCGTTTAATAAGCCCTGCAGGTTCTGGGTGAGTGGTGAGGATAAAGCTGATAGGTGCATGCTAGATTATTCCGTCCCGGTTTGCGGTGGGTATTGGTGTGAAGAGATCGGTGAAGGAATGTACATAACCGTTTGTGATAAGCTGAAAGAAATCGCAAGAAAGCTTCCTCTCATGATACATACTGGAGTAGAGAGATTAGACTTAATTTTAGGAGGCGGTTTCTCTCCCTCGACACACGTAGCCCTACTTGGAAGCAGCGAAGGCGTGGAATTAATAGTTAAGAATAGTATTCTCAGCGGGTTAGAGAAGGGTTACATGTGCATTCAAATGGTTTTGGGAGAACCAAGAGTACGTGTTAACGTGAAGAACGCGTTTCTCCTAGAGGATTTAAGCGAGTTTTATGAGTCAACCCTAGACGGGTACTACCAGGTTAAGCAAGTATCAAAATTTCAGGAGAAGGCGCTTGAAAGGAGTTTCTCAGGGCTCCTAATCGTTTTCGATGCTTCAACATACTTGAAAAATAGGCCGCACTCAAAGAAGCCCTTTATTTTCGAGGAAAGAATCAGAAAAATCAAGCTTAAAGAAACAGTAATTCTGTGCATGTATGACGGCGGAGTAATTGGAAAGGTAGACCGGCCGTTTATACTTGACACACACGATGTCGTCTTAGAAGCCAGAGACGAGCCGTTAGCAGCTAGAATATTAAAAGCTGCAAGAATAAGTGATGAGTGGATTCGAATTCCATTGTAAAAGTTGTTAAGCCTTCTTACTTCTCGATCATTATCCCAACGCTATTGATATCGAATTGACTTGAAGACTGCTTATGACCGTTACTGCTGGGACTTCGGATACCACGGTCGTTATAACGCTAACTTTCTTAGCAAAGTCTGTTCCTAATGGAGTTTTAGAGTAGACTACTGCCTGAATTATCGTGAGTTTGTTGACTCTATCGTACGCAACGTTAAGGTTGCCAACGATTCCTCCTGCCTCCAGAACCTGAGAGTAAAGCGCCATCGTTGCGACAGGCGTCACCTTCGCTTGTTCATATATCCCCTGAGTTGTTAGTCCGATAGGCAGAGAGAGGACGAGGAGGGCTAAAAGAACCGTAATTATTCTACGTTTTAACACTCTTGCAGCTACTATCCTGCGCCTCCCAGCAATCGGCCTTATACCTTGGATCCAAAACATGAGAGTGCATGCTAGATTTATGCTGAGTATGTTCATTAGAAGGAGAAATGCTGACCCTAAGGAAATGAGAGGGTTTCCAAGCCCTATCCCTATTCCAACGTTGGCTGCTGGAGGCATTAGCGCCGCGGCTATGGCAACCCCCACAAGGGCGGCTTCTATGCCTCCGGTAAGGCATGCTGCCGCTGCTAAACCAGACACTATAGCCAACGCGAAGTCAGCTATTGTAGGCTGTGCACGGGCTAGTATTTCAGGCGTTGGGGCTGCACCGGGGAAAACCTTCGTTAATAGGATGCCTATTAGAATAGAGATGCCTATTCCTATTACTTCTGCTTTGACGCCCTCCTCGAAAAGTCGCCTGTCGCTTAAGACGGTGCCCATGGCGGTTCCCGTTATAGGCCCCATCAAGGGAGCCACCAGCATAGACCCTATTATTACGGCTACATTATTCGCCAGCAGGCCAAGGGCAGCTAGAACCGCTCCAAGCGCTGTTAATAGAAGGTAATTGCCAGTCAGCCTCCCTGACCTTTCAATTACAGCCATTATCTCCTCTTTTGATGCTCTCTCCAAGGCCAGCCTCCTTTCCCTTGCAGGCTGAGGGGAGGACGCTAAGACAGGTGTTAAATACGTGCTTCCATACTCTCTACCTACCCCGAGGGCGTTCAGCGTGCTTACTACGTCCTCCATCTCTTCCAAGCTGGCGGTGACCAAAATCAGCGTGTTGTCGACTCCTGAGATGCAGGAGTATTCCCAACCCTCCTCCTTTAACGCCTCTACAACATCCCCCGTTTTTTCGCGTGGAACTATGACGTGAAGCACTCTTAAAGCCATGGCTGTCGCCCTCCACTCGCAGCGTCGCCTTGCGAAACAGTTAAGTATTTGTAAGTATTTGTAAGTGCTGGCTTGGCCACAGGGTGGCCTATGGGGACGGGACCTTCGGACGTGGGGCTCCGGGG
>Ga0180301_10001442_pt1 | contig 18779 bp, 14 predicted proteins | sample GuaBasSediGuay16_FD_121797 | JGI IMG/M metagenome (GOLD analysis project Ga0180301, IMG submission 121797) | Subseafloor sediment microbial communities from Guaymas Basin, Gulf of California, Mexico - Guay16, Core 4569-2, 12-15 cm | ecosystem: Environmental > Aquatic > Marine > Hydrothermal... | reverse complement strand
TTAGAGGAAAACCCTGAAGTTGGAATGGTTTGCGGAAATAGATTTAATAGACATTTAAGTATGAGAGCTATGACGAACATGTTTTATGTTGGCAACAGGCTTTTAGCTTTGATTCATAACATATTTAACGGCGTTGATTTGCATGATCCCCTTACAGGATTGAGAGTTGTCCGTTGGGAAATTTTGAAAAAATGGCAGCCTAAATCTAAAAGTTTTGATATTGAGGTTGAGTTAAATCATTTTGTCGAGAATTGCGGTTATAAAATAGTTGAGATCCCCATCAGATATAGACCTAGGCTTGGAGAGAAAAAACTCAAGTTTAGGCACGGTTTCGTTATTTTGAGACGCATATTAGCTGAAAGTATCTAATTTTTAATTATGGATTTTCTTTTGTTCATATTGTAAAGTTTCAGTTAGGGATGTTCGTTTGAAGGTTTTCTTTATAGTGCCTGCTAGGGACTCAGCTTATTTAGAAACAAAGATAAAAGAACTAGAGGAATTAGGGTATCCTTACATCATTATTTGCGGCGAAAAAGTTAACCATTCGAATGTCATTTTTAGAGAGCCGCAGGGAAAGTATGATGCAATAAATTTTGGGTCAAAATTTGTACCTTTAGATACCGACATCGTTGTACTCAACGATGTTGATACTGAAATTCACAACTTCAAAGAAGCCCTCACGTTAATCAAAAATTTCTCGTTAGTGTTTACTAAAGTTGATGTCAAACATGGGCCTCAAAAAATTTTCTATCGTTTTTTAGATTCTCTGCGAAAAAGGATTCCAATAGCGGCAAGTGGTGAGTTAATGCTAATTAAATATGACATTTTTAGGAAGGTTTTGCCTCTAAGGCGGTGTAAAGCTGAAGATAGCTATATCCTTTTTAAAATATTAGAGCTAGGCGGCAATGTTGCTTTCTGTCAGAGTAGTTATGTAATTACGAAACGAACCACTTCAGATCAGCAAGAAGTAGACTATAAAAGGAGAACTGTTGGAGGAATATACCAAGCTCTTTCCTTAAGCAAGCCTCCGCTCGTAATTAGGCTTTTTTATATGCTCCTACCATTTGTTTGTTCACTTTTGCTTATATTGGGCAAACGAGGATACTACTGGGTTAAAGGCATACTCTTAGGGTTTATAGACTATATCCGGGGAGATCAAACTGCAATTTGGAAAAGATCTTATTCTTAGGCTTATAAAAGAGGATAAATAATATTGAAGAACATAACTAGCATCGTTGAGAAGGGGTTATGTACCGGATGTGGCACTTGCGCTGGTATTTGTCCAGTTGATGCTATAAAAATGCGCGTTTGTAAAGGGATTTTAATACCCGAAATTGACGAAAACAAATGTACTCAGTGTGGTTTATGCGTTAAATGCTGTCCCGGGTTTTTTGTAGATTTCAAATCTCTAAACCTTGAAATTTTTGGCAAACAGCCGAAAGATCGCTTACTTGGGAACTACTTGAACTGTTACATCGGGTATTCAAATGATAAAGAAATACGTTTTAACTCCTCATCGGGTGGTATTATAACCCAACTACTCATTTTTGCTCTAGAAAACGGCTTAATTGATGGAGCCATAGTAACTCGAATGCGGAAAGATGATCCTCTTAAGCCTGAATCATTTATCGCAAGAACCAAAAAAGAGATCATTTCGGCTTCGAAATCTAAATATTGCCCAACATCAACGAATGAAGTGTTAAAATACGTTTTAAAGAAAAATGAGAAATATGCGTTCGTAGGATTGCCATGTCAAATTCACGGAATTAGAAAAGCAGAGAGGAACATTAAGGATCTGAGAAAGAAAATTATTTTTCATATAGGTCTTTTTTGTTCGCACAATGTGAGTTTTTATGGTACTGAATTTTTACTTAAAAAATTTGGTATTTCTCCAGATAGGGTCACTAAAGTTGCTTACCGTGGAACCGGATGGCCTGGCTATATGGTCATAGAGCTTAATGATTCGTCAAAACTTATCGTTCCATATACGCGTGGCTTTCGTGCATATTGGTCTGTTTTTTCGTGTTTTTATTTTACTCCCATGCGTTGTTTGATGTGTGGGGATTGTACTGCGGAATTAGCAGATATTTCGGTTGGTGATGCATGGCTTCCACAATTCAGGAAAAATAATAAAGGTGTATCTGTTGTTATTGCAAGAACCGAATATGGAGACGATTTTTTGAACCTAGCTAGGAGCCAAAAGGTAGTCTCTCTAAAACCTATTACGTCTGATGATATTCGGAAGTCTCAGAAAGAGCCTTTAAAGTTCAAGAAATACGACCTAGCAACAAGATTAAATATGCTTAGAACCTCTGGAAAGGATGTCCCGTTTTTCAATGTTAATTTCATTAGCTCAGAGTCTTTTTTGTATTTCTTGAGAAATTCTTTCGTGTTAATAAATGTTAAGGCTTCTAAGAAAAGAACTTTCAGGCGTTTGCTTCTAGGCGTTCCCCTTCCTTTTTTTAGACTTTTTTACGGCGTTTATAAATTTCTCTGTCTAATCTAAGGTTGATGTTTGTATGGTTCCGCTTAGGACCCTTCTTATTCATGTTGGAAATATGAATAATAAAGGTACTCAGGCGCTTTTAAAAAGTGATGTTTCTTTGATTAAGGAGCTTTTTGGTGATGATGTTATTTTCTCTGTTTCTACAACGGACGTTGAGGGAGTTAGAGGGTTTGGTTGCTTTGAGAAAGTTTTTCCTCCTTTGATTGACATACCTTACGAGAAAGCTGATTTTTATGCTAGAAGAATGGCTTTTTCTCGCAGTTCTTTGCGTTATAAGCTTATCGCCGTCGCTTATTTGTTGTGGATGCTTATTGAACTGGCTCTGGCTATGTTATCCACCGTCTTTGTTAGAGTTGGATTGAAACCCCCCTACAGGGGCGATTTACTCATGGAAATCAAATCATCCAGTGTCATAGTTTCTTACAGTAATGAAAATTTTAAGGAAGGAGTGTCTTATCTACCATTAAATGCTTACTGGATGTTGAGCTGGTGGTGTATGTTAATTTCCCGCACTTGGATTGTATTCGCCGCGAAATTTTTGGGGAAAAAATTAGTTATGTTCCCAAATTCTATTGGTGGTTTCCGAACGTGGGTTGGACGTTTTCTCGCGAAGCTTGCTTTAAACAGATTTGATTATATTTTGGTTAGGGAACCGCGTTCCTTGAGAAACCTCACTTCTTTGGGAGTTCAGACACCTGTTACAATGGTTTCTGATACTGCTTTGTTGCTAGGTGCTGATAACAGTAGGAGTAATACGGGTTTAAAGCGTCCGTTGTTGTGCGTATCTGTTGGCGTGTACAGTCATACGCTTTCTAGCAAAGAAATCAACTGGTTTGTTAACGTGTACTCAAGGGTTCTAGATGCAGCCATACAAAAATATGGGTTTAATGTGATTTTTCTACCTCATTATGTGAGTGGTTTCCGTTACGATGACCTTGAGGTTTCACAACTGATTCATAATTCTATGAGGTTCAAGGATAAGGCACAAATTGCGGAACCCTCAAGTTTGCAGGATTATACATTTTTATTAAGTAGCGCTGATTTGGTTATATCGTCAAAGATGCATCCAGCCGTTCTGGCTGTGGCTTCATACGTTCCCACCTTGTGTATTGTTTATGATAGTAAGCAGGTGGGATTTTTTGAGCAGCTTGGCTTACCTGAGTGCATTTTGCCTGTGACTAATCTTTCCCTTGATACTTTTTTGTCTAAGATTGATCATATCTGGAATAGGAGGCAATCTATTAGGGAAGTTTTAGGTCAAAGGATACCTAAATTGCAGAGGAAAATTCGATCGGTTGTCCGAAAAGTCTTGATGGAAGTCACGCATCAAGATGCCTCAATTACAATAAGCAGTTAGAGTTAGAGTTAAGTAAATTGAGCTCAATTTTTAACCGTTAGTTTAAACTTGAGGTGGTGAAAATAACTAATTACTTTAGAGCGGCTTATTATTTGGTTTCTATGCTCCGAAGGGCTAGATGGAAAAAAGATAAGCTTGTTAAGTATCAGAATAAGATGCTAAGAAATATGGTCAGGTATGCTTATGAAAATGTTCCCTTTTATCATGAAACATTTAATAAATTGAAAATTAAACCCAAAGATATACGAAGTGTTGAAGATTTAGAGAAGCTTCCAATTTTAAGGAAGGATGACATTAGAAGAAATTTGAACAAATTAATTTCAAGAGAGTACGATGTCAGCAAACTGAAGATGTTGAAAACTAGCGGGTCGACGGGTGAGCCCTTGATCTTTTATATAAGCGCTGCAGAAGACGAATTTAGAAAAGCTAAACATTTGAGGGCTAACATGGCTCTGGGACAAAGATTTAGGGATCGATGGGTTACGATTACGGCACCTATCCATTTCAATGAAGCCACTAAACTTCAAAGGATTTTCGGGTTTTATACTCCATTGCCAGTTTCAGTTTTTGATGATCCTGCAGTCCAATTTTCACATATTGAAAAGTTAAAACCTAGTATTATTGACGGGTACGCAAGCTCCCTTCTTCTGTTAGCAAGAGAAGCTGAAAAAAGGGGAAAACATGATGTCAGGCCAAAGTTTATGATTAGTGGCGCTGAAGTTATAGATGTCGGGGCTCGGCAATTCATCGAGGAGATGTTTAGCGCCCCACTTTATGATCAATATGCGACTTCTGAATTTGAGAGGTTGGCATGGCAATGCGAAGAAAAGGATGAATATCACATTGACGCGGACACTGTTGTTTTGGAGTTTATAGATAAGAATGGGGAAAGAGTCGGGCCAGGGGAAATAGGCGAGATCGTTTGTACAAGCCTATTTAACTATGCAATGCCCTTTATAAGATATGCTGTAGACGATCTCGGAAGGCCTTCTGGTACAGAGGACTGTGCGTGTGGGAGACAATTGCCATTAATGAAGATCATAGAAGGAAGGAAAAATGATGTTGTCGTTCTGCCAGACGGGAGAATTATGTCCTCGGTTACCTTTATTGCCGGAATGTATCAGCTGAGCTTCTACGAGGATATATATAAGTTTCGTATAATTCAGAAAGACGTTGATCATTTTAGGTTTCTAGTTAAGTTGAGAGACGGTTCGAGTCTGGATTTGAAGACGGCTGAAAAAGAGTTGTTGGAGCATTTCAGAAGACTTTTCGGCCTGGATGAGGAAGTTCGTTTTGAATTAGAGGTTCTTAAGGACATTCCTCTGGACAGAAGCGGGAAATTTAGGGTGATTGTATCAGAAGTGGCAAATCGTTTCGTTTCATTATGATAAATTTAAAGCGAATTCTGTGAGGATTTATCAATGTATGCGTATCTTAGAGTTGCCTATTATTTAGGCTGTTTACTGAAACATACTCGGTGGAGTAGAGAGAGGCTTTCGAAGTTTCAGAACCAAAAGGTTCGTGAGATTGTCAACTATGCTTATAGGCACGTTCCTTTTTATCATAGAAAGTTTAGGCAGTTAGGATTAAGGCCTGAAGACATTAAGGGCGTTGAAGATTTAAAAAAGCTTCCAATAATTAGACGGAAAGAGTTGCAGAAAAATGCCGGCGAGTTAATTTCTGACGAGTTTAACATTGATAAGTTAAAGAAAGTGTCAACAAGTGGTTCAACAGGAAAACCGCTTTTCACATATTTAACTAAGAGTGAGGATGCTTTTAGAAAGGCTAAGCTTCTGAGGGCTAACATCGTGTGTGGACAGAAGCCTAGAGACAAGTGGGTTGTCATTACTGCACCGCAACATGAAGCTGAACCGCTCAAGCTTCAAAGGCTTTTGGGTATCTATGCACCTATTCCCGTTTCCGTCTTTGAAAGCGCCTCAGAACAACTCTCTAAGATCGAGAGGATAAGGCCGGACGTTTTGGACGGATATTCAAGTTCCCTCCTGCTTTTGGCAAAAGAGGCGGAAAAAAGTGGAGTTGATACAATAAGGCCTAAAGTCGTTATTGGTGGTGCTGAATTGATTGATCGTTCTTCAAAGAAGTATCTGGAGAAAGTCTTTCAGGCACCGTTCTATGACGAGTATGCTTGTGTAGAACTTGAGAGACTTGCTTGGCAGTGTGAAGAAAGGAATCAATATCACATCGACGCGGACTCTATAGTAATGGAGTTTGTAGATGAAGATGGGGAGGAGGTTGCTCCAGGCGAAACTGGGGAAATTGTCTGTACAAGCCTATTTAACTATGCAATGCCCTTCATAAGATACGCCATAGGAGACTTAGGGAAGGCGTCAGAGGAAGAAAACTGCCCGTGTGGTAGAACTTTTCCTCTAATGAAGGTTATTGAGGGGCGTAAGGATTCCCTGATTTTTCTTCCTGACGGTAGAGTGTTATCACCGCTTGCTATAGGATGGATTATGGAGTTTTACAAGTATTATCAGTATATCGATCAGTATCGTGTTGTTCAGAGAAAAATTGACTTTTTCAAGTTTATTATTAAGAAGAAGAATTCTATAGATGAGGAAGTTATGAAGGCTGAGCTGATAGCTCATCTTAGGAGAATGTTGAAGTTGGGCGCTTCTGATGTTGAATTTGAGGTCGAGTTTGTGGATAATATTCCTTTAGATAGGAGTGGTAAGCTCAGAAAGGTTATTTCAGAAATTTGTAACAGTCAGAGCATTTAAAGTCTGTTAGGCGTTTGTTATGAGAATCCTTCAGGTTTGTCCTCATGTTTACGGTGACGTAGGAGGAGTTTCCGTTCACGTTAAGAATATTTCAGAGCATCTTGCTAAAAACCACGATGTGACCGTTTATGTTAGCAATCCTGATAGTCGCTGTCCTAGATTTGAAGTCAAGAATGGAGTTAAAATAGAGAGATTTAGGTGTTTTGCACCTAGTAATTCCTACTTCTTGTCTTGGGATATGCTTTTAAGGCTTAAGAAAATTGATTTCGACATTGTTCATGGTCATAGCTATCATGCTTTTCCAATGCATTTTGCAAGGATTGCTAAGTGCAGAAAGTTTGTTGTTACGCCGCACTTTCATGGTGTTGGACATTCTCCCTTCAGAAGATGTCTGGTCAGGCTTCTGAAGCCTTTTGGTAAAAGAACCTTTGATTTAGCAGATAGGATTATTGCAGTTTCCCAGTTTGAAAAAAGGCTTCTCTGTAAGGAGTTTAACATTGATTCAGACAAGGTGATTGTTATTCCCAATGGTGTTAACTTTAGCGAGTTTAAGGGTTTAAGAAAACGTAATCACAATTTTAAGTTGATGTTGTATGTTGGTTTTTTGGACTATTATAAGGGAGTTCATTATCTAGTTGAGGTTCTGCCTAAGTTGCCGGATGATGTGGTTTTAGACATAGTTGGGGACGGTCCCCTTAAAGCCTTTCTACGGGGACGTGCAGCAGAATTGGGTGTTGGACGTAGGGTGAGGTTTTATCAGAATTTGCCTAGGCGTGAACTTTTGCAAAAGTATGTTGATGCAGACGTTTTTGTTTTGTTATCTATGTATGAGGCTTATTCGCTTGTTATAGCTGAGGCCTTAGCGGCCGGTACTCCGTGTGTCGTTGCTGAGGCTTCGGCTTTGAGCGAATGGGTGGACAATGAGAGTTGTTTTGGCGTAACATTACCACCGAACTTGAAGAAATTGGCGGATTTAATAAGCTACGTTCTTTATAAGGATGTCGATAAAGAAGTTATGAGAAAATGGATTGGTACGAAGATTCTTGATTGGCGAGATGTTTCCCAAATGTTAGAAAAAATTTATGCACAATGAACCTTTTTGCGGTGGTCATAATTGAATATTCTGTTTATGAGTGAGCTTTTCTATCCACATGGCGGTGGGGCTGAACTCGCAACTTATCTTTACGCAAGGCTTTTAAGTGAAAGAGATTTCAAAGTGGCTGTTGTTACGAATAAATTTAATAATGAACCAAGCGTTTGGAAAGCTCGAAACTTGGTTATTTACCGTTTACCATTATTTAATTCGATTAGAAGTGTAAAGTTTTCAATTTTACGCAGGATGGATGTTTTACTTTCGAGTCTCATCAGAGAATTGGTTAAGTGGGCTGATATTGTTTATATCCCGAGATTCTGGTATGGCGCCGTTGTTTTAGCGAAAGCGTACGGAAAGCCTGCTGTCGTTCATCTTCATGATTATACCTTGGTGTGTCCGTTAGCTAATTTGTTTGACATGACGAAAGGAATCAGTCACTGCAGGAAAAGTTTCCTTTGTTCGCAAGGATGCATTTACGCTTATGAGAAAGTTAACAATAGGAGCTTTAAAGAGCTTTTGGAGTCTATGCTTCTTAATTCAACCTTAGGAAAGTTGTATAGTAAAGTTATTTTTTTCAGCGATGCAGTGGTTTGCGTTTCGTATGCTCAACGAGATCTATTGTTGCAAAACAGTACCGTGTTGCCTTCTAAGGTTCATGTAGTGTACAATCCGTTACCTGAACAGGTTGAAGTTAATTTAACTAGTCAAACTGAGGATTTTGGATATTTTGGTGGTCCGAGTTATTTGAAAGGTTTCCATGTATTGTTTAAAGCTGCGGCGCTTGTAAAGAAAGTTAAATCAATTAAAATTCACGCAACAAAATTTTCAGGTGTTACAAAGAAAAGCTATCTTCTCAGAAAACTTGGCATAATAACCTACGGGAAGCTCGATGGTAGAAGTTATAGGAAGCTTTACACGGAGTTGAGAGCGATTATTGTCCCTTCAATTTGGGAAGAGCCTTTACCATACGTTGTCTCGGAGGCGCTTATTAATAAAAAAATCGTTATTGCTTCACGCGTGGGCGGAATACCAGAGCAAGTGTCGGGTTGCAAGGGTGCCTTCTTAATCAAAGCAGGAGATCATAGGGCATTAGCTGAAAAAATTTTGCATGTTACGAGTTTAAGTGACGAAGAGGCACATGATTTAGGAGCAAAAAACAGGGAATTTATACTGAAAAAATTTAGCAATGAGAAAATAGCGGATCAATTTAGCAGTTTATTGGAAAAATTGTCAACTAAAGGATGAGGGATTTAGCTTGAAATTTCCGACGATGGTTCATTTTTTTGGACCTGATGGTGCAGGTAAGTCTACCCAAGTGGATATTTTAGTTCGAAATGCTAAAGCAAAAGGTATCCGGGTTAAGAAATGTTGGGTTCGTTCTCCACACACAATAGCCTTTATTTTATGGAAAGTGTTCGTAAAGATTGGCTTTTACCGTGCTATTTCAAATCCTCTAGGTGCTTTGTTCAAGTTTCCAGCAGTCGACCGTTGTACGGCTCTTAAGCTATTGTGGTCTTTTGTAGAATTTTTTGGTGTTTTACCTATAGTTATTAGAACTCGTATTTTACTTCTTATGGGTTATAAGTTGATAGCTGAAAGGTATATTTTGGACACAATTACAACAATTGCTTATTTCGTAAACGACATAAACTTTTTAAGAAGCCGGATTGCGCGGTTATTGCTCTATTTTATTCCCAGTAACACAGTTTTCATTTTCTTGAATTCAGACTATGAAACTATTTTTCGTAGACGGGTGAATTCTCTTAGTGATAAAAATGTCAATTCTCAAGGAAGAGCTTATGGTGCAATTCCAAAGGGGGGTATTGAGCCTAGAGAGTTTATAGAGTTTCAAAGAAAAGCATACAAAACTCTTGCAAGGGCTTTTAATGCATTGGAAATTAATACGGCTTCTTCTTCGATTGAAGAAACTTCAAGGACAATTTTGAAGTATTTACGGTTCCACTAATAAGTTTCTCGTATTATATGATTAACCATTTTACTTACAAAATCTTTGGAAAATTTAGGATTCAGCATGCGATATAATTGTACTGCTACGCTTTGTCTTGTTTTTTCTCCCTTTATTATCTCGGTAAGGGATCTGGCTACGGATATTATGTGATATTTGTATGGTGTTTCAAGTCCTTTTCTGACGAATCTTGATGCCTCAAATCTGTCTTCTCCTAGACAGCACAGAAGCTCCTCAAGTTTTTGAGGCACGATTCCAAAGGCAATATTATGAAGCAATGCCGTTATTGTGGTATGGGTTCGTACTGCATTTAAAAGATTATTTTGTTTCGCTAATTTTAGAAAAGCATCGAGGTCCAGCTTTTTGGCGTAATGGATAAAGGTGTAATATTCTGATAATGTATACATTTGCTCTTTTATTATAGAATGGGCAATGACACATAATAAGTCTGCTTCAGGTTTTAGTTTCTTGATAGTTATACCCGTTGGTATTTTGATTGTTTCAACATAATTAGTTAGTTTATTCTTATCAATGTAAATTATGTTGCTTACTGCTATTTCTTGGTAAAGATCTATTCCTATCTTAGTTTTTTTATCTATCACCGTAGTCGATGTAGGTCCTTGAACAATCAACTTGTAATAATCTCTTGGCAATATTTCGTATGAATGTCTGTAATTTTCATCACCTCCGAAGATTATTATGTCAACATCAACAGTCGCCGAGCGATATGGTCTGATGGTTTTGTAAACAGCATATTCTATTTTTTGCTTAGCAAAAATTTGGGAGATTTTCGAAATCGAAATTAGCATATCATGATATTTTTTCATCTCTCTTCGAAATTCTTTCTTGAACTGAGGATCCTTCGTTTTCTCTAAGAACAACAATTTCATTCGATTTCTTCTTGAACACTCGAAAAGTTTTCTTGACTCAGAGGTTCTATTATACTGGACGTTATGAGAGCCGAATGGTGAGCCTATACTTCGAAGTAATTTAATCGTTAAGTGCATTTGAATTATCTGATTATTGGGATATTATTTTGACCTTAATAAAAATTAAGTTCGAAGTATCAAGATGATGTCCTGTTGAGTTTATTAAATTTATTGTTTCAAATTTTATTTATTCGAAAGATTATATATAAAAGTAAGTGATTGAAAAAATGAGCAAATTAGGAACCTTAAAGCACTCAATATACTTAATTTATTCATTTTTCATTTTCTTACTGCTTCTGGTTATGCAATTATACGTGAATATGAAGGATGTAAATGACAATTGGATTCTTGATGGCGTATTCATATTTTTTTTAATGTTCATTTTCTCTTATACCGCTATTATGACTTTTTCATCAAAGGTATCTCTCGTAGCAATTTTTACCTCAATTTTTGTCGCTGTTATTGTTTTGATACCAAACTTGAAATACAGTTTTGTTTATGGATATCATGATCCACTCATGCACTACGGGTTCGTAAAAGAACTTATTTCGCTTGGCCATGTGCCTAGTGAAGGATTCTACGCAAGTCAGTATGAAAATGCGGCAGGATCGCATATAGCAGTTTCTATGGTATCTATAATCACGGGTCTTGACGTAATACTGTCAATGAAGACTTTCATAATTGTATCTTTATACATTTTTCCACTAATGGTTTACTTTATGTTGAAGATCATGGAAATAAATGAAAACCTTTCAAGAACAGTTATCTTTGCCAGTACAATAAGTTTACAGTCTATGTATATTTTTACAGGAACAAATGCTATTTTCGTTTCTTTATGTATGTTCTTTTATTTTTGGCTTCTATTAGCAAACGGAAAACTCAACAACCATTCAGGTGTTATCATAATTATCTTGAGCGCAATACGCATAATAATAAGTCATGATGTGACATCTTTTTTTGTCTTAGCTTGTTTATTTTTGATTCTTATGCTTAATTATTTATTCAAAGCTTTAAAACGACCCGTCTTTTACTCAAATATAATACAATCGCTAAGTATATTAATAATAATTTCAATTGCAGCACATTTCGTTTTTGCAGCGGAACAGAATCTCATAACATTGATACGTTTGCTAAAGGATACTATTAATTCGTTAATTGCTGGTTCTCCTCCTGTTGCCCTCAAATTTTATCAAGGTTTCTTCAAATTGACTCTATTTGAAAAATTTCAAGTTTTAACTGTAAGATTTATACAAAGTGCGATTTTGCTATTTCTCTCATGCTTAACTCCATTCGCTGTACGAAGATTACGGCGAACCGGCCATAATCTTAATCTAAATTTTTATTATAGTTTGATTTTCCCAGTTTTAATTGCATTGCTATTTTTTTTCATTCCCTTATTTATACGCCCGATAATGTATAGAGGTCTAATTTATTTCTCGCTTTTTTCGCCTTTTTTAGTCGGAACCACTATTTTCTGGTTTGTTTATGGTAACGGTTTTAATTATCAGAAGATTAGACTGTTTATAATCATATTTTTGTTGATCATGATATCTATTATACAACTATACCCTTGCCAACCTTTACTCCCTAAGGTTTCAACAAAGTACGGAACATACTATGCAATTGATTTGAGACAAGTATCTTCTACATATACAAGAGCTGCGATACGGTTTACTTCTATCTACAACTACAAGTTAAATGTGTGGTCAGACCTCATTACACGTGGTGAAATATATGCATTAACACGTCCTTCTTTTCAGTCTTTACTTACTTGGCACTCTGACCGCTCTCATCTATTAATAATTACTCACGTTGGACGGGCCCATATAATTCCATCAGCAAGTGATGCTTTTGTCAATGAGCAATATTTACGATCTGCTTTGAACAAGATTAATGTGGTGTACAATAATGGAGAGTCCTATATTTTTCTAAATATGACAAATTATATCATAGAAACTAGCGATTAATAAACCTACAATTAACTACTTGCGATTGGAACTGGGAGGATATTTAGATATGAACTTAAAAATTGCAAAATTCGTTTCTGATTTTACTAAAAATTGGAAAAACCTAGACTGGTGGAGGGAACGATACATCAATAACGTTCTTCGTCGCTTATTAAGGAACCTTGGCACTTATGTTATGAATGAGGAATGGGATGTTCTGATAATTCTTGATGCATGCAGATATGACGTATTTAAAAAATATAATACGATTAATGGAAGGTTAGAATATAGATTTTCAAGAGGATCCTCTACAAAAGAATTCTTAATTCAGAACTTTTTAAGACATCCTTATAGGAAAAATTTTCTTGACACAGTCTATGTGACAGCTAATCCTTTTGTAGACCTTCTCTTATCCGGTAAATTCCATAAAATATACTCGGTATGGCGGTACGGATGGGACGATAACTTGAACACAGTTCCACCAACAATCATTGCAAAAGAGTCTTTAAAAGCATATTATGCGAACCCGGATAAAAGGTTAATTATTCATTTCATGCAACCTCATTCTCCTTTCATTGGGACCAAACATTTTCTGGAGTTTGGCTTCAGGCAATTGAGAGAAGCTGCCTTAAGTGGAAAGGCTAATGCAAATGACACAGGCTGGTGGCAACTCGCTAGACGGAATAAATTAGATATCAGTCAAGTATGGCAGGCATATAAACAAAATCTCCAGTTTGTTTTACCCGTTGTCAAGAATTTAATTAATAATCTTGGAGGTAAAATTGTAGTAACTAGTGATCATGGGAATTTATTTGGAGAAAAACCACATTTTCTTTATCCCTTTAGTGAATTTGGTCATCCTTCTGGATTATATGTGGAACAATTAGTAAAGGTACCCTGGCTTATAGTTAATAAAAAGGTTAGCGAAACAATGAAGGAGAAACGAAGGATAAAAATGAAAATATCTCGCATTAAAAACAACTTAGTCGTTTGAACTCAAGTTAGAACTTACAGTAAGACCTAGTTAGATCACTAGTTATAAGAGGGTGCGGAACAGCTTGTTCAAGCCTATTAAGATAATGGAACAAAGCTGGGATTATCTTATAGTGTTAGATGCTTGTCGATACGATTTCTTTAACCTGATATATAGTAAATATTTGAATGGAAACTTACAAAAAGTCTATTCACTAGGTTCTTCAACAATTGAATGGTGTATAAGGAATTTCACTGGTCGCTACAATGATGTAGTGTATATTTCCGCAAACCCCTACATTAATTCTTTTCGGAAGGTTAACGGATTTAAGGCTAGCGATCATTTTCATAAGGTTGTAGATGTCTGGAAACTTTTTTGGAACGAAAAACTTGGAACGGTTCATCCCAAAGATATAAATAACGTTGCAAAAATCATAGTCCAAACCTATAAACATTATCGCTTTATTATTCACTATCTGCAACCACATGCGCCATACATAGGTTATGAGAAAATTATTCCAAATCCAGGTTTTCCAAGACCCAATATTAATTTGAGAGAACCTCTTTTGCATTATGTAAAGGGGTACCGTTATGGTTTTCTTGCTCGAAACATAATAAGATTACTTTCTAAGCTTGTTAGAAATAACATATTGAGTGATGAAAATTTTTGGAATATATTAACAATGCTTAGACTGCCTCCCTATTCCCCTATGGATGCTGCAAGGCGGGCTTTAGGGAAAAACGGCTTGAGAATCGCCTATTATCATAATCTTATGTTGGTGCTAAAATATGTTTCAAAGCTGGTAGATCAGCTTTCTGGCAAGATAATTGTAACATCTGATCATGGGGAACTATTAGGAGAAGACGGCATGTATTCGCATGCTTCAGGTAGGGTTCATCCAAAACTTCTAGAGATTCCATGGTTCGTCGTTAAAAATAATAGAAGAAAAAGCTAACTGTATTTAATTTGACGGGAAACTAGAAATGACAAAGAACACGTGCATAATCACAGGTGGAGCAGGCTTTATAGGAAGCCATTTGGCCGAGAGACTTGTAGATAATTCTAACGTGATAATTATTGATAATCTTTCCAGCGGAAACATAAGCAACATTCGAAACCTCCTTAACAAGTCGCATGCGTCTTTCCTAAAGCATGATTTAAAAAATTCTTCTTCGAAACTTATTCCAGTTATAAAAAAGGCCGAAATAATTTTTCATTTGGCTGCTAATCCGGAAGTGAGACTTGGCGAAACGAACCCCGAAATTCACTTACAAGAAAATATCCTAGCAACGTTCAATTTACTTGAAGCCATTAGGAAGACAAAAACCAGAAAAACATTAGTTTTTACTTCAACCTCGACTGTATATGGTGATGCCTCCAAAATTCCAACACCTGAAGACTATGCGCCTCTCATTCCCATATCTACCTATGGTGCTTCCAAACTTGCATGTGAAGCGCTTATAACTAGTTACGCTCATACATTTAATTTCCGGGCATTGATTTTACGCCTTGCTAATATTGTAGGTCCAAGATCCAACCACGGGGTCATAGTTGATTTTCTTAGAAAAATCGCGCAAAATCCACGAGGGCTGGAGATTCTCGGAGATGGTAAGCAAGAAAAATCATATATGTATATTGAGGACTGCATTAATGCTATAATACATCTAACTAATGATTTTCTGGAAGACGAACATACGGTAGATATCTATAATGTCGGTTCTATTGACAGAGTTTCGGTGAAAGAAATAGCAAGAATTGTCGCAGAAGAAGCTGGTCGGCCGAATATAGAATTCAGGTTCACAGGCGGCATACTTGGAGGACGAGGGTGGAAAGGAGATGTGAAAATAATGCAACTGGACATACGAAAGCTTTTATCAACTGGATGGAAACCGAATTATAACAGCCGAGAAGCAGTAAGACTTGCAGCAAAAGAGCTAACAAATGAAGTGAGTTAAAATTTTAGCAGGCCTAAAACGCCACACATAACTTTCCATTCCTTTTTCATCAAATAAAAATCAATACCTTTAATCTCAAAAATTCGAAAATTAAATTTTCCGAATTATTCCTGTGCGACTTTCACCACTAATATGTGATAAAGATGACTAATAAAAATCACTGTAATCGCTTATTGTTCTGTAAAAAGGCTAAAACAATTGAGCAGTAGTAATCCATGGCCCATAAACTCTGCTTTGCTCCATAAGAACTACTCCAAACAAAACTTTCTAAAAGCAAACATGAGGCCCCATATTGGTAGCTTGCATATGCAATGGCCATACTATTTATGCCACCTTTAGCAATTGCATTGACTTTTCCTATCCAAATATGCTTATCTTTTTCATCAAACCATCCCCAATGTTTTAAAGAAACAAAAGTTTCATTAGCAGCTTTTAATGCATTAATTGTCAAAGTTTCATTCTCTCCTGACTCATAATTCCCATATATCATCCAGTTAGGATACCAGTAATAGCCCGTGTGTAAATTAACATAGACCGTTGGTGTGTAATTACCCATCAACCATCTTAAAGCCCAAGCCTCAGGTTCTGTCGTTGTCGCTCCAGGAGGAAACTGTCTATTCAAATCTACACCATTCGCATTTTTACGCGTATTGTGAACAAAACCATCTGGATTAAGTACCGGAATTATAATTATACGCCAGTCATTCTTTAGCTTCGATTTCCACCATGAATCATTTTGATAATAATTGATTATTAGCTCCGCAATTCGAAGAGCGGTAAAAGCCACAGTCTTTTCGTTTCCGTGAATACATGCATCAATAATTATATTTTTGGAACCTTTTCCGATTACGATAGCTGTAATGTTTCGGCCCTCAACACTCCTACCGATTACCCACTTCTCCGTAATATTTCCTCCTGTTTCAACCAATGAGTCCAAGTAGTTAAGAATCCATTCATACCTCCTCCATTTATCACCGAGTCCCATCCATCTAGCATTTTTGCCCGTCGGAAAATCTTGAACCATTTTTATGGCTGGAAAAACATGCCAAATTCCTGCCCACTCAGTTTCAGGTGTAGTAGCATCAAGATCCATTACAAAGTAACCGCTATTCGGATAGATACCATTCATACGAAGAATGGCCGCTCTACTTACATCATAACGAGCTATAACTGTTACATTTGAAAATTCATCCAGTTTAGACAGAAGTACTGATTGCAAGAAATTATTGTCACCACTTTCATTGCGTATATAAACAACATCTCCATTACGGAAATTACCCCAATTTACGTCATATGTAATGTTATACGCATATGCTACTTGGTAGCCATCGCTCAGACTCGGGTATAGAACATTACAGAAATCCCACATATCTGAAATTACGAGTCTCGTATTTGCATACTCTCTGATTGCTGTTGCATTATATCCACCGCTCTTCGTCCAGACAATCACTCCATCAAAACGATTGACATCCATAAAATGTTCAACTTCCGAAGGCGAAATAACCCTATAGGAAATACTTTGGTTACCGAAAAGCCAACAAAAGTTGTTAATTGACGGGTTTTCCTCGATCGATCCCACTATGCCAAAAGTATATCTTAGCTGGCCAACGTAACGTGTACTTATTGTCACAGAATCGCAAAAAACTACAATTTTATGTTGAGTGTTGACAGACGAAGTTAAACCAAACCGTACACGACCTACATAATTCCCGAAGTTAGCAGTATTAACCCCTAAAATAGAAATCCTTTCTATGCCATTAATCCAAACCCTGTACTCCCCTTTGGTTGGATGTATTTTTATATAAAATTCAATGCAATACCATCTGCCCTCAATTGGATAAACATCAGTAGTACTTTTGTGTATAACTTGGCTACCATTAAAACCAACCACATCAAACTTATCGATCCCACCAGAACGGTAAACACGAAAAGTAGTCTGCAACCTACCTCCAATTTCATATGCAATCAATCCGAATCTATCGCCGTTATCATCAAGAGGCAACCCTTCATAAATGTAAAAGTAACCTCTGGCAAATACTTCACTCACTTCACGAACAAAGTCGACATAAGAATATGCGTGGTTGACCCCAAAATTTATAGCATTTGTTTCAAAATACCCATGAAAACTCCCTTCATACGGATTAACCTGTAGAACTGACAAATTTCCATTCGAAAATGAAGTTCCGTTCCAACAGTTGAAATCGCCGCTTTCAAATTCATCTTCAAAAAGAACCATAGGATCAGGTCTGTAGTATACAAATCCTAAAGAAGAAAGACTGTAAAAAACAATCTGAACAGCAAAAGTTAAAACTGTAACATTAAGAAGCATGAAACAGACAACAGAGGCCACCACGTACTCCTTCCCTGCGCCGATTTTTTGCAACTAATCCACCCGACTTTTAGCTAATTTACATTTTTGAAGTTGATATTCATTTATAAGTACTTCAGCCCGTCTATTATATCTTACTATTTAATATACCAATGCCCACGTGTATAATCACCTATATTAGTCTCATATCCAACATCTCTATATGATTGAAGAGGGAGAAAATTAAGATGAGAAAATTATTCAGACAGAAACATAAAATTAAAGCTGCATTCAACGTATGGTTATTAATGTTTAGTTTGTTCCTCATTGCGTCCTCAAGTTTCATAAAGCCTGTTGGATCTCAAGATTGGTGGGATGATAGATGGGCTTTTAGGAAAATAATAACGATAAATTACAATACAGCAGAACCGCTGCAAGACTTTCCCATTCTAATCGAAATTACGGATCGAGACCTCAAAGAAAAGGCTCAATTCGATGGTGAGGACATAGTTTTTATAGGGAATAATGGGATACTTAGTTTTGAAATTGAGCAATACGATAGCTCAACTGGACATTTAGTAGCTTGGGTAAGAGTTCCAACTCTACAAAATGGGACATTACTTTATATGTATTATGGTAACCCAGAGATAGCTCAAAGCATGCAAAATGTGACAAACGTATGGGATTCCAATTATGTGATGGTTCAACACTTAGAGGAACAAGACATAGAACGCATAGACTCGACGCGTAATTGGAATAATGGCACAGCCTATGGTGACGTTAAGAAAACCACTGGAAGGGCAGATGGCGCAGATCTGCTAGATGGAAACGGAGACTACATAACAATCAGTGATAGCTCAAGCCTAAAAATAACGAGTCAACTTACGGTTGAGGCTTGGTTCTGTTCGGCGTCTGGACTTGGTGGAGAGGATTTGGGTTGGTATGGTGGTCTTGGAAAGGCTTATGCTTATGAGCTTGGGTGGCAGGGGTGGACTGATGGTTGGA
>Ga0180301_10001441_pt1 | contig 18789 bp, 17 predicted proteins | sample GuaBasSediGuay16_FD_121797 | JGI IMG/M metagenome (GOLD analysis project Ga0180301, IMG submission 121797) | Subseafloor sediment microbial communities from Guaymas Basin, Gulf of California, Mexico - Guay16, Core 4569-2, 12-15 cm | ecosystem: Environmental > Aquatic > Marine > Hydrothermal... | reverse complement strand
TTATTAATTGAATGCTTTTAAAAGGTGATCCAGGTTGACGCTGAGAATCTACAATACTTTATCGAAAAGTGAGGAAGTGTTTGAGCCATTGGATCCCCCAACCGTGAAAATGTACGTATGTGGACCAACTGTATATGATTTAAGTCATCTAGGTCATGCTCGCACCTATATCGCTTTTGATGTTATTAGAAGATATTTAGAGTTTCTCGGCTATTCCGTCATCTACGTTGTAAACATTACAGATGTTGAAGATAAAATAATTAAAAGAGCACAAGAAAAAGGCGTTTCACCATTTGAAATAGCTGAAGAATACACAAAAGAGTACTTCAAAGACATAGAAGCACTACAAATTAAGAAAGCCGACATCAACCCCAAAGTAACTGAACATATCCCAGACATCATCGAAGTAGTTAAAGGATTAATAGACAAAGGCTACGCGTACGTTGCAGATGGAGACGTTTACTTCGACGTCTTAAAATTTCATGACTACGGTAAACTTTCCCATCAATCCCTTGAAGAACTAAAAGCTGGAGCTAGAGTCGAAGTTAGCGAAAAAAAGAAACATCCAGCCGACTTCGCCCTGTGGAAAAAATCCAAGGAAGGAGAACCTTCATGGGACAGCCCATGGGGCCCTGGTCGCCCAGGATGGCACATAGAATGCTCCGTAATGTCAATGAAATACCTAGGAGAGCAATTAGATATACATGGAGGCGGACAGGACCTCATATTTCCACACCACGAAAACGAAATTGCTCAATCTGAAGCATACACAGGCAAAAAACCCTTTGCAAAATATTGGATGCATACAGGATTAGTTATGGTCAGAGGAGAACGTATGGGCAAATCTCTCGGAAACTTCGTCACAATCAAAGAACTACTCAAAAAGTTCAATGCAGAAGCAATAAGATTTTTTGTCTTATCTACCCACTATAGGAGTCCAATTGACTTTACATGGGAAAGAATTGAGCAAGCAAATAGCAGCTTAGAAAGACTTTACAATACAATTGAAAACATTGAAGTAGCGCTTAGAGAGAGCGATATAAATTACACCTATAATCTAGAAGGTTTAGATTTAGATTTCTATCGCAATTTGATCCGCGATGAAAGAAAATTCTTTGAAGCCATGAACAGCGATTTCAACACTCCCCTCGCCATATCTGCATTATTTGAAGTTTCTAGCCATGTAAATAGTTACCTTAGAAACATCAATAAACCAAACGGGGTACTACTTTCTAGGGCGTACAAATTCCTCATGAATGTAGGCGAAATATTCGGGCTATTTAGCAGATTCAAAGTAAAACCAGAGGAGAAAGAAGAATATGATTTAATTGAAAAACTGGTAACCTTAATTATTGACATTAGAAGTGAGGCGCGCAGGAGAAAAGATTGGGAAACCGCAGATAAAATCAGAGAAAAACTCAAAGAATTAGGTATCTTCCTAGAGGATACAAAAGAGAAAACAATTTGGAAATTAAAAAGATAACTCAATGTTGTGCACATAGCAATTAAAATGTTCTAATTTTCGCTGGATAAAAATAACTAAGTGCACATTTTTTATTTAACTGGTACCTAAATATTTTATGGAATTAAATTCACACTTTACCGATTTCTTCTATTACATATCCGAGTTTCTTAAAGACTTCGGGAGAAAATTTAATTCCACAATATTCGGAGCCAGCAGCACCAATTACATATTCTCTCTCCATAACTTCTTTATCAACGTAAGTAGGACATAATTTATAAAAGACAAAAGGAGGTACACCACCTACTTCAAAACCAGTAAAAGCTCTAATTTCTTCAGGAGTAGCCAATCTAAGTTTTTTAAAACCGCTACTCTTCTCAAGTTTCCTCACATCAACCCGCCTGTTCCCAGTAACTATTGCCGCAACGTACCCATCCTTTGATTTAAATAAAAGGCTCTTCAAAATATATTTCCTAGAAACCTTAAGAGCCTTTTCAGCATCTTCAGTCCTCTTACCACTTATTTCGTGATAAATAATTTCACCACGTATCCCAAGTTCTTCAAGAAGTTTCTTCATTTTTCGTAGTTTCTCTTCCAACTTCAACACCACATTATCTCAGGTCTAAGAAGAGGAAACTACCCTAAACTTAACAAAGTAGTTTGCATATAGCTATTTGTTCGTAACCCAGTATGAACCTTTCTCTGTATACTCCTTTTTCCATATAGGAGCTTCTTTTTTAAATCTCTCCACAGCTTCCCTTAAAGCTTGAAAAACTTCTTCCCGATGTCTTCCAGCAACAACCACATACACGATGTCTTCCCCAACATTCAAAGTTCCAACATTATGGTGAATATGAACATCCACCACACCACTCTTCTCCACAATTTCCTCGCAAATTTTACTTAAAACCTTGTTAACCTCTTCCTCGTATGTTTCAAACTCTAATTTCTCAACCTTCGACCCGTCCTTGCCTATTCCACGTACAATACCTATAAAACATGCAATCGCACCAACCTCATCTATCCTTGGATTTTTCTTAATTTCGTCGATGATCTTTTGTAGAGAAATTTCACCTTTTTGATGAACTTCTCCCTTTCTCAACATATATCCTCCCACAACAATAGGTAACACTTAATGCAGAAGGTTATTAAATTACTTTAGACGACTTTTCCATTTAACTGTCAATTTTGTAAATTATTTCTTTTAATTAAACTTTACTAAAAGTTAATCAAATAATTTAAAGATTGAGAAGTGTTTTTGGCTATAATTTGTAAATCTTTATGCTTTATTTAATTATTTCATCGCATATATCGCAAAATTCGTGGAATTCGCCAGTTTGTTTATGTATTTCGCAAATAAATTTCTTCGAGGATCGAAGGGCTTTACAAAGACGGCACATCTCTACTAGGACACTACGCTTATCCATTGTATTCTCCGCTATTCCCTTTGCTATTTTGTCTACAACCTCTTTTACCTCCCGGTTTCTCAGCAGATTCTTACCTTTCCATCCTCGCTTTTCAGATAAATAGTAACTTACCGCTGGCTGTGTAAGCCCAAGTCTCTGAGCTATTTCTTGCTGCGTTAATCCATACTTATTAAACAATTGATTTACTATCATAGATCTTATCTTAGGTAAAATAACACGAACAACAACTTCACAAGGTGGTTTCATCAATTTCACCTTTCATATCTGAGCTTTAATTTTTGTTCAATATTTTATAACACCGTTATTATTTATATTTTTAGCCAATAAAATATTTTTCATCTCTCTCCACATATAGGGCAGTTTTCATTGCGTTCAATTTCTACAACTTCTATAATAAAGTTCTCTCCATCAAATATAAGTAATCTGCCAACTAACGGTGTCCCAATACCGGTAATCAATTTTATAACCTCCAAGGCCTCCATTGTACCAATTATACCAGGAGTAACCCCTACAATAGGAAATTTCTCCATCTCCACTGGAGGCTTAGGGAAGATGCATCGAAGACACGGTCCTTTTCTCGGAAGGATTGTTGTTAATTGTCCCGTAAAACCATAAACTCCGGCATGAACAAGAGGAATATTAAGTCTTACACAGGCTTCATTCAAAATGTATCTTGTTTTAAAATTATCAAGAGCATCAACAACAATATGTGCTTCCTTAATAAGGCTAGTAACATTATCCTTGGTAAGTTCTTCCCGTATCGCTTTTACTTTTACATTTGGGTTTAGCTTTTGTAACTTTTTCTCTGCGGATTTAACTTTAAATACTCCTATGTCCTGATTCCAATGAAGAATCTGCCTATTCAAATTATTCAATTCAACAACATCATTATCTATGAGAATAAGTTCCCCCACGCCAGCAGCAGCGAGATATATAGCTGTTGGCGATCCAAGACCACCAACCCCGACTACAGCAACACATGCACCCTTCAATTTCCTCTGACCCTCAACGCCCCACCCTTTAATCTTAAGTTGTCTGTCATAGCGTTCAATTTCTTCCCCAGTTAACTCTACTGTAAAATCGTCTATGCTCTCAACCATTTGTTTCACCTCTGCTAACTCATATTTTGTCAAATTTACAATTAAACAAACCCAATAGTACTCTACTTTCCAATCAGATTTAAATTATAGTGAATAATTGGTTAATATAGAGTGGTCTCACTGCTGGAGGCAGGTGGTATGTGGAGGAATAGTGTTTGCAAGGAAACTTTATGATGCCCCCCCTTCAGTAAAATACATATATCGTCTTTTAGAGCTAATTGGCCCCATGAGTAGGTCTGAAATTGAGGAAAAAAGTCTATTACCACCGAGAACAGTAGGATACGCTCTTAGAATCTTGCTTGAGAAAAGATTAATTGTAAAGGCTAGGAATCCGAAGGATAAAAGAAAAATAATATATAAAATAAATGGAACAACCGTTTTCTAGCGGCTCCACGTGCTTGACATCCCAATCTCTATTATTTTTTCCATTAGTTGCTTTTCTTTAGGAACACCTACACTAAAAACTTCTCCTTGATATGGTTTCCTTGATAATACAATCGTTGGGACAGCCATCACATTAAACTTTTCAGCTATTTCCGGAAACTCGTGGGCTTCAATAACATCTGATATGACCTTACCCTCACTAGCTATAGCAATACTGTTAGCAATTAAAACAGCATAAGGACAATAAGGGCAGGTCGGAGTAATTATAGTTTCGATTCTAACAGTTCTTTTTAAGTTCTTAAGCTTCTCTATATAATTCTCTGGAATTTGAGTCTTCTTCGTTGAGAGAGCGACTATAGTTTCAAGTAGTGCCCATCCTTCATGTCCAAGCGGAGCACCCGTATACCTCACTTCCCCCCTTTCACCCATTAATATAATTGGTGGTCTTTCTACACCTAATTTCTTCTTTACCTCTTCCACGTTTTCCATTTGCATGATTTCTAAGTTTATTTTCCCTCCAGATAAGTCCGCTAAAATTTTTAGCAGTTCTTCGGTTGGCCCACATAATTCACAGTTTTCTCCAGTGTACATAATTATTTTGACGTCATCTGTCATTTCCTGTATTTTTTTCTTCAAAATTTCCATATCTTTCTCAGATATCAGACTTTTCTCCTCCTGTAAAGTAAACGATACAATAGACTATCACATATTCAATTTGGATTATTAGTTGATAAGATTTCAGTAACACTTTACAGATACTTATTTAAGCTACTCGGTTTAACGCAATAATACATTTAATGAATCTTCGGTTTTCTAGCAGGATCATTAAATTCGTAAATTAAAACTAAATAGGATAAAATATCTACTGTTAAACTGAAGGTAAGTAATATTTCTCTTGACACTAATTTACAGAGGGATTTAAGTTGTCATTTGAGCTTAAAGATAGAGACGGTCTTGGCAGAATAGGCCTTCTAGAAACTAAGCACGGCAAAGTGGAAACTCCAATACTTATGCCTGTTATAAATCCAAAAATTCAAACAATTCCAATTAAAAAGTTAGTAGATGATTTTAAGGCTAAAATGCTCATAACAAACAGCTATATAATTTATAAGGATCCACAGCTGCGTGAAATCACTCTAAGTAAAGGTGTACACAAATTAATTGAATTTGACGGACCGCTAATGACCGACAGCGGATCTTTTCAACTTTACATGTATAAAGACATTCAAGTCGACCCTATTGAGATCGTTAGATTTCAAAGAGATATTGGAAGCGACATAGGAGTTATTTTAGACGTTTTCAGAGAACCAGATGTCCCAAAAGAGCAAGTTAAACTTGACATAGATGAAACCTTGAGAAGAGCAAAACTGTCAATAATAGAGAAAGGTGACATGCTTCTAGCAATTACAGTGCAGGGAGGAAAATATCTAGACTTAAGAGAGCAATGTGCAAAAGAAATGGCAAAATTGGATGCTGATATTTACCCAATCGGTGGAGTAGTTCCACTTATGGAAAACTACCGATTCAGAGAACTAGTCGAAGTCATTATGACTGTCAAGCAATGTCTACCTCCAAGTAAACCTATCCACCTCTTTGGTTGCGGTCATCCCATGATATTTGCCTTAGCAGTACTCTTAGGTTGCGATATGTTTGATTCGGCCTCGTACTCAAAATATGCTTCGAATGACCGTTTAATGTTCCCCACAGGCACAATTCACCTAAGCAATTTGGAATATCTACCATGCAGCTGCCCTATATGCGCTAAATACGACGTATCCGATTTAAAGGAAATGCCCAAAGAAGAAAGAGTAAAAAGAATCGCTCAACATAACCTATATGTTAGCTTTGAAGAAATAAGAAGAGTTAAACAAGCCATTAGAGAAGGTAGCCTTTGGGAACTCGTTGAAATGAGAGTTAGAAGTCATCCAAATCTTTTAGAAGCTTACAGAATTCTAAAAAAATATGTAGACATTTTTGAGCGATATGATCCAATTGTTAAGAGATCAGCCTTCTTTTACACAGGACCTGAATCTCTAAATAGGCCTGAACTATATAGGTATGCAAATAGACTAATAGAAAGATACAGCCCACCTCAACGAGCATCAATTCTGCTACTTCTACCCGATAAGGGTATCAAACCATATACAAAGCACTATCAAAGCTTAATCCATAAAATCTTTGAAAAAAACCTTAAACACCTTCATATAGCTTTTTTAACAATTTTCGGTGCAGTTCCAATCGAGTTGGAGGAAATTTACCCAATACAGCAAAGCGTTACTCCAAGAACCCTCGACAGAGATGTCATCTTCTATATTAAGAAGCAGTTGGAGAAATACCTCACAAGAAATAGTTACAAAAGTGTTTTCTACCTCAAAGGCATTAATGATTTCGATGACATTGTCAAAAAATGTTCAAAGAAATTTAAGATAAACATTATAAACGATATTAATGAACTCCTCGCAAATTTTACCAAAACTTCAACCGTTAATGAAGATGAAATTTTAGAGAAGTTGCAAAAAGTTGCTGACTATCAATTTGGAAAAGGCGCCGGCAAAGCTTTATTTGAGAAAGGCAAAATCGCATGGAAAAGGTCAAGAGAAACCGGAAAGATAAGATATATCTATAGAGATGGTAAGCTTCTTCTATCACTTATACCCACATCTGGATTTTTCACCTTGACCACCGAAGCAGCTAAAATACTGCTAGAAAGTTTTAAGCCGCCTAAACTAAGAGTGGTAGTTAGCGAAGAAATTGAGCAATTTATAAAAAGGGGACGTAGTGTTTTCTCAAAATTTGTAGTTAATTACGATCCTGAAATAAGACCTGGAGAAGAAGTTATAATTGTAAACGAAAAAGACGAACTTTTAGCTGTTGGAAAATCTCTACTTGCTGGAGAAGAATTCTCATTCTTTAAAAAGGGTGTTGCTGTAAAGGTTAGAAAGACAGTTTGATGTATTTATAGGTATTTCCAAAAGTCTTAACGAATACTTCAGTGTAAAAACGGAAGCCTCAACAAATTTAAGCTTTTATTTCCTTGCCATGGAAAGATTTTTATAAAGGTTTTCATAAAATTGTAGTAACAATAAATACAACAAAATTTACGGAAAAATCAGACTAAAATTAAATTTCAATCATTTTATCTTACTAAATCACTAAATAAGGGAGTTATAAGAGTTGGTAAACAGAAGTTTCTTATTTAAAATTGTGCTCATCGGCGATGGCGGCGTTGGTAAAACAACGTTACGCAAAAGGTGGATGGGAGAAGGATTTATTACCTCGTATATATTAACTGTCGGCGCAGATTTCGCTGTAAAAACTCTAATTACACCTTCAGGTCATGAAGTTAAATTCCAAATATGGGATCTTGGCGGCCAACCCCACTTCAAGGAAGTTAGAAAAACCTTTTACGCTGGTACAACCGGCGCACTTGTAGTGTATGATGTTACTAACCGAAAAAGCTACAACAATGTTTTTGGCTGGATTGAAGAAATGCTAAAACACGTAAACAGGAAAGTACCTATAGTTCTTGTAGGAAACAAAATAGATCTAAGAAACAAAACAACAGATACGATAACAACCGAAGAGGGGATCAAACTTAGGAAGGAGATTATCGAAAAATACGGTTTAAAGGTTTTATTCATTGAGACATCTGCAAAAACTGGTGAAAACGTGAATAAAGCTTTTCAAGCAATGGCAAAGCTACTACTACAAGAAATAGGGGTATTAGAAGTAGAGGAAGAGGAAGAAGTTCCAGTTATCACGTCAACAGCGGAAGAGACTTCGATGGTTAGAGTTGATCCCGCAGTTATTTTAGGGGAGATATGTCAAATTCTTGGTTTTAATGAGACAGAGTGGCAAAACGACCCACAAAAAATATTAACAAAGTTAAAAGAAATCATGAGTAAAGTCAACAAACTTGATTGATATTTGTTTTCGCATATTTTCTCTAACACGAACATTAGAATAAGAGGAGTCACATACCATCTGCATTTTGAACTTCTATACATAAAGTCTAACGTAAGTGTTCAAAGTGTATTATCTAAATGGGAACATCTTTATATTTACCATGTATTAAAATAGAGAACTAGCTGGAAGTAAATAAACATTGTATTTGGAACATATTTGAAGCTATTTCACGATTAATGTATCGATATTAATATGAAAATCAACGTGCAGCGTTAAAAGATTTCCAATTCCGGGATGGTGGGAAAGTTTATGACAATTGAGAACCCTCATACAATGAGCATAGAGGAAGTTCTCAAAAAACTAAAATCAAATCTTAAGGGACTAAGTGAAGAAGAGGCCAAGAAGCGTTTAGAACAATATGGACTCAACGAACTTGTTGCCGCTAAAAAAATTTCTCCACTTAAAATATTTCTAGAGCAGTTTAAAGACGTATTAGTTATCATTCTAATTATAGCAACGGTAATATCCATGCTAATTGGAGAAATTTTAGAAGCTAGTGTCATAATGGCGATAGTTTTTGCATGTGTCATTTTAGGATTTACACAAGAATACCGGGCTGAAAAGGCTCTAGAAGCATTAAAGAAACTCGCTGCACCGACAGCCACCGTGCTGCGAAATGGAAGAATTATGGAAATACCAGCAAAAGAGGTCGTACCAGGAGATATCATTTTAATAGAGGCTGGTGACCGTATACCTGCAGATGCAAGACTCATAGAAGCCATAGACCTCCGCGTTGATGAAGCAGTTCTAACAGGAGAATCCATACCAGTACCAAAAAGCACTGAACCACTACCAGAAGCCAAAATGCCAGTGGCGGACAGGAGAAACATGGTTTTCATGGGAACACACATCACATATGGAAGAGGGAAAGCAGTAGTTACAGCTACAGGAATGAACACCGAATTTGGAAAAATCGCCAGCATGCTACAATATGTTGAAGAAGAAAAAACTCCATTGCAAGAAAGGTTAGAACACGTTGGAAAATGGCTTGGAATATTATGTTTGGTTGTATGTTTTGCTGTCGCAGCTCTAGGAATATTTAGAGGGTTACCCCCGCTAGAAATGTTTATTTGGGGGGTCAGTTTAGCTGTCGCAGCTGTCCCAGAAGCCCTTCCAGCAGTTGTTACAATCTCTCTCGCCGTTGGAGTCCAACGTATGGTTAAACGTAATGCTATCGTTAGAAAACTTTACGCTGTGGAGACTCTTGGATGTGTCAACGTTATCTGTTCCGATAAAACAGGAACCATTACAAAAAATGAAATGACAGTACGCGAAATATATGTTGACGACAAGATAATTAAAGTTACAGGATCTGGTTTTGACATTAAAGGAGAATTTTACGCTGAAAACAATAAAATAAATCCTAAAAACATGAGTGATTTATCATTAGTTCTACGGATCGGAGCACTTTGTAACAATGCTCAGCTAGAAACTAAAAGTGAAGAAACAGTTTTTGTCGGCGATCCAACAGAAGTGGCGCTGCTAGTTTCCGCAGTCAAAGCTGGAATGGATCTCAAAGAACTAAACAAAAAATATCCACGTGTCGGAGAGCTACCCTTTGACTCTGTTCGAAAACGTATGACCACGATTCACATTACACCCGAAGGAGAAAAAGTTGCATACGTTAAAGGGGCTCCAGAGGTAATACTCCAACTATGCTCACATATTTACTCAAATGGCGAAGTAAAAAGGCTAACCGAAGAAAAACGTCAACAACTATTGGAGATAGTTCAAGAAATGGCTAGCAGAGCTCTTCGAGTCCTCGCTATGGCATACAGAAAACTAGATAAAACAGAAAACTATGGTACAGAGACGATCGAAAAAGACCTCATTTTTGTAGGACTGCAAGGTATGATCGATCCCCCAAGGGAGGAAGTCATACCAGCTATGAAATTATGTCAAGAAGCCGGCATAAAAGTTGTCATGGTTACTGGAGATCACAAACTCACGGCAGTTGCTGTAGCAAAAGAAATAGGTTTACTAAAAGAAACATCGGAAGATAAATGTGTTCTAACGGGTGCTGAACTTGATGAAATAAGTGACGAAGAACTGGAAAAAATTGTTGACGATATTTCTGTCTATGCCAGAGTTTCACCGGAACACAAAGTACGAATAGTTAACGCTTTGAAAAAGAGGGGCTACGTAGTTGCAATGACTGGTGATGGTGTAAATGACGCGCCGGCAGTTAAAAGGGCCGATGTAGGCATTGCTATGGGCATCAAGGGCACCGATGTAACCAAGGAGGCATCAGAAATGATACTTGCGGACGATAACTTTGCTACAATAGTAGCTGCCGTTGAAGAAGGTAGAGGCATCTACGATAATATCAAGAAATACTTGATGTATCTCCTCTCTTGTAATGTGGGAGAAATATTACTTATGTTTGTAGCAAGCCTACTCGGATTACCCCTTCCATTACTTGCAATACATATTTTGCTCATTAACCTGACAACTGATGGACTACCAGCTATAGCTTTAAGCATAGATCCCCCCGATCCAGATATAATGAAAAGATCTCCACGAGACCCAAGGGAAAGCGTATTTACACCGAGAATAAAAGGAATAATTGGCCTCGGTGGATCACTAATGGCTATCATAGGTATTCCCCTTTTTGCTTGGACATATTTTAGAACATCTAACCTACTTTATGTTCAAACCCTGATCTTCTTTTAGATGACCCTATTTGAAATGTTTAGGGCATTTCCATGCAGATCGGAGAGGAAAACAAGCTTCGAATTAGGATTCACAACAAACAAATACCTACTCTACGGCATATTCTCATCAATACTCATAACACTACTAATAATTTATATACCAGCGCTACAACCACTATTTAAAACAACCCCACTAAAACCCACAGATCTACTAATAGCCGCGTTCCTAGGCATCACCAGTTTGATTGTAATAGATTTAGGAAAAACAATGGCAAACAGGGGATGGCTTCAATTCTCACCAAAATAATATATTTATATATCTTTTCTTTACTTTAAAGAGGGAGATAAAAATGCAAGAATTTTTAGATTTTCTTAGAAATCTATGGAATTACATAGCTACAACCACAGGTTACATGGCTCTAGGAATCAGAGTCACAATAATAGTAGTTATTACGGTAATTGTTGAAAGAGTTGTCACAAGATATATGCGAAGATTGGGGCAGCGTTTGGAATTTGGCCCTGATATAACAAATGGGCTTGTTGTTATTTCTAGATTCTTCGTTCTTCTAGGCGGTATAGTAGCTTTAATGGAAATCGGCGGCCTGCCTTCTGACTGGTTTGTTGCATTCAGTGCTCTGGGAGGAGCAGCTATAGGTTTTGCTTCAACGAGAACCATAGGCAATTTCATTGCGGGACTATACATTCTAGCCAGTAGACCTTTCCATGTAAATGACTATGTTATTATCAAGGGTATGGAGGGTATAGTGAAAGAAATAACCATAAACTACACTAAAATATTAACAGCAGACTATAAGATAGTTTTAATCTCGAACCAAGAAGTCCTAGGTGCAAATATCATACGATTTTCTCCAAAAAAGGGTGAATATTGCTATACTATGGAAGCTTCCTTTGATCATTCCTTAACAAAAGAAGAGTTAGAGAAAATCTTTGATAAAGTTATAGAACAGTTTAGCGAAAAAACGCTCAAAAAACCACAATACGCAATGATCCGCCTAAATAGATTAGAAAGAGTATACAGATTCTATCTTTACTTTAAAAACCCAGAAGACCTTTTTACTGTGCCGCCTAAATTTTTAGCAGAAATAACCAAAGCATGGGATCAAGCTAAAACTCAAAATAAATAATCTCATGAATTAATCATCGAATTACAAGTAAATCCGCCCTACTACTTTTATTCAATCTGTGTAAAAGAAATACAGCCGCAACAGCCAGAAAAGATACAATTAGCCCTATTAAACCTCCCTCCGGGCCAAATGTGCCTCCCGTTAACCAAACTGTCCCCTCAGATTTTGTAATCAATATTCCCTTTACCTCATTACCACTAATCGGAAAACCATAAATGAAACCTTCAAAATAGTTCCAAGCAAAATGTATCCCTATCGGTAAATACAATGTCTGTGTTCTAAGGTAGCATATCGCAAGAAGAACCCCTATAACGCTTATTACAATTATAGCAAGAAAGTTCACATTGGGATTAAAAATGTGCATCAAGCCAAAAATAATAGAGGAAAGAAGAATAGATTGATTTTCACTTAGCGATAGGAGAGCATTTTGAAAAAGGTATCCTCGGAAGACCAACTCCTCCATAAGGGCAACGGATAAAGATGTTAATAACCCATAAACTAAATAACTTATATGAATTTCACTATTAGCTTCAACATAAATTAGTTTTAAATGATATTCTATCAAAAAGACAACAGTTATCATAAATATCCCAATAAGAGTTCCTAAAACAAAATTTAACACCTCCCCTTCACGTATTCTTAATCCCAAATCCCATACAGATTTATGTTCAAGAAAATTGCAAAAAACGTAACATAAAATAAGCGTATAAGCCAACGCGAAAAGCCAACAAAGAAAAGTGTATGGTTCATAGAAAAGAATATGAAAGATCGAAAACATACCAAATATCCAAACAGCCAAAAAACACAGTGCATGTACAAGCGGCCGATAACCGCGTTCTCCAACTTTCAATGGAAAACCTCCAAATATCGGCAATATCGAATATTAAGCATTTAACTTGGATAATATTATAATTAAGGTAATGCAAAATATATAAGAGGTTTTATGATGGACACTCCATTCAAGGAGCTTGCTGAACTTTGCGAGAAACTTGAAAAAACCACTAAGAGAATCACGATGGCCAACTTAATTTCCTCATTTCTTAAAGAACTTAGATCAGATGAGATTAAACCAGCGGTACGTCTAATCATTGGACGAACATTCCCTGCTTGGAGCCAAGAAACGCTGGAAATCTCTTGGAGAACAGTCATAAAAACAATAAAAGATCTAACAGGTGCAAGTAATAAAGACATATCTAGAGCATTTAGTAAAACAGGCGATCCAGGAGACATGACAAAAATATTAATGGAAAAGAGGAAAAAAGCTAAACAAACAACTCTTCTACAATTTCCTCTCACAATTCTCAACGTTTATAAATGTTTTGTCTCCATTGCTGACGCGAAAGGTTCTGGAAGTAAAAAGAAAAAGGAAAGCCTTCTATACGGGTTATTAAGTAGAGCAACGCCTTTAGAAGCAAAGTACATAGTGAAGGATATCCTAGGAGAGATGAGACACGGAGTTTCAGAAGGCCTAATGGAGGAAGCAATAGCAAAAGCTTCAGGTGCATCTCTAGAACAAGTAAAGAGAGCACATATGCTTCTGGGAGATCTCGGCGATGTTGCGTACATCGCATTAACTAAGGGAGTACAAGGTTTAAAAGAAATAAGAATGAGACTATTTCATCCAATTAAACCAATGTTAGCACAACCAGTTGAAAACGTTAAAGAAGCACTAAAAGAACACGGTGGAAAAACATCCTTTGAATATAAGTTAGATGGAGCAAGAGTCCAAATTCACATAAAAAACGGCAAAGTTGCAATATTTAGCCGTAGGTTGACAAATGTAACTCAAAGTTTACCGGATATTGTTAAACTAATTTTGGAAGAAATTAAAGTCAATGAAGCTGTTTTGGAAGGAGAAGTAATTGCCATTGGGGAGAAAAATAAACCATTACCCTTCCAACATTTAATGAGACGTTTCCACAGAGTAAAGGATATCGAAAAAATGACCAAAGAGATCCCGGTTCAACTTTATCTCTTCGATATACTTTACCTTAACGGGAAAATGTTAATAGATAAACCTTACATGGAGAGGTGGGAATATCTTAAGGAAGTACATGGCAACATTCATTTAGCACCACGAATTGTCACCAATAGTCCTGAAGAAGCGCAAAGATTTTTTGAAAAAGCTAAAATGGCTGGGCATGAAGGACTTATAGCTAAAAAATTGGATAGCAACTATACTCCAGGAATTAGGGGTAAAAAATGGCTTAAAATAAAGGGTATATTAGACACTTTAGATCTAGTCATCGTAGCTGCAGATTGGGGATATGGTCGTAGACATGAATGGCTATCAGATTACTACTTAGCAGTAAGAGATGAAAAAACAGGAGAATTTCTGGTTATAGGCAAGACGTTTAAAGGATTAACGGATGAAGAATTTAAAGAAATGACCAAACGCTTACTAGAACTAAAAATAGCAGAAACAGGAGGAACAGTTTATGTAAAACCAGAAGTAGTTGTTGAAGTTGCCTTTGATGAAATTCAGCAGTCACCAAAATACAAGTCAGGTTTTGCGCTAAGGTTTGCTCGAATAACTCGTATAAGAGAAGACAAAGGGCCTGATGAAGCAGATACCATAGAAAGAGTGCGTGAAATATACGAAAGACAGTTTAGAGGCAAGGATTCCTATCTACGTACACGCTGGTGAACATATGTAGATACTCATGCAGCTCCTGTTTAAATATTAGCCATCCAGCAGGCAGCCTTTTTCTGCTAAAATTTATATTTAATTTACACCTATCACATTTACTGTTCTTTCACTTGTTAGCATCGAGAAGAGTTTAGTGACTTTAAGCCGTCAAGTAGGTTAATTAAAATGAGCGAAGAAGAGAAAATAGAGGTATCAATCCCGTATAGAAGAGTCATGATACTTTTAATCATAGGTGTACTCTTAATACTAGTTATTTACAACCTATTTAAAAGTCTTAAAGAGTCTTTTCAAATAATCTTAGGTGTAAACATTCCGATTTATATTTTGGCAATTATAATTTCTGTTTCAGCCTTCCACATGTATATTTTCTCATGGGTCTTCCTGCTTAGAGCTCTAAATATAAAAATAAGGTTAATAGATGTACTGTCCCTTGTATGGACATCTTATTTTTTCGATGCAATGGTACCAACGGCTTCGGTCTCAGGAGAAGCTATTAGAGCCTACTTAACAACTAAAAAACACTCAGTGAAGTGGGGAGATGCGATAAGCAGTGTAGTTGCTCATAGAATAATAACAATCTTGTCTTTCGCAGCTATGACCACAATAAGTTTCACACCTCTATACTTATTATATCAATTGTCCAGAGGAGTACTTGTACTTGCTGCTATTACGATCTCTTTATCCCTAATTATTTTGATTTTCCTGTTATATCTTTCATTAAAGCCCAGAGCAATCAACACTCTTATGAAAGCTATCTTTAAAATTTCTGGCAAAATAAGTAAAAGAATAGCTAGAAAGCTGGAAGATTCGGAAGAAAAAATAGTAAAAACAGTATGTGAATTTTCTAATGGAATGAAACTACTTATAAATCACAAAAAGGTAATGTTCTTAACTCTTACTACTTCAGCACTGTGCTGGCTTGGCAATGCCCTCGCTGGCTATGTCATATTTCTCTCCCTAGGATATAATATAAGCTTCATACTAATCCTATTCATATTTACATTAACGATACTGATTAGAATGGTCCCGATATTTATTCCCGGGTCAATGGGACTCTTTGAACTAGCTACAATCGCATTATGGTCAGCCGTAGGCGTATCAGCAAGCATCGCAGCAGCAGTAGCATTACTAAATAGAAATGTATGGGCAGTTCAAGTGACAATAGGCTTAACTGCTGCAATAAGAGAACTTCGCGGATTAAGTAAATTAAATATTAAATCTCATGTTTAAATGTCCACTGGTTACGTTCAGAAATTATACTTTTAAGTAGTGGGATAGAGATGCGTTTAGGAAGTAAAAGGAAAATCTTAGCTAAATGTTTGCAGAAGTGTTTTTCGAGAGAAGTCCTAGCCCAATCAGCACAATCATGAGAAATAAACTTACTTTCAATATCTATAGTGACTTTATAATCTCTTATTTTAGCTTTGATAAGTTTTTCTGAAATCTTAAGAAAGTTGACATCTTTGTCATTTATTCTTCTCGCTCTAGCGATTCTTTTCCAGTCGATTATATGGGATAACAATTCCTCGACGTTTTCTAAAGCTACAACTGGTGTGCCAAGTAACGTTGTTTGAACAGTTTTGACCGGCATGGGTCCCTTGGCTTCGATGATGTTTAACATATTAGCCTCGACTTCAGCCTGCCTTTTATTCTGAAGCTTTAAAAGTTTTAGCAGTTGGAGGGCATTTAATGCTGCATATCCGTAAAAATGGTTGTTAAACAACCCATAAAAAACTCTTGACTTTTTAATCATTTCTTTTATTTTCGGCAACCATTCTTTCAACTCCTCTATCCTATACCTATAGTTATACCAAGGTTTTTTACCTCTTCCATGCCAACGGACATAGCAAAAGTCAGCTGTAACGTCAACAATAGGTGGTAAAAGTGGTTCATCCACAATTACGTAGGCGACATTATATTCACGTAGAATTTTAAAAACCTCTGGAATTAACCAAGATTCGTCTCTAAATTCACATGCAAACATGTAGTCACTTGGAAGAATAGAGAAAAATTTCTCTAAAATCCTTTCATTCTTTTCTGTTCTCTTAAAACCGGGAGGTAGCTGCAACAGTAAAGGACCAAGTTTTTCATTGTCGTGTAAAGGCTTCATTAAACTTACGAACCTTTCAAGATCACGTTGAACCTCAAGAGACAAATCTAATTTCTTTTTATGCGTAATTTCCCTAGGTACTTTCGCTGCAAATACAAATCCATTAGGGGCCATCCTTTGCCAGCCTTTAACTAAACTTACGGAAGGATAGCTATAGAAGGTGGAGTTAATCTCTGTTGTGTTAAAAACTGAAGTGTAGAAGCTAAACATACCTTTTTCAGAGGGGTAAAAAATGCCAACCCATTCTTTATAACTCCATCCACTAGTTCCAATACGAAAATCAACAACCAAATTCTAACCCTCAAATCCATGTTATTTATGGTAAATAACCTAATGGAAACAATAAATAGTGATAAGTATTTTCTTTAGGATTAAGCGAAATATTCAAGGCTTTCTTTTTTAATTCCCTTTAATATCTCTTTGAATTCAGTCTCAAATTCTTTATTAGGTCTTATATCGATCTTTCTGTTATTTGAAATAACAACTTCACCCAGAAAGCCTTGAGGCCCTTCAAACCGTATAATCATGGCATTATTCTTGGAAGTTTTTCCAACAAACATTTCAGGGAACTTATCAAGCAGTTTTAAAACCACAAAGCCTATCTTAGAACTTATATCCGATCTAAAGGGTTCTACCTTCTCGATTTTTTCTTTTTTTTCCTCGATTTCTGGGGAAAGAGGGTGTTTAATGGGTGTTTTAACCTTTCTTATTGGTTTTGGTTTTTCTTTCTCGATATCCACCAGCGATTTACCAAGGGTTTCCCATAATTCTATCTTCTTAATAAGGTCTTGATAAACTTCCTTAAACGAGGTGCCTATCTCTTTTTCATCTATAATTACTAGGTTATGACAGTTTTTGCCGATGATAGTATTTCCATACTTAAAACCGTATGTTTTAATAGACTGAGTGACTCTTTCAGCCATTCTACGAGACACTAAACCAACATCACGACCAATAAAAAGATACATAGTTTCTTCATCTTCATCAATGATGATAATTGTGCGATCTGGAGAAAGGTGCATTGTTGAAATCGGAATGGGATGTGCTTCGCCACCCTCTATTTCAAGCATTGCAAGGAACTTAGCCATAGAGATCACCTACAACACTATATAACAAATACCTAAACTCACATTTAAAATCTCCTAGAGCCGTAAATTCACCGTTTTAGGAAAATTTTTAAGTATTTTTATCCTTTAATACAAAGGTGCTACGTCGATGTTTTGGCGTGAATTAGTTTTTGAAGCCCTTAAAGGAGACGAAGAATACGCCAAAAAACTAAAAGAAGGATTAAAACAATTTAATCTTAAAGCAAGAGACCTAGCAAAACTATCAGAAGTCCCACTAAGCACCTTATACAAAATTCTAAGCCTTGAACATGTACCAAGAATGGACACATTTAGAAAAATAGTCAAGGCATTTCAGAAACTTGAAAAACATGAAGAAAAACCATACATAGCTATTATCGCAGCAAAATACATTTTAGAACAAATAAAAATAAAAGAAATAACAGTCAAAGACTTAACATTTAAATTAAGAGAATACCCGGCAACGGAATTAGACGAAGTACTAATTCAAGCGGTTAGAGCAGAAAAAGACGGATGCTTAGCAATCGTTTGTGCACCCATAGCATCAACAACTATTGAAAAAGTAGTTGATATACCAGTAATCTCAATGAAACCAGGTAGCGAAGTTCTGGTAGACGCGGTACACGAAGCAGCACGTAAAATCATCGGAAAATAACAACAAATTCGATTCACACATTAAATGCTTTAACTTTGTCGGCGGGAAGTCCCCTTCCGAAAGGGAGCGAGATGAAAGCCGACAACATATATATCACACGTCATATAGATGTTTTGATCACTAGGGCTGGGACAGCCCGAAGTTAAGCCCG
>Ga0180301_10001439_pt1 | contig 18810 bp, 21 predicted proteins | sample GuaBasSediGuay16_FD_121797 | JGI IMG/M metagenome (GOLD analysis project Ga0180301, IMG submission 121797) | Subseafloor sediment microbial communities from Guaymas Basin, Gulf of California, Mexico - Guay16, Core 4569-2, 12-15 cm | ecosystem: Environmental > Aquatic > Marine > Hydrothermal... | reverse complement strand
CTTCGTCCAGAACTGCTTCTTTTGCTACAATAGCTTGGGGATGAATATCAGTTGGCATAGGAAGGCTATTTATCCACCAAAGCAAACCTCAAATCTGCTTCAGCGACTACACTGCCTCCGACTAAAGCTCGTGTGTGAACTTGACCAGTCTTTGATTTTATCTTACCGCTAACTACTTCTAAAACTAATTGGTCACCCGGAACCACTGTCCTACGAAATTTTACTTTGTCTGCGGCCAAAAAATAGGCAAGTTTGCCTCTATTTTCAGCCTGAGCCAACATAAGTACCCCTCCTACCTGCGCCATAGCTTCAATAATAAGCACCCCAGGCATTATGGGTTTCTGAGGAAAATGACCCTGAAAAAAATAGTCATTGATAGTCACATTCTTTATCCCTATGGCCTTTTTGCCTTTTTCCATATGGATTATCCTATCTACAAGGAGAAAAGGATAACGATGAGGTAAGATATTCATTATTTCATTTATCTCAATCACCTCTCCGGCCGGATATACCTCTTGTTGATTGCCTACGCCGCTAGAAGAAAGTCTCTCTTTATAGCGGCGCAGTTTATAAAGAAGTTTGATATTGAGATTGTGCCCGCTTCTTAAAGCAACAACATGCGCTTTTATAGGACCGGCTAAATACAAGTCGCCAATCAAATCTAAAACTTTATGACGGACAAATTCATTTTCTACCCGTGTACTATTTCTTACTATGCCCCTTTGGGAAATAACCAAAGTATTCTGGTAATTAGCACCTTTACCTAATCCCATATCTACCAGAGGCTTTACTTCATCTTCTAAACAAAAAGTACGGGCTAAGTGGATATTGGTTGCCTCTGGTACAGAATCAATAACGCCGTCAAAGAACTGAGAGCCGATTACCTCGCTATTATAGCTAAGAGTGTAAGAAACTCTAAAATGAGGCGCTGGTAATAATACCAGTGTCGCTCCTCCTTCATCTACCCAGAGAGGTTCTCTTACCACAATATAATTACGCGGCGCATTCTGCTCCTCTAAGCCCACCTTTCGCATCCCTTCAATAAAGTCTTTGGCACTACCATCCATACCTGGAACTTCGCTGCCATTAATATCGATTTGAGCATTATCAACCCCGAGAAGAGAAAAGGCAGCCATCAAATGTTCTATGGTATGTATTTCATTTCCCTTCTCTCCTACAGAGGTACGGCGCGGGAAAACAGAGGGATCTAACACAGAATAAAAGTCAGCCTTTATGAAAGATTTATTGCCTTCTTTCTCTTTAACAAAAATTATTCCTGTATTAGGCGGAGCCGGGCTAATAGTAATTCCGACCTTATCCCCCGTATGAAGACCAATTCCCTCAAAACTAACTTTGGCTTTGAGTGTCTTCTGTTTTTCCATATTGTGCTAGTATCTGTTTTAATTTTTCTAATTCTGCTTCCAATTCTTTAACTCTTTTGTAAAGAAAAGGAAGTCTTTGTACACAGGCATTAACTCGCTTGGCTGCTTCATGCGGCTTGGCAGGATAACCAGAAACCTTTGTATTAGGAGGGACCGACTTTGTCACGCCGGCTTGAGCCGCAACAATAGCTCCCTCACCAATTTGAATATGTCCCACTATGCCTGCCTGACCCGCTAAAATTGCTCCCTTACCAATAACCGTACTGCCCGAGATTCCTGCTTGAGCTACAATAATAGAGTTTTCCCCTACAATTACATTATGAGCAATTTGCACCAGATTGTCTATCTTGGTACCACGGCCAATTATAGTTTTGTCAAAGCGAGCCCGGTCGATAGTCACATTGGCTCCAATCTCTACATCATCCTCAATTACTACCGTCCCAATCTGGGGAATTTTCTTCTGTACTCCTTTGACGGTAGCAAAACCAAATCCGTCTGAACCTATGACTGTACCTGAATGAATAATGACTCGCTTGCCGATTTCTACCCTTTCTCGAATAGACACATGAGGATAAATGAGAGTATTATCACCCACACGAGAATAATGTCCAATATAGCAACCACCATAAATTATAGCTCCCTTACCTATTACAGCACCCTTCTCAATAATAGTATAAGGACCGATGGCTACGCTTTCTCCTAGTTTTACTTCTTCTGCGATAAGAGCCGTGGGATGAATACCTTGAGGACATTGAATGCTATTAGGAGCTACGAGTGAGACCACTTTGGCGAAAGCTAAAGAAGGATTATCTGTCTTAATCAAGGGTTTTTTGATATCGCCATTCACCTCCAATGAAGTAATAATAGCTGAAGCCTTAGTAGTTTTGGCCAGGGAGAGATATTTAGGATTAGCCAGGAAAGTAATATCACCCCGGCGAGCCTCTTTAATCCCCGAGATGCCACTAATTACTATAGTAGCATCTCCTACCACAGTCCCCCTTACTAACTTAGCTATCTCAGACAGAGTAAACTTCATTTCTTTTTATACTCGCTATTAAGTATCCTGAGAATATCCTCTGTTTTATCCAAACTGCTACCACCATAAATCAGACTCGCTTTTTTCAAAACTACTCCTATCCTGTGAGCTTTAGCATACTTTTCTACTGCCTTGGTAATGTCGTCTAATATTTCCTTCATCTTCTCGTCGCGCTCTTTACGTAAATCCAGAAAAGCTTGTTGCCTTTTAAAATTATATTCCTCTGCTTTCTTTTCTATCTCTTTACGTTTAGACTCCTGCTCTTTGCTCTTCAGAAGTTTCATCTGCTGGCGCATTTTTTCTATCTCTTTTTTATAAGTAGAAAGCTCTTCCTGTTTTTTCTTTTGTTTGACTTGAAGAGTCTTATCATAATCAGCTGTTTTCTGATATTTATTAAAGATTTTAAGCAAATCCACGTATATCAATGACTCGCTGTTAGCTAACGCTAAATTAGCACCAAACCACACCCCTATCATTATTGCCAGAAGACTAACCTTTTTCACTTCTTCCCTCCTCCTTTAAAACTGGTTACTCATACTGAAATGAAAACGTCCGCTTCCTTTACTTTCTTCTCCTTGCGCTTTATTTAAAGGTATACCGTAGTCTACCTTAATAGGACCTAGAGGTGTTTTTACTCTGATACCAAAACCAATACCTGATTTAAGACTGCCGCTAAGAAAGTCGTTATATTTTCTCCACACATTTCCCGTATCAAAAAACGCTGCTAAGCGCAAGTAGTCGCCCAGGGGGTAAGTATACTCTATATTGGCAATAAAAAGAGCTTCTCCGCCTAAAGGGTCACCATTAGAAGGATCCACCGGCCCTACAGCTCTTTCTTCGTAACCTCTTATGGTATAGGCGCCGCCGGCAAAGAAACGCTCATATATAGGTACATAATCTGAATTACCAATGGCTTTAGCAAAACCGACACGCACTTTAGCTTCAACTACTGCGTCTTTAGGAAAAGGGAAATATTTACTGAGACGAGAATAAAACTTAACAAAATCCTTATCGCCACCTAAATAATCTCCTGCCAACTCAAAAGAATTAGAAAATAATATACCTTCATGAGTAAATCCCCGGCTGTCTCGCGTATCATAATCTAAAGAAAATTCCAAACTACTAATATCGTTGCTACCAATCTCCTTCTTTAACTCACTGCTGGCATCATCGGCGACATCAGATATATCTACAGTTTCAAATCGATACGCAATCGTACCTCCCAAATTATCATTAAACTCTTTGCCAAAACGAATTCTGCCTCCTTTACGCGTCTCGTCATATCCGTATCCAGAGTTCTCTTCACGATCGTGTTCTTTACGATAAGCATCAAAACCAAAAGATATGGGCCTATCAAAAATCCAGGGATTAGTAAAACTAAGCACATACTCTTCTGTAGTAGAACCTGTCTGCATATAGAGACTAAGGTTCTGTCCGCCCCCCGTGAAGGTAGGGAAATTGGTCCAGTCGAAGTTTTTCTGTTGCAATTCAATAAACCCTATAAACGCATCTACCGAACTATAACCGCCTCCGAAACTCAAACTGCCCGTTTTGGCCTCTTTTACTTTGACTACTAAATTCTCATGATTAGGAGTTTCTGTAGGTTCATCGTCGAAACTAATATCTTCAAAGATACCTAAATCTTGCAACCTCTTTCGAGACCGTCTTATCTTTTCACCGGAGAATTTATCTCCTGGTTTGATACGCAGCTGGCGCCGGATAACTTTATCTTTAGTCTTAGTATTGCCCGTTATCTTTATTCTCTCTACATATGCTACGTCATTTTCCTTTATCTTATAGGTAACATCTACTTTGTGAGTAGCTGGATCAACTGTCGAAAGAGGCACAATGCGAGCGAAGATATAGCCTCGATCAAAATAGACTTGCTGAATATCAAAAGCCTGCGCTTTTATCAAATTTTTATTATAGACACTGCCTGGTTTAACTTTTAAGGCCTTTCTTATATCAGCCAAAGATACATTCTTATTGCCCTCAATATTAACACTGCCAATAAAATATTTTTGGCCTTCGTTGATATTGATAGTCACAAAAACAAAACCTCTGTGCAAGTCTCTATCTATTTTGTAATCAACTTTTACGTCGCTAAAACCCTGTGTCTGGTAAAAGTCGGTTATTCGCTCAATATCATCTTTGAGGGTATCTACTTTGAACACTCCTCTCCGCAGGAGCCAAGCTGGCCGCGTCTTCATCAATTTAATGATTCTTTTATCAGAAAAACTCAGGTTCCCCAAAATAATAACTTTCTTAACCCGAAAAGGCTTCTCTTCCCTTATATCAAATTCCACTACAGCCTTATTAGTTGCCTTGTCAAGATCAACCCGGTAACTAACTTCTGCCTGAGAATATCCCTTTTGAATATACATATCCTTAATGGTCCGCTGGGCCTCTTTTAAAGCAAACTCGTCAAAAAAACCACCTTCCTTTATCCCTAGAGCGTCTTCTATCTTTTTCTTTCTAATTCTGCGATTACCCTTAATAATTAACTGCTTTACCAGAGGTTTCTCTTCTACCTTATATATGACCTCTAGCTCTCCTGTAGGCAAAGTCTTTGTTTCCGCCTCAATATTTTTAAAATACCCTAAAGAATATATTCTTTTTATATCCTCGTTAACGGAAGCACGGTAATAAGTTTGGCCGGGACGACTTTTTATCTGAGTGGCAATCTTCTCTTTACTGATGTTTTTATTACCGCTAATTGTAATCTTGCCAATTACAGAAGAAGTAGACGTAGAATCTGCTTGCACTAGGCTGCAAAACCCCACAAAGACCAAAGCTAACAACCACCTTCTATAGCTCATTCTTTTCATTATAGGAGAGTTGTCTTTAAAAGTCAATCTTCTTTAATCTTGGCTAAGTCAAAAAACTTCATATACTCGCGGGCAAACCCCAAGAAGAGGCTTCCTGTAGGGCCATTACGCTGTTTAGCAATAATAATTTCAGCCAGGCCTCTATTGTCTTCGGTGGGATTATAATACTCCTCCCGCAAAAGTAGAACCACTAAATCCGCATCTTGTTCAATGGCACCGGACTCCCTTAAATCAGAAAGCTGAGGACGGTGATCAGTACGAGCTTCTACCGCCCGCGAAAGCTGGCTAACCGCAATAACCGGCGTATTTATTTCTTTGGCCAAGGCCTTAAGAGAACGGGAAACATCAGAAATTTCCTGCTGGCGGCTTTCAAAACGCCCTCTGCCTCGCAGAAGTTGTAGATAATCTACAATTACTAAAGAAATATCATGATGAGCCTTAAGACGTCTGGCTTTGGCTCTCAACTCAAAAATGCTCATAGCTGGTGTATCATCAATATAGAGAGGTGCTTCTGAAAGTCGTCCCGCGGCCGCAGTTAGCAGGGGCCATTCGGAAGTGGAAAGGTAGCCTGTCCTTACCTTATGAGCATCTACTTTAGCATGAGCACAAAGGAGCCGCTGAGCCAATTGTTCCTTAGACATCTCTAAACTAAAAAAACCTACCCCTTTTTTCTCTTCTACTGCTACATGCTCGGCAATGCAGCTAACAAAAGCGCTCTTACCCATAGAGGGACGGCCAGCTACTACTACGAGATCCCCTGCTTGCAAGCCAGAAGTCCTTACGTCAAAATCTTTAAAACCTGTAGGTATACCCGTAATATGACTCTTTTTTTGATAAAGAGCGTCTATCATTTCTATACTATCTTTTATTATCTCTTTAATGTGCACATAACCGCCTTCTATCTTACGGTCACTAATTTCAAAAATCAATCTTTCTGCCTTATCTAAAATAGCTGAGATCTCTTCTCCTCCCTCATAAGCCAAGTTAAGAATATTGAAAGAAGAATTTATCAAGGCTCGCAAAATTCCCTTTTCTTTTACTATCTTGGCATAGGCCAAAGCATTAGCTACTGAGGGGACATTATCTACTAAATAAGTCAGATATACAGCCCCTCCTATTGCCTCAATCTTACCCCGCCTTTTCAACTCGTCTCCTACCGTTACTATATCTACATTGGTATGACGCTGAAATAGATCTACAATCGCTTGAAATATCTCCCGGTGAGCCTCTTTGTAAAAAAACGTCTCATCCAGTACTTCCAACACTTCCGGAATAATATTCTCATTAAGCAACATTGCTCCTAAAGTTGCCTGCTCTGCTTCTAAATTCTGGGGTGGGACTTTATCTAGTGCAGAAAGAGGGGTTACTTCTTTACTACCCATACCTTGACTTCTCCTACAACATCAGGAAAGAGATTAACTTTCAGAGTGAAAATACCTAATTTCTTTATTGGCTCATCTAGAACAATTCTATCTTCCGCTATATCATATCCTTCCTCTCTAAGTGCCTGGGCAATCATTGTTTTAGTCACAGAGCCATATATTTCCTCTTCGTTCTTCACTCTTTGGGGAATGGTAAGAGAAAGCTTAGAAAGTGCCGCAGCTAAACTTTGTGCTTTAGCCCGTGCTTTCTCCCGCTCTGCTTCTTCCTTCTTCTTGCGGTTTTGAAACAAACGCAGATTATCTTTGGTATATCCTAAAGCTAAAGCATTAGGAATAAGAAAGTTTCGGGCATAACCTCTTTTAACCTCAACAATATCACCGGCTTGACCTAATTTTTTGATATCTTTCAGCAATATTACTTTCATTTTACCTAGGGATATAGGGTAAGAGTGCTAAGAATCTTGCTCTTTTTATGGCTTTAGCTATTTGCCTTTGATGTTTGGCGCAGTTACCATTAGCGCGGCGAGAAGTTATTTTACCTTTATTATTGATAAAGCGGGATAATAAATTAATATCTTTGTAATCAATCTCTATATTGTCTTTACAGAAACGGCAGAATTTTTTCACGCTTACGGCATTACGTCCCCGCTTACGAGTGTTTTTTTTCTTTTCTGTTCTTTGACCTGTCTTCATTATTTATCAATTTTCTTCTGAAGATACTTCTCCCGTACTTTCCTCTTCTGCCGGCGAAGGACCTAAGTCTACCTCGGGTACACTCTCGCGCGGAGAAAGGAACTGTACCCTTTCAGCTCTTACCTCAATGGTGGAACGATTTTTGCCTTCCTGATCCTGCCAACTCCTCGATTGAAGGCTCCCCTCCACAAAAACCGACTTTCCCTTCTGCAAATACTGATTACAAACTTCGGCCAGATTGCCCCAAACTACCACATTCACAAAACAAGCATCCTTCTTAATTTCGCCACTTTTATCGCGAAAGCGGCGGTTGGCAGCTATACGCAAGGTAGTGACCGCTGAACCTTGTGGGGTATATCTAAGTTCTGGATCGCGGGTTAAGTTGCCAATAAGAAAAACTTTATTTAAATCTGCCATTATTGCTCCTTTTTTTCTTCCTTATTATCAAAAAACGAAGAACCCTTTCGTCTAAATCCAAAGTATATTTGAGCCGCGACAACTCCTGCGCACTGAGACTAAGGTTAACCAATATATATGTAGCCTCATTAAATCTCATTTTCTTAGCACCTCTGGTATGAAGAGGGTAAGCGAGGCTTCTTTTCTCAGCCCATATCTGCCAATCAGAAACCTTACCTCGATGTTTCTCCACTACTTCTCGAAAGCTATCCTCTATCTGAGTATAATCAGTAGGAGATAAATCCGGCCTTACAGCAATCATCAATTCGTACCTATTGATATTTTCGTCTCCCATACTTAATTAAACCTATTCATCGTTTTATCCACGCCCTGCTCCACCCAACTCAGAACTATATCTTCTGCTTTTTCAATTATTTTCCCCAGTTCTTTCTGTTCTGAGGGGGAAAATTCTTCCAATACGTACTGCTCTAAAGATTTATCTTCTGACTTACCTACTCCTATACGCAAACGATTAAAATTGTCATCCTCTAGCTCTTTAATCAAAGAAAGTAATCCTTTATGCCCGCCATCGCCTCCTTTGGACCGTAAACGTAGTTTACCAAAAGGGAGATTTACGTCATCACATATTACCAATAAATTTTCTAAAGGCAAGGAAAATTTATCTTTTGCCCTCCTGATGCTTTTCCCAGAAAGATTCATATAGGTAGAAGGGCAAATTATTAAAACTTCTTTTTTACCTTCGGGGCTAAAAAATCTTGCTATTTTAGCTCTTAACCACAAATTACGGCGGAATTTTATATTGAAACGCTGCGCCAATTCTTCTGCCACCATAAAGCCAATATTGTGTCGCGTATTTCTGTATTGCCGCCCCACATTGCCTAACCCTACTATCATTTTCAACCTTGCTTCTCCTCTTCTGTCTTAGGTTTTTCTTTTATTACCTCTGGTTCTGGGGCAGCTTCCTCCGTCTCTGTTTCTGTCTCTTCTTCTTTCTGCGGTGAAACTATACTTAACACCACCTCTTCTGCTGCCGCCAGAGATTTTACCTTAGGAGGGAGATTAATATCACGAATATGAACTGATTTCCCTATCTCCAGTTTTGAAATATCTACCTCGATTTGGGAAGGAATATCCTGCGGCAAACATTCTACTTCTATCTCATGCAAAAATACTTCTAAAACTCCCCCTTCCTTTACTCCTTTAGCTTCTCCTTGGATAGAAAGAGGAATATTAACTTTTATCTTTTTATCCATAGATACTCTGAGAAAATCGCAATGGATAACTTCTTCCGTTAGAGGATGTCGTTGCAATTCCTTCAATAGCACCGGAAAGGTTTCTTTGTCTTTTATATCCAAATCTATAATTTTGTTCTCAGAAAAAGCGTGGCTTAGAAGGAAGTTGAGTTTATCTTTAGTGATTTTAATAAGTAGATTAAAATCCTTGCTATAAACTACAGCGGGAATATACCCTTTTTGCCGTAAAAAGTTTGGGCTTTCCTGAGAGCTTCTTTCTTCGGCTACAACTGTAAGTCTTTCCACTTCTACCTCCTAATCTGCATAGTCAAACAGTATACTTATCGAGCGTTCAAAATGAATCCTTTTTATGGCTTCAGCCAAAAGAGGCGCCATATTTAAAACTTTTATTTTAGATATTTTTTTCTCTCTGGCAAGAGGAATACTATTAGTTATCAAGAGCTGAGAGATCGCCGAATGGCTAATTCTCTCTATAGCATTAGCCGAAAGCACTCCATGCGTGATAGCCGCATAGATATTTCTTGCCCCCTCCTTCTTTAAAGCCGTGGCTGCTTCTACCAAAGAACCTCCCGTGGCTATGATATCATCTACCAAAACCGCATCTTTACCCTTAACTTCACCTAGAATATGCATAACCTCGGTTGACTCAGGAGAATTGCGGCGTTTGTCAATTATAGCCAGAGACGTCCCCAGACGTTTGGCATAACCACGGGCCATCTTTATGCCACCGACATCTGGCGAAACTACTACCGTTTTTTTGGGTCTAATCATCTTTCTAAGCGCATCTATAAAAATATTTATAGCATACAGATTATCCAGGGGAATATCAAAAAATCCCTGAATTTGACCGGCATGCAGGTCTACAGTGAGAACTCGGCTCGCACCCGATACCACCAAGAGATTAGCAACTAGTTTTGCGCTAATAGGAACACGCGGCTGGTCTTTTCTATCCTGACGTGCATAGCCAAAATAGGGTATTACGGCGGTTATCCGTTTAGCCGAAGCCCGCTTTAGAGCATCCATCATAACCAAAAGCTCCATCAAATTGTCATTTACAGGCGTGCAGGTAGGTTGTACTATAAATACATCTTTGCCCCGCACATTTTCTTTTATCTTTACTCTTACCTCACCGTCGCTAAAACGGGAGACTAAAGCATCAGAAAGAGGAATCTTGAGATATTTAGCAATAGCTTTGGCTAAAGCCACATTGGCATTCCCACAAAAAAGAGCCACTTCCTTGTTCATTTCTTTCTCCTTAATATTTTTGCTGGAACCCCTACTACTACGGTATAAGGCGGCACCTTTTTACGCACTACACTTCCCGCCCCTGTGACACTAGACTTACCCACCTTTACCGGCGCCACCAGCGTAGAATTCGAGCCGATAAAGGCACTTTTGCCAATATAACTCTTATGTTTACGCTTGCCATCATAATTGGCTATGACACTCCCGGCCCCCACATTAACTTTATCTCCTACGTGAGTATCACCAATATAACTAAAATGTTTCATTTTTACCTCACGACCTAAAGATGAACGCACTATCTCGCTAAAATTACCTACCTCTGTTTTATCTTTTATCTGGGTAAAAGCCCTTATATGAGCAAATGGCCCTATGCGGCAATATTTGCCAATTTTAACATTATTCTCTATAAAGGTAAAGGGATAAATTATAGTATCATGACCAATATTTACTTCAGGGTAAATAAAAGTAGCATGAGGATCAATAATTCTTACTCCTTTTTCTATCAATTTATCAAGCGTCTTTCGCCTTAATAAGCTCTCTGCCTCAACTAATTCTTTCTGGCGGTTAATTAGAAATATATCTCTACAACTCTTTAGCTGCAATACTCCTATCTTCAGGCCTTCCTTTTTCATAATTCCCAGTACATCTGTAAGGAAGTATTCATTCTTGCGGGTATTTTTTCTTACCTGAGGCAAGGTCTTAAAAAGTACTCTCTTATTAAATATATATATACCGGCATTGATATCTGAAATATGCTTCTCTCGCCGTGTTAAGTCTTTATTCTCCTTAATAGCGACGAATTGTCCTCTCTCTGATAGAATTACGCGGCCTAAATCGTGAGGTGTATCAGTATAACAGCTTATAAAGGTAGCATAATTGTTTTCTTTTATATGATAGCGATATAATCTATCAACTATTTTATCATCTAGCAATAAAGTATCGCCATAAAGCACTAGAATATCAGAAGAGTTTATGGCCACTTTATCCTTTGCTGCTAATACCGCCCTGGCACTTCCATTTAGAGGCTTCTGACAGACAAACTGTAAATCGCCAAAATATTTTTCCAGGTCTTTCCTAATTGCTTCTGCTTTGTATCCTAGGACAAGAATTACCTTACTAATATATCTCTTCTTCTTTAATTGTTTAATAAGATAGTATACCAGCGGCCGCCCGCAAACTTCCTGAATTATCTTCGGCGTATTCATCCTAAAACGCCGGCTGCGTCCTGCTGCTAAAATTACTGCTTCTAACTTTCTAACCATAAGATATTAAATAAAAACTGCCCGGTGAGGACTCGAACCTCAAAAACCAGATCCAAATTCTGGTGTGTTACCAATTACACCACCGGGCAAAACTCACCCCTTTGCCTCCTCCTTCTTATCTCTTATCTCTGAGAGAAGCGCGTATTTAAGCGTGTGTCTCTGTAGTTGTGTCCAGAGAAGAATTATTGCTCCCTGATTTAGACGCCTCTTTCTCTTTCTGATAAGCTTCTAGTACTGTCTTTTGTAGATAATCACGGAACTCTTGATTTATAGGATGTGCTATATCTTGATGTATCTGCTGAGCATTCTTATCATTATCTTTAGTAACCAATGGCAACTGACTACCACAATAGCTACAATATTTACTTCCCATATCAATCCGTTTTCCACAACGGGGACAAAATTGTTTCGCTTTCCTCGTAGGCATAGCTACAAAGACTCCGGAATTACCCTCGATAACTTTTATATTCCTTACCACAAAGGAATTATCAAAAGTTACCGTCACATAAGCTTTTAGTTTTTTACTGTTGTTATCCTTTAAAGAAACCCTCACCTCAGTTATCTCCACTAGAACCTCCTTTTTAAAAAGTTGTAACTTTCTTTAACCTTAGGCCCTCAATTTTTTCTATTGTTTCTTTAAGACCGGCATCAGCCGCACCAGGTAAGAATACAAGGCTTGAACCACTTCCACTCAGAACAAAGTCGCCTTTACTTTGATTAAGTAAGCTATAAACCTTTCTCAGTCGCGCTGAGGCTTCTACCGCCATAGGAGTAAGATTATTAAAGAGTAATCTCTTAAGTAGAAAAATATCCTTCTGTTTAAGTGCAAACGTCATTAGTTTAGCATTATCAAGAGAGTTTGTCAATCGGACTTTTTGAGAAAAACTGTGGTATATCCGGGCTGTAGAAATAGGTTCAGGTATCAATATCAAATACTGGCTAAACCTGAATGTTGTAGCAATAGGAAATACCTCTTCCCCTCTTCCTCTCACCAGAGCAAACCTTGCTTGAGAGATAAAAAAGTTTACATCAGAACCTAATCTAGCCCCCAGCAAGAACATCTTTTTTCTGCTTAATCCCAAATTAAGTAGACGATTTAGGCCGAGCAGGACACTAGCCGCATTGCTGGAAGCTCCCCCTAAACCTGAGCCAACCGGAATCTGTTTGCGAAGACTAATTTTAATCCCTCCCGGAAAAGAAGGTCTTATCTCTTTCCGCAGCAACCTGAAAGCACGTATCACCAAATTATTATCATTCTCCAAATAAGACCAATTGCACTTAAAACTTAACCCTTTTCTCTTAGTAACTGTTATCTTTAAACAATCACAGAAAGAGATTCGCTCCATAACACTGACAATATCATGGAAACCATCTCTTCTTTTATGCATTACTTTAAGATATAGATTTACTTTTGCTGGCGAGAGAATAGTTAGACTTTCCATTTAAGAAGAGAACGCACTGCCTCAGAAATATTGTTTGCTTTTAATCCATAAGCTTCTAACAATTGGGCGGGAGAGCCGGACTGGCCAAACTTGTCTCTTACCCCAATGCGACGCAGAGGGCGAGGTAGTAAATCTGCTAAAGCCTCTGCCACACTAGAGCCTAACCCACCTGTAACTGAATGCTCCTCGCAGACCACAAATCCTTTAACTTTCTTCGCTACTTCTACAATCAAATCTTTGTCAAATGGTTTAACAGTATGTATATTTATTACATAAGGAGTTATTCCCTCTGCGCTTAGCATCTGACGGGCCAGCAATGCTTCTTTCACCATAATTCCACACGCCACAATAGCTATATCTTCGCCGGCGGCCAAAATATACCCTTTACCTAATTCAAATTTTTCCCGCTTCTCTAAAGAAGCCACCTTAGAACGGCCCAGTCGAATATAGAACGGCCCCTCCTCTCGATAAGCAGCCAGCACTGCTTCTTTGGCTTCCGGAGCATCCGCAGGTACTATTACCCGCATATTAGGAATACTGCGCATAAAAGCAACATCCTCTAAGGCCTGGTGCGATGCCCCATCTTCACCTACTGTTAAACCACCATGCGTTGCCACTATTTTTACATTAAAATTATTGTAAGCAATAGTATTCCTAACTTGATCCAGAGCCCGTGCCGTAGCAAACATAGAAAAAGTAGACACAAATACTATCTTGCCACAAGCAGCTAGCCCCGCCGCCGTAGCCATCATATTCTGCTCTGCTACCCCTAAATTTAAGAACCTCTGGGGAAACTCCTTAGCAAAAAAACTAGTACGAGTAGAAGAAGAAAGGTCAGCATCTAAGACTACTATACGTTCGTCTTTCTTCCCCAGTTCTACCAGAGTATGTCCATAAACATCGCGAGCGTAAACCAATTCACCCATTAGTCTTCTCCTAACTCCTTTAAGGCTTTCTCTGTCTCAGCTTTAGCAGGAGCACGTCCATGGAAATCAACTACATTTTCCATGAAGGAGACACCTTTTCCCTTTATAGTATGAGCAATTATAACTGTAGGCTTGCCTTTAGTAGTTTTAAACGATTCAAAAGCCTCTAATAATTCTTCTATATTATGCCCGTCAACCTCCCGCACCTTCCAGCCAAAAGCTTTCCATTTATCCCCCAGAGGCTCTATATTCATAATTTTTTCCACACTTCCATCTATCTGAAAACGGTTATAATCCACTATGGCGCAAAGATTATCTAACTTAAAATGGGCCGCCGCCATTGCTGCTTCCCACACATTTCCTTCTTCTAACTCTCCATCGCCCAGAAGACAATAAACTTTTCTCTCCTCCTGGTCTATCTTAGCCGCTAAACTCATGCCCATACTAACCGAAAGCCCTTGCCCCAGAGAACCACTAGCTACATCTACACCCGGGGTACGACGATCCGGATGACCCTGAAGCAGGGAACCAAACTTTCTTAAAGTCCAAAGCTCCTTCTCTTCAAAATAACCACTCAGGCTCAAAGCCGCATACCAACAAGGACAAGCATGACCTTTAGAAAGATGGAATCTATCCCGTTGTGGCCAGTGGGGTTGGTGAGGCCGGTGATTTAATACGGCAAAATACAAACAAGCCATTATTTCCACACAAGACAAAGAACCACCGGGATGACCGCTTCCGGCCTCGGCTATCATCTTTACGATTAGCCGCCGCATCTGTTGGCATTTATCTGCCAGCATCTTCACCTTGTCATTTTTTTCTTTGTTCATGGCGAGCCTGTTTTATTTTTTCTTCCAATACCTGTCTACGTACCGCAGGAAAACCTTTTATATTTATAATCTGCCGCCAGCAACGAATGGCCTGAGAATAGCGGCCTAAGGCATAAAGAACATCTCCCAAATGTTCCTTAATTAAAGGATCGTCACTAAGTTTAGAGGCTTGTTCTAGATACTTAAGGGCAAGTTCGTATACCTGTTTCCGATAATATATCCAGCCTAAACTATCCAAATAAGCCGCAGCATTTGGCTTTCTCTCTAGTGCTTTCTTAACCATAACTTCTGCCTTATCCAGATTTATACCTGCTTCTGCGTATATATAAGCTAAAGAATTTAGAAGCTCAGGATTATCAGGATTTCTGCTTAATGCTTCCTTAAGCAATGTTATCGCCCGCGACATTTCCTTTTTTTCATCATATATATAAGCCAGCCCCAAATAAACACTCACTGATTTCTGATTTTTAGCCAGAAGGGAAAGATATATTTTTTCTGCCGCAGCTAAGTTCCCTTTTTTAAGCTGTAACTCCGCCAGAGCTTCGGCTACTTTAATATTTTCAGGATAAAGAGCATAAAGACGATGCAAAAATTCTTCATAAACTGCTTCTGCTTTTAATTTCTTACCCCAGGCGGCGTAAGTAAGAGAGAGAAGAACATATGCTTCCGCATTAATTGTTGTATCGCGGCACATCCTTTCTAGAATATTTGCGGCATTAGAATATTTTCTAATTTTTATATAATCAATGGCCATTCTCAAATCTATATTAGGAACCTGCTCCTTTTGTTTTAGCTTTAAATATTCTTCTAAAGCGCGGCGCGGATTACCATAAATATCCGAAAGAACGCCTTTTAAATACGAAGCATACAAATAAGCTGTATTTCTGGCCTGGGATAAACAAACATTGTTATCAACAAACAAAAAAAACCCTCCTATCCACAGAACCATTAGCAATCGTTTTATCATTATGCCTTGAAAAAACGGAACAAATTTGCTATTTGTTTTTGTGTCTTTGTTGCTTTCTTCTCTTTCTAAACCAATGGCGTTTTACTTTCTTGAGCTTCCTCTTTCTTCCGCAAGGCATATGGTCACCTTTCTGATTCTACTTTATTAATAGATAACTTTATTTAAAGGATATTCGACTATTCCTTCTGCTCCTAACTTCTTCAACCGAGGCACAAGTACTTTAACATCTTTTTCGGAAATTATTACCTCTAGGGCGAACCAATCCTTCTCGTTAAGAGAGGCTACAGTAGGATTCTTAAGTGCCGGCAGCCTTCTAACTATTTTTTCTAGATCCCTCTTCCTCACATTCATCTTCAAGCCTACTTTACCTACAGCTTCAATAGCGCCGCTCAGCAGGAGCAGAATTGATTCCATCTTCTTCCGCTTCCATTGATTGCGGTAAGCCTGAGTGTTAGCAATAAACTGAGTAGTAGAAAAACAAACTGTGGCTATTTCCCGCAAATGATTAGCGCGTAAGGAAGACCCTGTCTCTGTCAGCTCCACAATAGCATCTACCAAGCCGGAGCTAACCTTAGCTTCCGTAGCTCCCCAACTGAACTCGACTTCGGCTTTTATTTTGTTTTTCTTCAGAAAATCTTTAGTAACCCTTACCAGCTCTGTAGCAATTCTTTTCCCTGACAAATCTTTTATTTTCCTGATGGAAGAATCCTGCTTAACCGCCACCACCCACCTTACCGGTTGCAGAGTATTTTTAGCATAAACTAACTCCCTTAGCCGCAATACCTTGGAGTTGCTTTCTCTTATCCAATCATCGCCCGTAATACCGCAATCCAAAACCCCCTCTTCTACATAGCGAGACATTTCTTGCGCCCGGATGAGTACCGGCTTTATCTCTTTGTCGTCGATAGAAGGAAAATAGGAGCGGGAAGCAATCCGAATATCAAAACCCGCCATGCGGAATAATTTTATAGTAGCCTCTTGCAAGCTACCTTTAGGAATACCTAGTTTTAACACTCTCTCAGACATATTTTCTCGGATTAAGCGAGCCTAATTATACATTTGGAAAAATAGGTTGTAAAGCAAAAAATTATATGGTATAAGCATTTTCATAATCAGATAAACTTATGCTGAGAAAGTTACGTCAGAAAGACATCAAGAAAATAATGTGGGCACTAGTAATAGTAATTGTACCTGCTTTTGCTCTTTGGGGTATCTCTTCTGTTATGCAGAGTCGCAGCCGCTATATCGGCACAATTGGAAAACATAAAATAAGTGTCTCAACTTTCCGTAACTATGAAAAGTACTTTCAGATGCTAATGTTCTTTACCGCAGGAGCTGATTTCCTCAGAAAAGTTTCCAATCAGGAACTAATGGCTCTCACCTGGCAACAAATGCTTCTGATTCAGGCCGCTAAAAAAGAGAATCTTAAAGCAAGCGACGGGGAGCTGCTGAAGAAATTAAGGTCTCTTGCCTTACTTAATCACCAGGGTCACTTCAACCAACAATTCTATCTAAGCCGTCTAAGAGCTGCTGGTATTGTTCCCAGCCAATTCGAGAGCTTTCTCAAAGATACAATAGCGGTAGAGAAATTAATTAAAAAAGTACGTTCCGCGGTTAAGGTTACAGATAAAGAGGTCTTTAAACTTTATCAGGAAGAAAATGAAAAGGCAAAAATATCTTATTTGCTTATAGACTATAACAAGATTGCTCAGACTCTTAACCCACAAGAAAAAGAACTACGTGCCTATTTTCAGAAACACAAAGACAACTTTCGTGTTCCTCCTAAAGTCAAAATAAACTACATTATCCTACCGAGCTCTCAACTTACCTCCCTATATAAATTCATAAGAAAATCACGCAAGTACAGTCTAGAACAAATAGCTAAAGCTTTTGCCTTAAAAATAGAATCTTCCGATTATTTTTCTCTCTCAGAACCCATAAAGAATCTAGGATGGGTAAAGAAAATAAACGAAGCTGCCTTCTCTCTTACGGATAATCAAACAAGTAAACCTTTGGCTCTGGCGGCAGATAAAGTAGTTATAATAAAAAGAGTAGGCAGGCAGGAAGCCTATCTACCCACTTTTAAGGGGAGTGAAGCCAAGGTGAAAAAAGCTTATTTAGAAAATATCTCTCATCAACAAGCAGAGGAAATTGCCCGCGAACTTATTAAGATAGCAAAACAAGAAAAAATCAATACCTTAGAGAAACTACTTAAACATTTGCCAACCAAACAACAGAAATTTATCACTCTTAAGACCTCACCTTATTTCGGCCATTATTCTTATCTCGAAGATATAGGATTAAATAAAGACCTGCTTGAGGCTATATTTCATACACGCCGCGGTGAGATTATTAAAAGATATTTTAGTCTCAGCCGGGGTATATTTATCGTAAAAGTAGAAGATTTCGTATCTGTGGACAAGAAAAAATTCTCACAAGATAAAGAAAAATACCGCCAACGCCTTTTAAATTTCAAACAAAAACTTGCCCTTCAGGATTATTTGGCCAATCTATATAAAAACAGTCGCTTTTTTGTCTCTACTCTACCTTAATAGCATTAACCGGACACTGGGAGGCAATCTCCTCTACGTTGCAGCTTGAGCATTCGCTGTTAGTTACTTCTGCTACTCCTTCAGAGGTAAGCTGGAAGCAATCAGGACAAGTATTAACGCACAATCCACATCCTACACAGGTAGATTTGTCAATACTTACTTTAGCCATTCTTCCTCCTTTCTTGTCAGGTTTCTGCTTTACTCAGTTTGTGCCCCAACCTTAGAAACAAAACTGCTGTAATCCATTTGTGAAAGATATTCATATATCTTAAAACGCCGTTCAATTTCCTGCTGCATCTTTTTAAGAAAATAGGCGGCTCTTTGAGGATGCATCTGGGTTAAAGCGCGAAAACGGTTTTCATTATATATATACTCCTCTACCGGTAAAGAAGGGGGTTTGCTATCAAGCTGGAGAGGATTCTTCCCTTCTTTTGCCAAGCTGGGGTTATAGCGGAACAAAATCCAGAATCCACTGGCCACCGCTTTTTTCTGCTGTTCCATTCCCTTAAGCATGTTGGTGCCATGCGCTATACAATGAGAGTAGGCTATGATAATTGAAGGTCCATCATACTGTTCAGCTTCCATAAAGGCTTTT
>Ga0180301_10001437_pt1 | contig 18815 bp, 16 predicted proteins | sample GuaBasSediGuay16_FD_121797 | JGI IMG/M metagenome (GOLD analysis project Ga0180301, IMG submission 121797) | Subseafloor sediment microbial communities from Guaymas Basin, Gulf of California, Mexico - Guay16, Core 4569-2, 12-15 cm | ecosystem: Environmental > Aquatic > Marine > Hydrothermal... | reverse complement strand
GAAATCATTTTAACAGCATCAAGAAGCTTCACAGGCCTACTACTCCCCACATTTATAGCCTCACCAAGCAACACATCATCATCCAACTCCATAGCTAAAATAGTAGCTTCAACAACATCATCAACATACGTAAAATCCCTCATCTGAGAACCATCACCATATATCTGTATTGGTTCATTCTTCAACATAGCCTTAATGAACTTATGAAAAGCCATATCAGGCCTCTGCCTAGGACCATAAACAGTAAAATACCTCAACATAACTACAGGCAAACCGTAGTTTTCAAAATAAGCCCTACACAAACCCTCAGCAGCAAGCTTAGAAACACCATATGGAGAATAAGGTCTAGGATAGACATCCTCCCTAACAGGAACCTCCCTAACATTACCGTATATACTTGAGGAAGACGCAAAAACAAACCTCCTAACATTACCAACTCTAACACAAGCCTCTAGAAGCTTCTGAGTAGCCAAAACATTATGCCTAACATACTCCTCAAAACCAACACCCCAACTACCCCTAACACCAGGCTGAGCAGCCTCATGAACAACAAAATCAACTTTCTTAACTAGCTGAACTAAATTGTTAAATGAAACAACGCTAAGATCTAACTCAATAAATTTAAACTTACCACTCTTTAACAGTGAGTTTAGATTATATTGCTTAATTTCCTTTGAATAATATGGTGTGAAGCAATCGATGCCTATGACTTCATATCTCCAGCTAAGCAAATGTTCAACTAAGTGGCTTCCAATAAAACCTGCACATCCGGTAACGAGAACTCTTCCACGAGGCAATCTTCCAACCTCATAGTCAATTGTTAAAAATGTAATGTTAGGTTTTATTAGCTATATATTTGAAAACCTTTTCGTAGCAATTGACTATTCTAGCAACAGTATATCTTTTAGCGTCTTCACGTGCTTGAAGAGCTAAACTTCTAGCCAATTCTTTATTTTGCAATAGCAGTTTAACAGCTTCAACTAATTTATCAACATTGTCTGGGGGTACAAGCAGGCCATTCCTCCCACCAGTTATCAACTCTGGCACACCACCAACTGATGTCGCTACAATAGGCAATCCAGCCGCCATAGCCTGCAAAAGAGCATTAGGCAATCCTTCATATCGCGATGGAAGGACAAATATCGACATTTTAGATAAATAATTGAGGACTTCACTGTTAGGCACAAAACCTGTTATAATAACAGCATCCTCGATATGTAAACGACTAACTAACTCAAGTATATATTTTTTCAACGGGCTATCACCCACAATGAGGAGTTTAACATTATCGACCGTATTTCTAATGGTGATTAATGCCTTAAGTAAAATATCAACTCCCTTTTCATAAGTCAGCCTACCTACGTAACCAACAATATTTGATTCATAGTCTGGCTTTACGTGAAAGAACTTGTTTAAAACGAAATTGGGTATAACTATTATTGAACTGTTAGGAAATCCTGCTTTAACCAGGTTATTACGCATTGCCTTATGGAGTGCAATTAAGATTGCTTTCCCTCTTTTTGCATCTCTTTTTATCAATTTTATTAAAAAGCGCCAATATATGCTATCTATTACAGATTTCAAAGCATATAGTTTTAATTCCCTTGATCCTCTTGTCACCCTCTTAATAATAAGCTCGTCGTGACCAGCAAACCTAATGATATAAGGCTTCCTGAAGATGCTACTATATATCACTATAGGTAAGGATGACTCGAAAAATATGGATAAACAGACATCGGGTTTAAGCCTTACTAAGTGAAACAGGTATAGTATTTTGTTCAATAACCCGTATATTCTCCTTGTTGAAGGCTTTATAGAATAAAATGTGAGGTTTCCATATTTAAAGCTAGAGAGTTTAGAGCCACGATACGCTATTAAATACACTTTATGATTACGTTTAGCTAGAAGCAAAGCTAACTGCAAGGTAAAAATTTCTGCTCCTCCAATAGCGTCAGGATATATGAAGCCTGTTAAAACAATAGCTATCCTCAAGTTTAACCCCTAGCTTTAGGTCATATTTGAAGTCTAGCCTCACATTACTGTTTAAGCTTAAAAATAAACAGTATTAAGGCTCAGCATATATCTGGTGTTTATGCTTGATAGCATGCGTCTTCGCCGCATCTCCGGCTCTACATAGCATACTATACTATTGCTTATTTATTATGGTTTGTGTAAGAGACATCAGTATGTCATAGTGAGTAGCTTCTTGAGATATAAGTACATAAAAATATTATTTAGTAGAGTAGGAACTTTGGACTGTATTTTGCGGGAAGAGTCCTGAGCAGTATCAATAATAACTTGGTAAGCATACTATCGTCTTGACTTTCACTTTACTAGATAGTCCTCAATTAAGTCTACTACCCTGCTAAATCTACCACTTAAGGCTTCTCTAAACATCTTAATATCGGTACTATCTATGGGTTTAAATAACTTCATCAGTGCTAAGTAAATGACTAGTGCAAACATTGGTGCTAGGTACCATAGTTGAGCCTCTATTATGGGAACAGGAAGTGTTAACGATAACATTGTCATTCCTATTAAAGCTCCTGAGGCATATGACCTCTTATCAAATTCTAGCTTAAGTTTTCTAAATAATGTTAAGTATAGGTAGATGAATGCTAGAAATGCTCCAACGTTTTTACCAAGAATTACTCCTAAAGCTCCAAGCCCTAAAACTACAAATAGCAACTCTAGAGCCATTGATGAGAGAGTTCTAATGCTTGTATTTACAATTATCTCTCTCTTAGCTTCAGTTACTAATGGTATACCTCCATAGGCTACTGTAAAACTTGTTAGCGCTAAGTATGTTAGGTGTGCAAAGGCTATAGGCCATGAGCTCAAGAATTTATCACCATAGATTAGCGGTACTAGTATTGGTGTTAGTGAAGCTATAGCTAGCGTCAACGGCGTGTAGGTTAAGGACATGAGTTTTGAAGCTCTCTTCACCCTAGGTCTCAGAGCTTCAACACCATTAGCACCGTAGAGATTACCATAGTATGGGGTAAGGGCTGTAGATACCGACTGCCTTACAGTGTCAAATATGCTTGCAAATCTAAGAGCAATACTGTAGAGGCCGAGACCATAGGTTCCAAGAAGACCTAATACTAAGGCCCTATCAAACCAGTTGTAGAGAAAGTTCATAAGCCTGGATGTTAGTAGTACAAGGCTTAGTGGAAGTATTATTTTTAAGCCATTTAAAGCTTCATCAAAGTTAACTCTAACACACTTACTAATTAAGTTTCTCAATGTAAGTGCATGCATGGAAAATTGAATTACGCCGCTGACGATAAAGCCTAAGATATAGCCTAAAACACCAAAACCATTAAGTACGAGGATCAACGACGATATATTACCTACAACAAACCCTAAACTATAGTACAGGCTGGCTAGGTCAATACGTCCAATACCATGAAGATAAGCTCTTAAAGCACCATAAACAGAGCTTAAGAAAATACTTACAGAAAATAATCGATAAGCAGCAACATATTCAGATGCATTAACCATGGATGCAAAGTAAGGTGCTAAAACATAAAAGATTATTGCTAGCAAAGAGCCCATTAAGACCCTGTAGGCTAGAAAACCAGCAACAATGTGTATATATTTCTTACCTGAGCCGGAGTACACTGAAACATAACGGACAATAGAACCACTAAAACCAAGGTCAACAATGAAACTAAAAAGATTAGAGAAGACAAATATAGAAGCAACAACACCATAACCTTCAGGACCAAGAATCCTAGCAACGAAAACAGTAGTAATAAAACCTACTACTAAACGTAGGAATTGCAGAAACCATTGACTGTAAATGTTTTTAGCCACCTGCCTAAGGGTTGAGCTACTACTTACCATGTTTGGCTCTCAATATGTTATGATCATTTTATCTTTAAACTCTCTGTGTAGCCTCTTTATGACATTAATCACGTCTGGGTAGTAGTATGCTATTAATGCTAGATGCTTTAAGTTTAATCTAATCGCCTCTATATCTTCATATCTGAAGCCCCAGTCTAAGGGATTTATAATGTTCTTTAAACTCACGTATGAAGCATAGAGGTAAGGAGGTAAACCTTTTAGTTTTTGATTGAAAGGATACCTACGTAGTCCTCTAACAAGATTAATCACCTTGAAGAACATTATCAAAAGTATCGAGCCTAGGCTTCCAATAACCCCTAACTTACGTCTATACAAGTAATACCTTAACGTAATTAACTGTTTTAACGTGTATCCTGAGGAATACTCATTATCTAATCTTCTCCTAAAAACTCTTAGGAGATAAACAATGGTACTCTTAGCATATCTCTTCTCCCTATCTCCATGAACCTCCTCCTCTATACCTAAGTTTACAGGTAAGAAAGCAACAGCATCGAATAGAGCTAATCTAGAGATAAGCTCAGCATTCTCATATGCTAAAAGCGAGGCCCAACCTCCCAGAGTCCTCAGTAAATACCTAGGTATGATACATGGTACTAGCTGTGTAAACACTGCTTTTCTTTCTCTTAGACTAGATCTAAAATAGCTGGTAATAAACTGCCTAAGCTTTTCTGGGTAATAAATAGTATCGAGATCTACACAGAGAATATATTGACCTCTAGATAATTTATAAGCAAGCTGCCTACCCTTTCCTCTACAATGCATATCAAATAAACGTACCATACTTGGAGGCTCTCTTCTTACTACTTTCATCCTAATACCTTTCTCACTAAGTTCTTTCTGCAAATCAAGTAGCACTTCATATGTACCATCATCAGAATAGTTATCAACAATAACAATCTCATAGTTTAATCCCTCCAATGCCTTTACTACACTTAGTATGCTTCTCTTAACAGTACGTACATTGTTGTATACTGTACCACAGATAGATATATCAATTCTTTCGGTCATGTTATGCCTATGTTAGCTATATAACCTATAATCATCACGCTTCAAGCCAGGGAACAACTACTAACTCTGGAAATGCCACACCACCTGGATGCCAGTAATAACCGTATTCTCCAAACATTTCACCATGGTCTGAAGTAATCACAATTTTGCCGCTAAAGCCCTGTCCTCTAATATAATCTATTAATTCTTTAACGTACTTCAGCACTAAATGAAGATTGAAGATATAACCTCGAAGTATGTCCTTGCGGCTAAGCACGCCTTTCTTGCATAGTTTCGTGAGAATAGTTTCAACTCTAACCTTTCTTCTCCTTGAAATCTCAGCTAGAGTATTAAATAAACTGCTATAGTTAATCCATGGAAAATGTGGCTGTAAGTACCATATAATTGTCCTTTTATACAAACCTCTCCTCTTCACTATCTCATTAACTTTCCATGGAGGAACAGTTTGAAGCTTAGAATTCCATCCTACCTCCCAAACATCAATAATGTACTCTCGAGGAATGTACTTAATAGCTTTAAAACCTCCAACAGTAATGCCTTTAGAATTGATAACTGGATTAGAAGCATAAACTAGGATGGGTTTGTGTTTAAGTAATGATGTTGTAAAGATCTTCTTTACCCACTCCCATGTATGAGAAGCAGGTGAACGCACTTTCATGAATCTACCATTAATGTATCTATTGTATACTTGTTCGAATAAGTCCGCCCGACACGCATCCAAGATAATGATAACAAAATATTCTTCTTCATGGAATAATTTGAGCATAAGATTTGACTGAGATTGTAGTTCATAGGATCCCTCTAAGAGTTGAAGTAAGGGAAGTAGGGATATTCTTTTCAGAGAATTTTTCATAGTAGTTAGCGGATTCCTTCTGAAGTATTTGTAAAATTTGTAAAGTTTTCTAATAGAATTTGCAGTATAGATAGTCATAGACCTCTTCACTAACATATCTTATTATTCTATGGGTTAGCTTGTGACTGTAATTATTAAACGTAGAAATAAGTAGACTGATCATGCGTCATCTATCCCTTGCGCTTTAAATTACTATCTTAAATTTTACCTGATTTGTTTTCGTGTCTCAATATTCTATATGATGTTGGATGAAGCCTCTATAGTAATTACCTTGTCTTTACCGTCTAACCTATATTCATTCATATTGGCACCTACATCAATGACTGCATTGACTTTATTCGGGAGGAATGTAGATATGCTAATGTATTCTCTGTTTAAGAATATTCTTACAAGAATGACACTATTGTAAAACCTATCGTAGTATTTATCATGGTCCCCTCTTATAGCCAACAATATAGAATAAGTTCTTGGTAATTAGATATGGTAATCTTCTGTAATATCTAATTTGTACATACAGCATTGCTTGTTTAACCCCCATATAATATTTCATATAATATATTGTCATGCATTACCTTTATGTTACTATTACTAATCATCCTTCTTATTTCTCCTTTACAGAATACTGATAGAATACACTAACTTAGCTGTAGATTCGCATATTCATGAACATTGATAAGCTCTGACCTATATGCTGGGAATTGTAAGTACCTTAAGTGTACAGTATTCTTTTCTACATTGCTTCATTAACTCCTTGAATAAGCAAACACCATGTAATGTGTGCTTCTTCGTTCCAAAATCCTGAATCTGTAGCCGTATTTAAAAAGTAGGGAAAATACATTCCTTGTGTTTTCAGTACTCACTTCAATAATTAACTTAGGTCTATATTTCTTTAATATATTCAATGCTCCTTCTAAAACTTCAACCTCTGCTCCTTCAATGTCTATTTTAATCCAATCAACTTTATTAAGCCTTAACATATGGACTATATAATCCAGAGGTAATGCTGGTACAGTGGTGTACCAGTCGCTGGCACGCTTAACACTACTTCGCCCCTTAAAGCCCTTCCTGAGGTATAATTTAATGTAACGTTTTTTATTATAAGCGGCGATTGGGTACAACAGGACGTTAGTTAACCTATTAAGCTTTATGTTCTTCAGTAAGAATAGAAAGTTCTCGATATCAGGTTCCAGTGCTATTACTAAACCTCGCATTAAAGACTTTCCCACCATTACTGTGTATTTGCCTATATGTGCTCCTACATCTATGAATACATCATCCTCTTTTACACTACTTAACAGAAGGTGTTGCACATTATGCTCATAATTAGGATCGATTATAGCATAGCTCTCTGAATCTATAAGGATGAAGTACACATTTCCTATTTTAACTATAGTTTTTCGATAAAGCTTGTCAATAATTAGTTGTTTACAGCTGGATGGTAGCTTGACCAACCTGAATAACCAATGCAGAAGCCCTAATGTAGCCAGCTTTAACTTATCCTTAGCTCTTACCCCTCTAGTAAATGTAAACCTGAACATACTTTAAAGATACAAATATTTATATACACTTACGTAACTTCTAATCACCTTGCTCCAGTCGTATTTTTCTAATATCTTTGAACGTATAATCTTTGCGCCTTTCGATAGTTTACTAAGGTTCCTTATAACATCAATTACCCTTAATACTAGTTCCCTAAGATAACCAGGATGACATAAGTAGCCATTAAAATTATTGATTACTATGTCGGAAGCAACACCAGTATTCGTTGAGACTATAGGTAAACCACTTGCGGCAGCTTCTAATACCGATATTCCAAATGATTCATGTTTAGACGGATTTACAAATAGATCTGCACTAGCATAAGCCCTTAAAATATAGTCTCTACTGACATTAGATTTTACCAGGATTTTACCTATCTTTTCTAAACGCCTTATAACTGTATAGGTCTTAAGCTTACGCGCGTTCTTACCCACGATTAAGAATGTGATATTGTATTTGAGCAAATAATTTAATATTAAGTTTATGAATTCAACGACACGTTTATGGCCGTTAACAGCTCCTACATAGAGTATTACAGTAGTCTTTTTTGGTATGCCCAGTTCTTCTCGGGCCTTATTTTTTGAAGGTAAGCGTAGGAACTCTTCTTTATTTATTCCAACAGGTATTGTCACTATTCTTTTATGAGATATGAATGACCCAAGTCCCTCTTTTTCCCAAGAACATTGTGCTATAATGACATCAGCTGATTCCAAAATTCTCTTACCTACAACCTTGGGGTAAAGGCCTTCCCATGGATGATATTGTGCTGTAATTACTAATGGCTTCCTGAACTTCATCTTTGCTAAGTAAGCTAAAAGCGTTTGAAATGTTATATAACCAAAACTATGAAGTACATCATAATATCTTAGCTCAGAAGCCCATAAGACTTTAATCATTGTTGGAGCTAAACACCAAGGATGCGAGATATAAGGTACTTTAACTCTTGGATACCTCAATATTTTAATTCCCTCTGCGATTTCGAGAGTTTTCATCTTATTATCCATAGTTGTAAAAACAGTAACCTCATTACCTAGTTTAACTAATCGCTTTGCTAACTCATAGGTTAATACCTGGGTACCTCCGATTGAGGGATAATATCTATGTACAAAGAATACTACTCTCATAGATGCAAACTATTCCAATTCATTATATAGTCTTTTGATTGCTTCCTTTAGCTTACTAATCGAAAAGTAGTCTTCAACGATTTTACGCTCTATCCTCGCTATTTTCTTTCTAAAGCTATTATCTGTTAAAATTGATTCAAGTTTAAATGAGAATTCATTGACATCAAGAGATTTTAGTGCAAGGTTATCTAGAAGTCTATCCTTTACTACATCTACGGTATACAAAGTCTTTGTGGATATAATGGGGGTTCCACAGGCCATAGCTTCAAGAAGCGTTAGTGGAGGCACTATAACGTCATGTGTTAATCTTGAGCTATATAACTGAAGAAGAACATCTACTGCATTAAGTAGCATAACTTTCTCAGGCTCAGTAAGGTACCTTTTCAACAAAATTATGTTCTCCTCCAAGCCATATTTCTTTGAAGCATTTATTATGGTTTTTAACCTTTTAAGGTTTTTAATAGGATCACGTGATGCCACTATTAATGACACATTAATACCTTGGTGTTTAAGTTTAGCTAAGCTCTTTAATATAAAGTGAGCAGGGAATCTGTCTTCACTAACAGAAGCCATGTGAAGCATAGTATAATCACTATTCGAACAAAGGTCTAAATTAAGTCTTTGAGTTATAATTTCACAAGCTTTCTCCTTTGGGTAACTACTAAAGATTCTAGTATTTATGCTAGGTGGGATCACGAGAAACATTGGTCTCTCTTTATCATTAGGTGATATAGCTTTGAAGATATTTTTAAAAGTGAGGCTAGTAAGTGCATAGACATCTATGCACTTATTGATAATTATGTTCCATCGCGTGGTTTCAAGCTGTGTGAGTGTTCTTACATGGTCTATTATACGTATTTTCCTTTTGCTTAAGAGGCTGAATTTTCTTAGTAGAAGTACTAATTGAGCTTCATTCAACAACACTTGATCAAAGAGATGAATATAAATTCTTTCAAGTCTAAAACGCTTAATAATCCTAAATAACGCACTAATCATTAAGGGTGCGGGATTTGGCAACGGTTCTCTTAGGAATTCAAAGCTAGCAAGTTTAGATAAATAAGATTGCTTGTATCTATGCAATTCATCGTTTAAGATACTAAGCCTCCTATGTTCTGGGATCCAGTATGTAGATATTAAGCATGGATAGAAGGCCATTGCTTCGCTAAGCTCTATTAATCCATTAACGACACTCCTAGCAAGAACAGATGTTCCATCAATCCATGGTGGATGAATTCTCCAACCAATAACTATAGCTGCTCTAGACATATTATTTATTGTCCATTTGTTGAATAGAGCCCACCAATTATGATGTACTTGACTGCCACTAAGTTTTCTTAACTCTTAAGGCAGGCCCTTTTGCATTTTTCTGTTCTTCTAGTTTACGTATTTCATCGGTGTTTATGGATTCCATTGTATCTTGAACCTATGCTTGTCCTTCATTTCCTTGTCTTCGGCAATGTGTTTTTCAAGCTCATTCACTCTTTTCTCAAGCTCCTTTAGCTTATCTCTCATCTCTAGGAATTCCTCTAGAGTTTCTTGGAGTGGCGGTAGCGTTCGAAAACCGAGGATGTAATCATCGAGGTCTTTAACGAGCCATTTAAGCGTCTCAACATTTTTTACTGCTTTATTGCATATGCTTACAAGTTCTTCCTTAATAGTCTTAGCCTCTTCGATTTTCACACTAAGCTCCTTGAATAGTTCTTCTACTCTTAAAGATCTCCTCTCAACCCCTCTAACATACTTAGCTATTTTAACTATTGCTTCGACTGTAGCTACATTTGTTAATCCCTCATTCTCAACTATCCTCATATACAGCTTCTCAGCATCATCTAGGGATATCCTGAGCTCTAGGACTAGGTTGTTCGGATTCCTAGCCCTACCCTCCCTAACGAGCCTAATGGCTTTAGCGACTACCTCAGGGTCCCTTAACATGGAGGAGGCACCAGTAGGTGTTTGTGCTAATCCCTCCTTAGACTTCAATGCTCTAGATACATCCCTTAAGCTCATTCTAAGTCTAGAAGCTATCCACCTTTGAGAAAACCCATACTCATCATATAGTCTTCTAGCAAGCTCCATCTTGATACCAAGTGGTAGCTCTCTAGGATTAAAACCTAGAACCCTAACAAGACTCTCAGGGCTGAGGCTACGTAACTTCTCAACACGCAAACCCTTCAACCTACTCCATAACTCATCCAAGGACATTATTATCACACGCTACCATGCGTTACCATATGGTTACTAGCCTTACAAAGTTACCCTGATTGCCCAGAAACAAAAATGGGTTACCCGCCTTCATCCGAGGGTGAGAACCCCGCTTCATCATCGAGTAGTTTTTACTCGAAGTTCTAAAGCGAACATAGCAATATTATCCATTACCCTTGATATCACTACCATTTCCCCAAATGCTCTCTTCAAACTCTCCAGCCTCAACATATAGCGGTAAAGACTCTCTAATCTCCTTAAGCTGTGTGAAGCTTAAGCCCGTCTCCTTAGCGACTCCTCTAGCGGTTTTACCATTAGCCAGCATATCTAAAGTCTTAAACAGCTTATCCTTATGAACACGAACCATTAGCCAACTCTATAGACTATGTAAGTGTAACAAGCTTATGAGCATGAGTAACAGGCCGTAATAGAGACTGTAAGGGAGCATTATCCCTCACTTCTTAAGTGCCGTGGTGAAGAGCGATAATAGGAGTCGTAATGGATTATGAGGCATGTGCCGACATGAGCTTACTTGATATTTAAAGCTATATCCTTCAAGCTCTCTAAGTATGTTCTTAAGACTACAGCTGAATTGTAAGTCTCTATAGTTAGCGGATAACGCTAGCGCCGTTCTCAGCTTATTCAGTAGAAGTCCTGATAGAGGGGACTTTGAGTGAGGCTTGATGAGGTACATGAGGTTAGGTTGGGTAATTGTGTAGAGTTTACTACACCTAAGAACATGACGCGCTTCCCGTTTTAACAGCCTAAACTCGAGGATTTATTCTTCAATGATATTAGTCTTAAAGGCTTCAGTAAATATTTTAACTAGTTTCTCTTCGATAATCTCCCTATTTAACTTCCTCTTGACCACGTCTTTAAGCTTAGTTCCAATATTAAGTATTTCCTCCTTAGAAAGTGAAAGCAATTGCTCTACTTTATCAATGAGTTCATCCACATTCCCAGCTGAAAATAGGAACTTCTCAGCAGGTGTACCGTAAATGATTTCAGGAGTACCACCAACCTTAGATGCTACTGGTACCGTGCCTAATAGCATGGACTCTATTATAGCATAAGGTAGCGGTTCTTCATATATGGATGGGAATAGTGTTGCCCATGCAGGTTCGTGTAGAGAAATAAGCTTTTCGTAGGGTATGCGACCTAAAATAATTAACTTATCATGAAGCTTTGAGACAAGTTCTCTGAGGAGAACACTATGCCTTATCGACGCTTTACGTCCATAGGTGATGTAGATTCTACAGGGATGTTTAGTAGCAATTCTTGAAATAGCTTTAATTGCGACATCAAATCCCTTTACGAAACTACCTCCACCACTAAACAATATTGTTGGGCAATCACTAAGCTCCTTATCTATGTTTGGTACTGGTGGTGGAGGATTGTATATTACAACTGCTTTACTGCGAATCGCAGGTGTATATCTCATTAATATTTTGTATTGACTTCTTGATACGCAGATAATCTTATCCGCAAAGTGAAGCGAGAGCGTATTAACTTTGTTCATGTAATGTCCTAGCCCTGAAGCAAGTGCACGCAGTAAACTACCATGTTCTCCACGCTCAACAATGATGTCAGTAGCAAGGTCAGGTTCCCTACCTGCTAATACAACTGATGTATATGTTAATGGCTGATAGTTGTGTAGATGAAGAACGACTTTAACCTCAGGCTTAATTAGCTTAGCGATGATTGCTAATGGTAACAAGGTATGTGATGGTATGTAGACCGCATCCGTCCATTCAATAAGTTTTCTGACAACCTTAGTGTTCGCAAGTAGTTTCAACCACTCAGCAGGTTTATACCTTGTCTTAAGCACAGACCAATAGATGTAACTACAACACCTTAGGATATCATCCTTAGGCTTTTCAGTACCTGACACAGCAACTACGTCAAAATACTTCGAGAGAATGTCCCTGACTATGAGGTATGTAGCTAACTCAGCACCACCACCTTCAGGCCAGAAGAGTTTTGTGAAAACAAGTATCTTCCAATTCTTCATGGCATCAACGTAGTTTTTCAACATAATAGCTATACAGTTTTAAGTATTCGTCAATGATTTTATCTATATGAAATTGCTTTGCATGCTCAATACATTTTTTGTGTAGTTCCTCCCATAGTTCATCATTCTTGATTAACTCAACTAGTTTAGTAGCATAGACCTTCGGATTGAATATGGGTATCCTGAAACCATTGACTCCATTAACGAGCACCTCTTGAGGGATAGCATTTGATCCTACAGTTGGGGTTCCTGAAGCACTAGCTTCAATCACAGGGTATCCGAAACCCTCATAATTACTTGGAATTAGTAGTACCATAGCTTTAGAGTACAATTCCCTCAACCTGTCTCTGGGAATGTAACCTACATACTCGACACTATTTACTTTAATATCCTCTACTCTACCTATAACTATCAACTTAACATCGCTTATAATACTCTTAACGTGTTTAAATACTTCAAGAGCAAAACCCAAAATTCCTACGTTGTCTACCATCTATAAATAATATGATGTTCTCCCTCTCTTCAAGAGGTTTAGGCCTATATTTATATACATCAATAGCGAGAAGAATTGTAATGCACTTATTCCTATCAGCATTGAACTTGTTGATAAACTCTCCTCTGAGAACTTCAGAGCTCATGACCACATAATCATACCTATTGAGTAGGAACTTCACATTGAGAATTCTAAGACCTTTTGGAATATCATGAATTCTAAGGACCTTTAAACCATTGATGTATGGAATTGGTAGAGCGCCATCGGATATAAGAATGACTGGATTTAGTTCTTTAATTACTTTCAATCCTTTCGACTTCCATAGGTACCATAGATATAGTCTTAATGGCTTCTTAGGGGTTAACGTTGCTATTTTAGGGAGGTTATAAACATCAAACCTACTGATCAGTTCATTAGTGTTTGGTGTAGAACCATAACCTCCTATGAAGTACGAATCCTGACCTCTTCTAATGAAGCCTTCAGCTAATACGTAGTAGAAATTGTTAGCACCACTAGCTCTAAATGGATCTCCAGGTTTAAGAAATAGAGCCCTCATGCAATAACTCCTATCTACCTATGAGTCTAACAGCAATGCTATGTGTCCTCAACTATGTTTGAAAGCTACTGCGATACTCAATGAAGCTTTTGCTACGTATACTACACTTAGCCCACGACCTGTATGGTCCAGGTTTAAATGTTTCATTACATAAACTTTAATTAGCTCTCTTGGAATCTCAGCATCATAGAGTAGTCTATATACATAGCCTAAAGCCGTTTTATCTTCTGAATATACTATTAAAGGAGTTGTCAAATCGTGGAATTTCGATATCGTAGTGCTATACAAATAGTATTGTTGAAATGCTGATCTCCAACATATAGTTAAGGGTCTATAATCTTCATACCATGGTATTTTAGCAGGCGTTACGAGTCCAAGTATGTAAACGAGAATCGATATTAGCAATATCACTAAATACATCCTCTTACTACATCCTCTAATGATTAAATTCAATGTGTAAGCTGCTGGAACTATGAGCATCATTACTCCAGGATAGCCAAATTCCCTACTTAAGCTTCTAGAAAAATACGAAAAGGCAAAAGCCATTAAAATTAGTATTATCCCGGAAATCGTAAAAGCCCAGTAATATGTAAAATGTTTGTCATCATTAGAGTCTTGATAGTGTTTGAATTTCTCCCTGTGCTTTAGCGGGGGAATTCTTATTTTTCGCAGGATGTGTAGAGTAAAGAGCAATGCTAAAGGACCTAAGGCTATGGAGGGTAATAATGAGAATGATATTACCGTTATTCGAGGAATGACTGGAGCTTCCCATCTAGCTTCATGAAGAATAACCTCCCCTGTTTGCATTCTAACTATAAAGCCTAATATTTCTGAAATATAGGACATAACGCCTCTATATGCTGTAGTGTATATGAAAAGCATCAAAACTAGGATCATTGTTATAACTATGTATGAAGTTAATGAATAAATTGTAGATCTCTTTATTCCCTGTCTACGTATATTGTATAAAGTGTACATGGATAGAGGTATAAAGAATAACATTCCAATGCCATGAGCAAGTAGCGATGCTAAATACAATAGCGATGAAGTAATTAAAGCTTTCTCTCCTCTATTCTCCAAAAACATTATTGTTATTAATGATAAAAGCGCTAGCAGAAAGGATAATCCCATGAAGTTAGACAACATAGATACATATGGATTTGAGAGAGCAATAATTATGAGAATTAGAAACATTATTGGTTTTCGAGTTATGTTAAGCGGTTTTTCCAAGAAGATTAGTATGGCCAGCGTTAGGCTTAAACATAAAGTCCAGTTAAAGATTAATGCATTAACTAATGAATGTGCCATCAAATCGTTTGTAATTATTATACCTATGATTGCCCTCATAACTGCTGGGACATCTATTAAGTCATAATATGGATTCTTGTAGGAATATAGCCAATGACCATTCCTAAGTATCTGTAGGACGTCAGGAGTATGCTCACCTATATCGGTGCCAAATATAAGTACTCTTGAATACACTTCAAGAGCTAGGAATGCCAATACAAATGCGTATATTAAAACCTTAATAATAAATGAAGTGTTTTTAGACTTAAAGGCACTTGAGTCTTTACTCTTAATCCTAAAGTATAGTATTATCGTGATAAGTGTTATCATTATTATTGATACATGTATGAGGACTATTCTGTAGCTTAAGGAATTTAAGCCTAGTAGTTCATCGACAGCTCTCGCCATTTGGATTAAAAACTCTATGAGATTCATACCTTAGAACAATTTATTGCCTAAGGAATTAACAAGACACTTAGCTACATTCGTCCATGAATACTTCTTAGCCGTATGAATAGCGTTGCTTCTCATAGTCCGCAATTTACTTTGGCTCATGTTTAAGATCCGTTGTATCACCTCAGATAACGAGCCTTTAGTTAAGGGGTCTATTATAAAACCGTTAAAGCCATTACTTATGAGCTCAGATACTCCCGCATATCTAGACACTATTGGAATAGCTCCGCAAGCCATTGCTTCAAGAGTTGCTATCGAAAACGGATCATATAGTGAAGGTAGAATAAATACATCAGTTATCTGATAGCGTAGTTTCAAGTCTTCTGTACCAAGGAAGCCGAGAACTTTCACATTACATGGTAAATCTAACTTATTTATACATGAAAATAGCTCTTGGCAAGGTCTTAGCCCCGCTATTAGAAGGATTACATCTTCAAGATTATTTATCCTTCTCAATTCATCCAGCAGTATGTGTAATCCCTTTCTTCTAGGTTCACCAACAAATAACAGTACAAACTTATCCTCTATACCTAACCTATCTTTACCTATCTTTCTTTTATACTCTTCACGCTGATCTTGTGGTACAGGCGTGTAGTAATCCGTATCAACACCGTGATATACCTGCACGATTTTCTCTTGCTTTACACCATATAAGTTAGTTAAATCATTTACAACGAGCTTGGATGGAGCTAAAAGGAGCTTCGATGACTTAAATACATGACTTTCAAACCAAGTCTCAGCCCTAAACCTATAAGGAACCTCTAAATGTAATTCCCGTGCTCTTCTAATCCATGCTAACCTAGGGAAGTGAATCCATGTGATATCATCATGTAATGTATAGCCATTTCCAAGAACTATATTAATGCCATATTTTTGCTTAAGCCTCTTAGCTATGAATGTGTAGAAAATAGGTGCAACATATTTGGATGCATAGAATGGCTTGACAATATGGGTCGCTACTCCACGGGTCTTAAGCATTTCTAGTTCTTTACTATTCACGTAGGATGTTAGTACATGGACTTCACAATCTATTTCCGCCAATGCCATCGCTAGGTTCAGATTGCATTTTGGTGCCGACTGTTGGGAGTTTATTCTACGAGATATGATTAGGAACTTTAACTGATGACTCATGGTTGTACGTGGCTTTAATTACTTTTGTTTGAAATATTTCAGTAGAGGCTTGAGCTCTTGTGGATATATGAATTCTCTTGGTAAGAAAGCATCGTACACTAATATGTGATTCTTTAGATACCATCCATGTATGGGGTACGAGAACGGATAGTTTATCGTTACCGTATTTAGGCTATTAGTAGCCAGAATCTCATTTAGCCTTGGAACTTTAACATCTAGAGAGGTAATATAGCAATAGCTTCCATCACTATTAACTTTGATAAAGCTACGTATGCCATGTTTCTGAAGTTTGCATCCGGTAAAGATATTGTTCCAAGAAGGTGGCGTTAGTGGAGGTATAGCTTTGATTATGAACTTCAGTCCTTGCAACACAATCTTCTTAAAGTTTGGTAGATACCGGGTATACGGTAACAAGTGCTCCCAAGACATTCCATCTAGCCCTATAATAGCTATCTTCATATCGTTAACGTCAGCTACCTTTTAGAATGGTACAAAAGTTTAATGAACACATTATTCAATTTCTTGACAATGTTGTTCCAATCGTATTTCAAGGCTTCGAGTCTAGCTTTCCTACATAGTTCATCGTATGCACTAGGATTCTGCTTATATAATCTATAAAACATTATAATGGCGTTGATCAAAGACTTAACATTGTATGGCTTATCCAAGTACCCAGTTACTCCATGCTTAACTATGTCTCTTACACCTGGAATATCAAAAGCTACTACTGGTGTTCCACATGCCATAGCTTCAATTGACGTTAGAGGCATGCCTTCCCAACGGCTAGGAAATACGAAAAGGTGACTCTTTGCATAGAGAACTCTAAGCAAGTTGTCACCCGGATTTGTAACAACATGAACTCTTTTTCTGAATTCTGATGGCATCATTTTTAGTAGTTTTTCGTGATCTGCCTTAGCGTTCACTACAATATGAAGATCCTTAGTTTTCCTCAACACAGCGTTTATTATAGTAGGTACGAAATCACTACCCTTCTGCTGGCTACGCTTACCCCTGAATCCATAGAAGAACATTAATATTGTAAACGTCTCTTCCTTAACATATAACGGTTTAAAGAACTCTGTGTTAATGCCATTAGGGACTAGGAACACTTTGTATCCGAGGGATCTTAGATAATTGTATTCATCGTATGAGATTGCATGGTAGAATCCCTTAGATCTCGCTAAGGGCAATAGCATTCGATAGTACGTTTCTTCGACGTGCAATACTAGCTTATCGTGATACGGTATTGAACAATGGCGGCCAATAACTACGGGTATATCGCATCTCTTTGCTAAGGCTATTCTCATCAATGCATCGCTTAATGGTCTAAAGAATCCTTGCGCCCAGTAGAAAAGATCGTGTCGTTGTACTTCTTCGATAAATCTTAAAAGAGTCGGCATTAAGAACAGTTTTGTCATTCTTATTTTGGGTAATATGGCTAGGTCGGCTTTAGCGTTCTTTAGACCTTCTAAAATTCGCTCATCTTTATGTAATGATATGTTAGTGGTTAAGACCGTAATTCTCCAGTTGAAGTTCGTAAGTCTTCTCGATGTTTCTATAATCCATCTAGTAACTCCTCCAAAAGCAAACAGCCGTTCATAGTAGACTAGCAACCTATTTACCATGTTTTACTTAATGCGAAAAATAGTGCCGAACTCTATTGACTACACAAATACACGATTAATATGTCGCTGGACATTATTACTGAGACATTGTTCATGCTTATCAATGATTTCGCTACAATAACTTTGCAGCATGTCCTTAACATCCTTGGAACTACTCCATATATTTCAAACAACGCAGGTTCTAAAGCTACCATATCTCTACTAACGATCAATAGTTCTATGTAATTATTATACACATTTAAGCTTGTTACTATGCTGATAGATAAGGCGTAATATTCGTATGTTACTGATCTTCAAGCTGTTGTTAAGGGTCTGTATTCTTCGTAGTATGGTATTCTGTACGGTGTGAACAAGGATGTTAGTAAAGCCATTACAACAACTATTATGAGAAGTATCTTTGTTTTTCTATCAGTTAGAAGCTTATGTATCGTATATGAGGTAGGTAGCACCATTAACATTGTGGTTTTAGAACACGCTTTACCTCAATCAAGCAATGGTCGGGATCCTGCAGATGCTCTATGGTCTCAATTGATGTAACTTTATCGAAGCAATCATCAGGGAATGGGAAACGATCCCTACTGGCATCTAAAGCGTACGTATGAAGTCCTTGCTCCTTAGCCTTAGCTAATGCATACCGGTCGATATCTATTATATGCACCTCTT
>Ga0180301_10001436_pt1 | contig 18818 bp, 19 predicted proteins | sample GuaBasSediGuay16_FD_121797 | JGI IMG/M metagenome (GOLD analysis project Ga0180301, IMG submission 121797) | Subseafloor sediment microbial communities from Guaymas Basin, Gulf of California, Mexico - Guay16, Core 4569-2, 12-15 cm | ecosystem: Environmental > Aquatic > Marine > Hydrothermal... | reverse complement strand
CCAGCTGAAACGAACTTACCTCTAAAGATACAAAATCGCCTGCTTTCATATTATTTACTTCTGCACTAAAAGGCCTCCCGATATTTCCGCAAATAAAGGCTTTCCTGCCCGCCTCCTTAATTATCCTCGCAATCAAAGTAGTAACAGTGGTTTTTCCGTTTGATCCGGTAACCGCTATGACTGTAGCCGGACAGATTAACCAGGCAAGTTCTATCTCGCTGATAACAGGTATATTGGACTGACGGGCCCAGATAAGCGGTAAAGCCGAATTCTGGACTCCGGGCGAAACTATAACCAGCTCTCTTCCTTCTATAAAATCCGGGGTATGCCTGCCAAGTTCTATTTTTATCTTTTTCGAATCTAAGAGTCCTGCGTTTTTACGCGTAGAGAAATTATCAAGGCTATCACTTATTTTAATATCCGCTCCTAGGCCATAAAGAAGTTCAGCGCAGGCTAACCCAGAACGCCCTAATCCTATGATTGCTACCTTACGTTTTCTAAAATAACGCGTCTTTACCATCATTAAAATCCGGCTATCTATATTCGGACGATTTATTTTTTCTAACCGGCATCTGCTTTTACGCTATCTAATTTTTAAAGTAATTATTGTCAGAAGTGCAAGTAGGCTGGCTACAATCCAGAATCTCACAATCACTTTGCTTTCCGGCCATCCCAAAAATTCAAAATGGTGATGGATCGGAGCAATCTTAAATATGCGTTTTTTAGTAAAACGAAAAGAGGTAACCTGCACGATTACCGACAAAACCTCCAGGACGAATATGCCTCCGGCAATAACTAAAAGTAATTCTTTCTTTATCAATAAAGCGACTGCACCCAAAGCACCCCCCAGAGCAAGAGAACCTACATCCCCCATAAAAATCGAAGCCGGATAACAATTAAACCATAAAAAACCCAACCCCGCTCCAACAATACTGGCGCAAAAAACAGTTAATTCGCCGCTTCCTTCTATATAAGGAATAAGCAAATATTCGCTGAAATTTATGTGCCCTGATACATAGCTTAAAATACTGAAAGTCAAAGCTACCATAATTACAATCCCGATGGCTAAACCATCCAGGCCGTCAGTCAAGTTTACCGCGTTAGAGGAGCCGGTGACAATCAGAATAACAAGTAATATATAAAAAATTCCTAATTCAAAAACCAGGTCCTTAAAAAATGGGATATTAATCTTAGTATTATTCTCAGGCCATAAGAAAAGAATATAGCCCAGAATTGCGCCTAAAATTATCTGGCTTGAGAATTTAGTGGTAACAGTAAGACCTTTGGATTTTTTTCTTACTAGCTTTAAATAATCGTCCAAAAATCCGGTTATCCCTAGCCAAAGCGTGGTAAATAAAACAACGAGAATATATCTATTAAAAACATCTGCCCAGAGCAACGTAGAAGTCATTACCGCAAAAAGGATTAAAAGACCTCCCATGGTAGGAGTGCTTTCTTTATGCGAATGTAATTCGTCTAATTTAATACTGTCTTTTTTTCTTATTTTTACGACGATATTAAAGCGGGTGAGAATCTTTATTATCACGGGAGCGAAAATCAGGCTGATTAGAAAAGCGGTAAAAGCGGCCATTGCCGCACGGAATGTGATATAACGGAAAATATTAAAAACCGAAATCGCCTCGCGTAAAGGATATAGGAAATAATACAGCATATTATGTTTTTTTAAAAACTTCCTCCATTTTCATTAAGCGGGAACCTTTGACTAAAACTATATCGCTGGCTCCCGGCGAAACCCTATGGCGTAAAATATCGCGCGCCTGCCGGGCATTTTGGCAGGTAAAAATTTTATTCTTCCTGAACCCGAATGACCTTAATGCCCTGGCGGTTAATTCAGCTAAATTACCCACTCCAATAAAGGTGTCGCAGATCTTAGCAATTCCTGTTGCAATGCCAACATGAAATGATTTTTCTTTTTTACCAAGTTCTAGCATATCACCCATTATAAAAATTTTCTCACCCTTGGCAGGGTATCCTTCTAAAGCCTGGAGGGCACAATTTAAAGAACCAGGGTTGGAATTGTAGGTATCATCAATGAAATTTATGCCTTCAATACAAATTCTACTCAACCTGCCTTTAGGAAAATCAAATTTAGCCAGAACGCAAGACATATCTCTATACTCTAAACCGAAAATTCTTCCTACTGTTATTGCTGCTAAAGCATTATAGATATTATAATATCCTATGGTAGCTAATGTAAATTTATATTTTTGGTTTACTCTAAATTCTATTTGCCCAGGGCTTCTTTTAATATTAACAGCACGAAAATCTGTTGGGTTATTTATCCCATAACCTATAATAAAAGGCTTAAGGCCCGCACTTCGGGCTTTTCTCTTTAAATATGCATCGTCTGAGTTCAATATGCCTATATGCGGGCTTCTCAAATTTTTTATTAAGTCGTATTTTTCCCTGAACACGCCAGCCAGATTATTAAAATATTTTAGGTGGGCCGGCCCGATATTGGTAATTATACCAATATCCGCAGAGCATATTCGCGCAAGATTTTTAATCTCGCCGAAATGATTGGTCCCTATTTCAAGAACTACCAAATCGTATGCGCTGTTTAAATTTAATAAAGCCAAGGGTAATCCAATCTGGTTATTTTTAGTCCCTTCGTTTCTTAGGACTTTAAATTTTTTACATAGCACCCGAAAGAGCATGTCTTTGGTGGTAGTCTTGCCGTTACTGCCGGTTACAGCAATCACTGGAATATCAAATTTATTACGATTAAAAAGCGCAATATCGCCGAGTGCCTTAATCGTATCTTTGACTTCGAGGATGGCGGTATTTTGGGTGTCGGGGATCGCCTGTCTGCCGGACAAGCAGGGATGCCGGGAGTCAGGAATTTTAAAGCTTGCTTCTTTTATTATGCAGTTGGCGCCTTTTTTTATTGCTTCAATAATAAAATCGTGGCCGTCAAAACGCTCTCCTTTTATCGCCAGAAAAACCTCACCTTTCTTAATCGAGCGGGAATCTATGGATATCCGGCGGCTGTAATTATCAGGATTGCCTCTAATCAACCTGGCGCCGCTAGCTTTCAGGAGTTCAGTAATTTTAAACATTCTCTTATCACCTGACGGTCATCAAAATGTATTCTCTTATCTTTAAAAACCTGGTAATCCTCATGGCCTTTTCCTGCCACCAGAATAATGTCTTCTCTTTTAGCTAGGGCCAGAGAATTAACGATTGCTTCTTTACGGTTGGGAATGATGCAATAATTACGCTTCTTTATCCCTTTTCGAATATCCGAAATAATCTCTGCGGGATTTTCGCTACGCGGGTTATCGCTGGTAATGATTACGTAATCTGCCAACTGCGTGGCTACCCGGCCCATTCCAGGCCTTTTACTTTTGTCACGTTCGCCTCCACAGCCAAAAACAACAATAATCCTGGCCTTGGCTAAACTACGTAATGCACTAAGTACACTACTAAGGGCTTCAGGGGTATGCGCATAATCAACGAAAATAGAAAAGCCACTGCTGGAATCTATCTTTTCAAGCCTTCCGGGGATATAATTAAATTCCTCGATTACGGACTGAATGCATGAAAAATCTATTTTTTCAGCAATCGCCCAAGCAATACAAGCTAAGATATTATATAGATTATGGTTTCCGATAAGTCTGCTGCTTAAATTTATCTCCTCGGAAAATTTCTTCAGCTTAAATTGAATACCGTTTATGCCCGATTTTATTTCTCCAGCTGTAATATCGCTTTCCTTCTTTAAACCGTAGGTGAAGATTTTCTCGGCAGAAGTTATTTCTTTTAACTTCTGCGCATATTCATCGTCATTGTTAATTACCGCAAAAGATCCAGGCATAAGTTCCCTGAACAATCTTGCTTTAGCCTTAAAATATTCCTCTGTGTTTTTATGGTAATCTAAATGTTCTTGGCCTAAATTGGTAAAAATAGCTGAATGAAAATTTATTGCTTTTATCCTCTGCTGGTCTAAAGCATGGGAAGAGACCTCCATAACCGCGTAATCGCAATTTTCCTCTCCCATTTGCTTAAGCATCGCCTGCAGCTCTACGGGGCCGGGAGTAGTATTCTTAGAAGGGATTATCTTGTCATTAAACCTATAATTAACTGTGCCGATAACCGCCGGATTAAATCCCGCTTCTTTTAATATTGCTTCCAGTAAATAGGTTATTGTAGTCTTTCCGTTAGTGCCGGTCACTCCGACTATCTTAAGCTTTGATGAAGGATAATTATAAAAACACGCGGCTAATTCTGCCAAGGAAGAACGCGAGTCTCTAACTTCAATAAATGCTATATTATCTGCACCATGAAGATTAATCGATAATTTTTCTGCGATTATCGCTTTTGCTCCACGCTTGATTGCTTGTTTGATAAAAGAATGCCCGTCCAGGCAGACACCCTTAACTGCGACAAATAAGAAGTCTTCATCTACCTTATTTGAATCACAGGTTATTCCTTTTATTTCAAAATCATTTATTTTGCCTAGTGCTTTATAACTATCCAGAGATTGCAGTATTTTTTTTAATTTCATTTTAAGGCTAAAATTTCTTCTGCCGGCTTGGAGGTCTTCAAATATTTTAAAACATCCCTTACCACGTTTTTAAAAACCGGCGCTGCCACCACTCCTCCGAAATAATAAGGCCGCGGCTCATCAACCACAACGGCAACTGCTATAACTGGATCCTCTAACGGAGCAAAACCGATAAAAGAAGCCATAAATTTATCATGCGAATAAGCTCCGTTAGCCTCAAGTTTCTGAGCAGTGCCTGTCTTTCCGGCAAGACTCACCCCTTTTATTTTTGCAAGCTGGCCTGTACCCGAATCTACTACGCCCCGGAGTATATCTTTAATACGACTTGCAGTTTCGGTTGAAATAACTTTATTAACCATGACGGGCGAAAATTCTTTTATGGTTTCGCCGTACCTGTCTATTATTTTCTTTACCAGATACGGCTCCATCAGCTGTCCTCCGTTAGCAATTACCGAAATAGCGCTAGCCAACTGCAATACGGTTACACCCACCTCCTGGCCCATAGGTATGGCGGTGATGGATATTTTTGACCAATGCCGGGGTTCCCTGATCATGCCGGATATTTCTCCGGGCAGGTCAATTCCTAACTTCCAACCAAAGCCGAACCTTTTAATATATTCATAAAGAAGGTCTTCACCTAAAATCTGTGCTACTTTGCTAATACCAATATTACTGGATAATTCAATTATCTCTCTAAAGGTAAGCCAGCCGTGCGGCCTATGGTCATGCAGAACGTGAGTAGCATATTTATAGCTTCCGTTTTCACAAAAGATTTTTTTCTTTTCGTTAATTTTCCCTTCCTCTAAAGCTGCAGATGCTGTAACAATCTTAAATACCGAGCCCGGTTCAAATAAATCACAGATAGCACGATTACGCCTGCTATCTAGGGGCGCTTCCCTATATTTATTCAAATCGTAATTTGGTTGGTTCGCCAGAGCTAAAATCTCGCCCGTATGAGGGTTTAAAACTACAATACTTGCTGCTTTGGCGCGGTATTTTTTAAATACCTTTTCCAACTCCCTCTCCGCAATAAATTGTATTACTTCATCAATTGTCAATACCAAGTCATAACCGTCGCGGGGAAGAAGCATTTTTTCCCACAGGTTCAGTTTTTTCTGTCGAGCATCCCGTAATAATACCGCCCAACCGCTTTCGCCTTTAAGATAACTGTCATATTCAAGCTCGATTCCCTCCAGGCCGACATTATCTAATCCTGCAAAACCGATTATATGGCTGGCAAGATAGGCATTAGGATAGCAACGCTTGCTTTCCTTAAGAAAACCCAAGCCTCCAATATTCAAGCCCTCAATCGCCTTCTTCTGCCAGGGCTCTATTTTTCTGGCAATCCAGATAAAGGATTTTTTCCTGTAAAGTCTGTCTTTTAAATAAGCCTCGTCAAGGCCCAGAATAGGCTTTAGTTTTTCTATAATTCCCTCTTTATCTTTATCCGCAATATCCTTGGGGCTGGCATAAAGGGAATCCGCGGAGATATTGACTGCCTGCGGCCTTAAGTTTGAGTCATAAATTGTTCCCCTGCGGGGCTCTAATTCCACAAAGAGATTATGCTGCCTTCTGGCAATCTCGGAAAAATATTTCAAACGGAAAAATTGAATAAACAAAAGGCGGGCAATACAAAACAGTAAGAAAATGAAAAAAAATAAGAATACCGCGTTAATTCGACGGCGGGGATTAATTATATTCACGCATCTATAAATTTAAAAAATTAACCGACAGCTTCCCTGATATCGTAAAAAGCGAAGTGCGGGTTAAGGATTAAGCGTTTGCGCTTCGGCTTGCCTCTTGATGCCTAAAATACGGACGAAAATATTTTTTTCAGGCCCAGGCGCCGTGCTAACTTCCAGCTCCTCCTGGGGATTCAATCTTACCAACCGATAGGAATGCGGTATCTCAAAATCCTCATCCTCATAAGCCTTATTGCCTATAAATGCCAAAGAAGAACCTTTTTCTATATTGTATCTTAGGATAGCGTTCTCATCAAGTAAATCTTGGAGCCTTACAAGCTGTTTCTGCCCTTGGTAAGCAAGTTTAAAAATTTCTGTCTGCTGGTGTACGTAAAGAAGCGAGAAGAAAGTTATGATTAAAATCGCTAACAGAAACTTTGATGCCTTCACGCTAAATCCTTTCTGCCACGCGGATTTTGCTGCTGCGGCTGGAAGGATTCTGCCTTATTTCTTCGCGGCTGGGCGAAAGGGGTTTAGGAGTAATCAGCCTGACTCTTGCCTTTGCCGCTTCTTTGCGAAAAGTATGTTTTACTATCCTGTCCTCAAGAGAATGAAAAGAAATAACGCAGATCCTGGCCCCTTTATTAAGAAAATCTATTGCCTTAATTAAAGCCTGCTCCAATATTTCTAATTCTCTATTTACTGCAATACGGATTGCCTGAAAAGTGCGGGTTGCCGGATGAATACGATAATGCCTGTACCTGTAAGGAATGGCACCCACTACGATTTTACTTAGTTCGGAAGTAGTAGCAATAGGGCTTTTCCCTCTTTCTGCTACTAAACGATGGGCAATGCGATTATGCCACCTCTCCTGCCCAAAGTTCCAGAGTAATGCAGAGATCTCTTCCTCATTGAGGTTATTTACCAGATCATAAGCGGAAATGTAACTATTCCTATCCAGACGCATATCTAAAGGCCCTTCCTTCTGAAAACTAAAACCTCTCTCGGCATTCTCTAACTGAAAAGAAGAAACACCCAGATCAAACAATATTCCGTCTATCGTCTTAACCTTTAAATCTTCCAGTATCTTATCGATATCCTTAAAATTACCGTAAACCAATTCGCAATTGTCAGCGGGTTCTTTCAACCTCTCCTTAACCACCGCTAAAGATTCATAATCGCGGTCTATGCCGATTAATTTTCCCTCAGGGCTGATTAACTTAACAATTGTCTGGCTATGCCCTCCTGTACCAACGGTAGCATCAACTATAATTTTGCCCTGCTTTGGATTTAAAAACTCTATTACTTCATTAAGCATAACTGGAGTATGAAATTTTATTGGCACTATAAAATTTTATTTTAAGGCTCTCTTTTCTCAAAACTCTATGAGTTTTTCCGCGATCTCTTCGAAAGACTGCCGGGAATTACCATAAAACTCTTCCCAATTGTTTTTTGACCAGATCTCGATCCTGTTCGAAACCCCGACAATTACCACCTCTCTCTTTATCTGGGCGAAATCCTTCAAATACTGCGGCAGAAGTATCCTTCCCTGTTTATCAGGAATTACTTCCACTGCCCCGGAAAAATAGAGGCGGTTAAAAGTACGCGACTGCTGTTTTGTAAATGGCAGGGCCTTTAATTTATTTTCCTGAATGCGCCATTCTTCCTCTGAAAGCATAAAAAGGCACTTATCCAGGCCTCGGGTAACATAAAATTTTTCTACGAAGTTGGTTTTGGCAACTTCGCGGATGCGCGAAGGCAAAATTATCCTGCCTTTGCGGTCGATGGCATGAAAATATTCACCATAAAACATAAGCTAATTATTCTCCACTTTATACCACATAGAACCACTTATTACCACCGAGTATAGTAAAGAATTGATTTTTTGTCAAGAAAAAAATTTTCCTAACTGCTTATAACACAACAATTAGTATACAAAAGGTTTAGGATGGGCATATATTGTGGTATTGCTTAGTGGTGGGTAAATAAATTCTTTGCGCGGATAATATCTTTTTCGATCTGCCTGATGAGGAGGGTGTGGGATTTAAAAATGAGCTGATTTCTTAATTTTTTTATAAATTCGACTTCCAGGATCCTTCCGTAAATATTTTTATTGAAGTCGAATATATGCACTTCGATAATTTTTCTTTTTTTTCCGCTTCCGTTTTCGTCATCAATAAAAGTAGGCCTGGCACCTATAGAACAGACGCCGTTATATTTCTTGCCCTCAAGAATTATTTTTACCGCATAAACGCCGGCACAAGGTAATACCTCATGGCCGGGGTCTATATTTGCAGTCGGAAAACCTAATTTTTTACCCCGCCTGCTGCCTTTAACTACCCTGCCCATGACGCTCACCGGCCTTGAGAGCAAGTTTTCGGCGGCATCAAAATCTGCTTTCATTATTAATTTACGTATTTCGGAACTGCTTACCGGCCTGCCATTAATTTTGATAATCCTGAACAATTTTATTTTATATCCGCAGGTCGAAGAAAATTCCTTTAAGGTCTCAGAGTCGCCTCCTGCCTTAAAACCAAATCTGAAATTCCTCCCTACCAAAATGTAGCTGCTTTTGAGTTTTTTACATAAAATATCCTTAATAAAATCCTGCGCTGGAATACGGGAAAATTCCCTGGTGAATTTTATAACTATACAAATATCCAGCCCTAACGTCGCGATTAATTTCAGACGGTGATCTAAGGTCTGCAGGCTTTCTTTTTTTTTGGGATGTGGGAAAAAAGTCAAAACTAGAGAATTTAATTTTTTTCTGCGGGCTATACCTACTGCGGATTTTAATATTTGCTGATGAGCGCGGTGGACGCCGTCAAACACCCCTAATGCCACTACGTTTTTTTTATAAAGTTTTACTCTTCTTAACCCGTAAAAAATTTTCATTTCATACTTTTTTTAATTTCTTCCAAAACCCGCCTTATGATCTTGTCAATATTACCACGGATTGTACACCCGCTGGCAGTAGGATGTCCCCCTCCGCCAAAACGCTTGGCAATCTTATTGACATCGACCTTACCCTGAGATCTTAAGTTCACGCGTATTTCGTCTTTTTTGCCCGCGTTTTTTTTAAAAGAAACCGCTACGTCCACGCCTTCTATAGCGCGGGCAAAATTTAAAACGGACTCTGCAATATCTATAGAGAGCCCGTCATTGATGTTTCCCAGTAAGGGATCATGTACTTTAGCCCAGGCGATCCTGTTAAAATAAGTAAGTTTGATATTGGGCAGAACCCTGCTAAAAATTTTAAATTCATTGAAGGGTATATTTTCGTATATGTTCCTGTAAATTTTATTTACTTCTACTTTCTGGACGAGCAGGTCTGCTACTGCTTTGTGAGTAAAGGCAGTAGTATTAGTGTAGCGAAAAGACCCGGTATCGGTAAGCATACCTACGTATAAACAAACAGCCGTATCCCGGTCAAAAGAAAGGCGCAATTTTTTATATAGCTTATAAATCATCTCAGAGCATGAAGAGGCACTCGGATCTACCCAGTTAGCCTGACCAAAGCCGACATTGCTTATATGGTGATCAATATTAATGATGGGCTTTTTATTGACATTCATTTCCGAAACCATCCTGCAGCGCTTAAGATCAGAGCAATCAAGTACCGTAAAACAATCAAATTTTATATTGCTTTTCATTTGTTTATCTATTTTCTTGGCAATATGCTCACCCGGCAAAAACCTGTACCTGGCAGGCACTTCCTCCTCATTTACGATAATCGCTTTTTTCCCCAGCTTTTTAACAAGATTACAAAAGGCTAATTCAGACCCTAATGCATCGCCCTCTAAGCGCGTATGACTGGTAATTAAAAAAGCCTGGTGCTTTTTAATACGTTCAATTACCTCTTTTATTCCCATTTTTCACCTCTTCTAATAATTTCTGTATTTTAATATCGTACTCTACCGAATTATCTTCCTTAAAAACAATCTCAGGGACAAACCTTAATCTGATCCTCTGGGCAATTAATCTGCGGATAAAGCCCAATGCCGAATCCAGCGCATCTTTGGTTTTCTTATGTTCCTCCTCTTTCCCTAAAACGCTGAAAAAAACTTTAGCATACCTAAGGTCCCTGGTAAGCTCAACCCTGGTCACTGTGACAAAACCCAGGCGGGGGTCTTTTAGTTCGTCGTGAATAATACCGCCAATTTCTTTTTTAATTGCCTGGGCAACCTTATCCGAACGCGGCATTTTAAATCAACTCCATTTCGTAATCTAACAACTGCACAATGTTAGATCTTTCTACAAAATTGACGATTTCCGAAAGCATGCTGTTCATGTGGTTCCTATTCTTGTCTACTCCCACCACAACCAAAGTGCAACGCTGCCACTTATCTTCGCCGTCAATCTGGCTTACGCCGACATTAAAATTATTGCGCAGCCTTGCCTTTATGCTGTGTAAATACATTCTTTTAGTTTTTAATGAATTGCTTTGATGGATGAATAAAAAAAGCTTAAGCAGGCCTATTGTCATTTAAATTCGTTGACTATCTTTTTTATCAGCCTTAGCTCTTCGGCACGACTCTTAATAAGGCCGTCTACCTTTGCATTCAAAACCCGAGAAAAAATTTTCTGATATACCGGGCCCGGCCCTAACCCCAGCCTGCGTAAATCTTCGCCGTTGGTAATTACGCGTATATCATCATAAATAGTTAAAAAGTTTTCGGTGCTCTTATTAATTATTTTATCGCAAAATTTCGCCCTGAGTAAAAGAATAACCTCATAACTTAACGGCTCAAGCAACCGAAAAATTGTAGAAGGGGTATTTCTTTTTTTCTTAAGCCTGGAGATAAAAACTGGATCAATGCTTTTATAGCTCAGTATTCTTTTTTTATCGCTTTTGGGCAAGGCTAAATCGTCACAAAGATCACCAACCTCTTTTTCACTTAAAACTTCCACCAATGCAGTAAAATAAACAAGCCAGGAATCAATTTTACGCTTATAGAGAAATAATTTTCTAAACCAGTTAACTTCTTTCTTTATTGATTTAAGAAATCTGTAATTTTTCCCTGATAGGTATATGCGCTTATTTATAAATCTAAAATCCGCCAATTCCTGAATACGCCTCAAGCATTTAACGGGATCGTCCTCTTTTAACATCAAAATTAATTCGTCGCGCAGTCTGTGCTTAGAAACTTTTTCTAACATTCTTTTCCGCGCTGCTTCCTTTAAACATTTAAGCGTATTTGTTTCGATTTCAAAACCTAATCTTTGTTCAAAACGGATTGCGCGTAGAATACGCGTGGGATCATCTATAAAGCTTAAATTATGCATAACGCGTATTTTTTTATGCAATAAGTCTTTTCTGCCCGCGAAAAAATCCACAAATCCGGCAAAGTCTTTTCCGGTAATATTTATAGCCATGGCGTTTATGGTAAAATCCCGCCTGGCTAAGTCGTCTTTCAGGCTACCGGGTTCTATTTCGGGCAAACTGGCAGGTGCCGGGTAGTTTTCACTGCGTGCAGTAGCAATATCAACTTTATGGTCATTGAATTTAAGCGTAGCAGTAGCAAATTTTTTATGTAAAGTCAGTTTTGCTTCCATAAAATCCGCCAACCTTTGAGCGAATTTAATCCCGTTATTTTCAACTACTATATCCAAATCAAAATTTTTAGCCCCTAAAATCAGGTCCCGCACGCATCCTCCCACCAGATAGGCCCTGGTTTTATTCAACAAAGCAACCCGGCCTGCAAAAGATACCATCTTTTTAAGGTCAGAAGGGAGTTTTTTAAAATATTTTCTTATCATTTTTCTAAGGCCTGGGGTGAAACATCTTATGTATGGATTTTAATCTTTGCCTGCTTATATGGGTATAAATCTGAGTAGTAGAAATATTAGCATGCCCCAGCATTTCCTGCACCGAGCGTAAATCTGCACCTCTTTCTAAGAGGTGAGTGGCAAAAGAATGCCTTAAGATGTGCGGTTTAATCGGTTTTTTTATTTTGGCGTTCTTAGCGTGCTTTTTGATTATCTTCCACAAGGACTGCCGCGATATCTTTCTGCCAAAGCGGTTTAAAAATAAATACGGGCATTCTTTATTTTTTAACTGGCGTTTTCGACTTCCCGAGAGGTATCTTTTTATGCTGCTTATAGCTTTTTTGCCTAAAGGAATAACCCGTTCCTTATTTCCTTTACCCAGGCAGCGTAAAAACCCGATATCCATATTTACGTTTTCCAGCTTTAAATTTACCGCCTCAGAAACACGCATTCCTGTGGCATAAAGAGTCTCTAAAACCGCTTTATCTCTGGCGCCCTGGATATCGCGGATATTCGGCTGATTTAATAATGCCTCTACCTCGCCTGCCGAAAGCGTCTCAGGGATCCTGCGCCATAATTTAGGAGAATCTATAAGGCTGGTAGGATCTGATTTTAAAATTTTTTCTCTTAACAGAAATCTATAAAATGATTTTATTGCCGCTAAACTACGGGCAATTGAATTTGCCGCGATATTCCTGTCTTTCTGAAACAGCATAAAATCAGATAATTCATTTTTACTTGTTTGAGACAAGTCGTTTATTCTCATCGAATTTAAAAAATTTATATAAGAATTTATATCTCTTCTGTAGGAACTGGTGGTATTAGACGACAACCCTCTCTCAATAGTCAGATAATTTAAAAATGATTCCAATAGCTGTTTTGTATCCATATTAAATGCTCGAAAAACCGCTGTTAAAAAAGGGGTTATTTTCTTTTTCCTCTTTTACAGTCGAGCTCGGCCCGTGGCCGGGCAAAACAATCAAATCTCCCTTTAACCTGAATAACTTATTTTTTACGGAATTAAAAAGCTCTTTTTCGCTTGCGCCCGGAAAATCAGTCCGGCCTATGCCGTGATAAAATAAGGTGTCCCCGGTAAATACTATACCGGCTTTAGGCTTCTTAAGCAAAAGAGCCATACCTCCCGGAGTATGGCCTGGGGTATGAATTACTTCTAAAGTTATCTCATCTAAGCTGATTTCGTCCTTATCCTCCACAGCCCTGATTTCAGACTTCACTTCAAAAGGAGCTGCCATAAAAGAGGACAGATTAAGCTCGGCATTTCTAAGAAGTTCTGCGTCTTTAGAATGTATGTAGACCGGCACACTGAATTCATCATCGCAGGCGATATGGTCTATATGCCCGTGAGTATTAACGATGATTCCGGCAGATAGTCTATTTTTATCCAGGACGCTTTTTATTTTAATTTTTTCTTCGCCTGGGTCGATAATAATCGCTTGCTTGTTTTTCGCGGCAGCAAGAATATAACAATTGACCTGCATCTGGCCTACACAGATAGTCTCTAAAATCATGCTCTTTAAATTTATTAACTTTCTTTGCCTGGGTTGTTCTTATGGTAATTCTATCCGATCATAGGAAAATTCACGCTTGATATTGCGTCTTAAGCGCTCTGCGATAAAACGGTTCTCTGCTGATTGATTTGAGTATAAATCTTCTATGATAGATCCCCTTAGATCCTCCAAATCATCTATGTAAGGCACTAAATTTTTCTTATCGCCTTCTGATAAGAATGCTTTTAAGCCGATTAAATTCTTCAATGCCTCCTCAGCGCAACTGACTTGTTTCTTATGATTTGCTCCCGGGACCAATGAATTGATAAGCTCATCATGCCAGGACTGCCATAATAAAAAATAGAGGCGGTAGAGTTCTTCATCGCTAAGCTCGGAAACATCATAAATCTCCGGAACCAGAACCAGCTCCTCTGCCGGCAGATTTTCTTTTTTTGGTTTACGGGTAAACTTACGCACAAATGCCTCGCAGCCAAGTAAAGACACAAGACACAAGACACAAGACACAAGGATAACAGAACGTAGAAACCTATGCCTTATTTTAATCTTCCTGCTAATCTGCCTTTTCATTGGATTCTCCTGCGCCCCGTTTCAAGAATCTTTCCTATCAGAAATAGGATCCTGTTTCACCGAGAAGAGACCAAACGCAAGAATTCTTTCTCACCGATAATCTTAATACCCAATTTTTTAGCCTTGGCGTATTTTGAACCCGGGTTTTCTCCGGCTACTAATAAATCCGTATTTTTACTCACGCTGCTTGCAGCATTACCGCCCAGCTCTCTCACTAAATTTTCCGCCTCAGAGCGGCTAAAACCCGCCAGTTCTCCGGTAAAGACTACTGTTTTATCCCTGAGAGCTGTTTTCTTAACCACAACAGCATTTTCTTGAAAATTTAAGCCTGCTTTTCTTAATCTTTCTATGAGTTTCCTGGAGTCCTTCTGTTTAAAAAAAGTGACTATGGACTCAGCCATAACTGAACCCACTTCGTATATGGCATCCAGTTCTGAAAAATCAGCTTTCATCAAATTATCCATTGTCCGGAATCTTTTGGCTAAAACAAAAGCGGCCTTTTCCCCCACATGCCTAATGCCCAAAGCAAAGATAAGGCGCGATAAGGAACGCTTTTTGCTTTTTTCTATCGCGGCCAAAAGATTTTCTGCTTTTTTTTCTTTGAATAATTCCAATCCCAACAAATCTTCTTTCTTCAAGGAATAAATATCCGCAAAATCTCTGACTATTTTCCTTTGCACTAATTGCTTTATTACTGATTCCCCCATCCCCTCAATATCCAAGCCCGAACGGCTGGCAAAATGAAATAATCCTCTTTCTAGCTGGGCAGGGCAAGAAGGATTAACGCAACGGTAGGCCACATCCTCTTCTTTCTCCTTTACGATCTCGCTACCGCAAACTGGGCAGGATTCGGGAACAGGGAATTCAGATTTTCCCGAACTCTTTACCACTTTTACGACTTTAGGGATTACTTCTCCTGCGCGCTCAATCAATACCCGGTCTCCCTTTTTTATATTCAGGCGTTTAATCTCGTCAAAATTATGTAAAGTAGCCTGCCTTATAATAACCCCGGCACACTCAACGGGCTTCAATTGGGCGATGGGAGTAATTACCCCGGTCCTGCCCACGTTAACCTTAATATCCAAAACTTCTGTGGTTACCTGTTCTGCCGGAAACTTATACGATATCGCCCAGCGCGGGCTCTTCAAAGTAAAACCCAGCCTTTTACGCGCCATCATGTTATTTACCTTAACTACTACTCCATCAATATCATAATCCAGGCTTTTTCTTTTCCCCTGCCAATACCGGCAATAATCAATTACCTCTGTTAAATCTTTACAAAGCGCGCAATTGTCGTTAATCCTGACACCCCATTCTTTCAAACATTTAAAAAATTGCCAATGATCTTTAATTTCTACCCCCCTGCACTCCCCAAGAGAATGCGCGAAAAAATTAAGCCTTCTCTGCGCTACCATAGCCGTATCCAAAAGTTTCAAAGAGCCGCTTGCAGCATTACGCGGATTAGCGAATAAAGCCTCAGAGCTCTCTTGCCTTTCTTTGTTTAACTTATTGAACTCTTCCTTCTGCATATAAACCTCGCCGCGTATCTCAATATAAGAAGGAATATTTTTGCCTCTTAGGACAAGGGGAATAGCTCGGATTGTCTTTATATTGGCAGTTACATCCTCTCCGGTTTCGCCGTCCCCCCTGGTTGCGCCAACAGTTAATTTTCCGTCTACATAGGTTAGGTTGGCGCTTACGCCGTCAATTTTTAATTCCGCCACGTAAACAATTTCTTTACTGGGCCCCAATCCTTTTTGTACCCTCACACCCCACTCTCTTAACTCGTCAAAACTATAGGTATTTTCCAAGGAAAGCATCTTCTGCTTATGCTTTACCGTCTTAAATCCCTTTAATATCCCTGCGCTTATTCTTACCGTGGGAGAATCAGCGCTTTTGTACTCTGGATATTGGTCTTCTAACTCTTTTAACTGCCTTAATAAATCGTCGTATTCCTTATCCGAGATCTCCGGCTGGGAAAGCACATAATACTTATAATCATGGTCACTAATCTCTTTTCTTAAATTTTCGATTTTATTTTGAACATCCTTTTGCATCTTTATCTGCCAGATAAAAGCCTTTCGCCTAAAAAGGGCGGCAGGCCTGCTTTAATAATTTTATCTCTTGCTTTTTCTACGTCATATTCTGTTCTTTTGATTTCAACAGTCATCTTTTGCGAATCATAAATACAATAAGAAGCCAGCCAATTATTATCGCGCGGCTGGCCTACGCTGCCGACATTTATAATATACTTACATTTATTTTTTAGCTTTAAACGGCTTTCCCCAATATATTCGATGCGGCCGCCTTCTTCCTGAATAAAAATTCCGGGAACGTGGGAATGGCCGACAAAACATATATTGTTTTCTAACAGCCTAAATGCCGCTATAGCCTCGTATTCATTAATCAGGTAATGAAACTTTTCAGGCTCCCGCAGACTGCCATGCACTAAAGTTAAATCATTGTTACTAAAGACAAGCTGAAGGTTAAGTACAAAGTTTCTTCCCTGCTTATCTAAAACCCGGCTGGTCCAGATCGCTGCCGCCTTGGCATAGGAATTAAATTCATCAACGGAAAATAAGCCTGCGCTTGCCTGGTCGTGATTTCCGGCTATGGTCAAGCGGCAGAGTTTCCTGGTCTTCTCTATGCATTCATTAGGGTTGGCGCCGTAACCGACTACGTCGCCAATGCATAAATATTCATCTATTGATTCCTGCCTATAAGCACCGATAACGCTGCCGAATGCTTCCAGATTAGAATGAACATCGGAAAAGATTCCGTAACGCATTAAAACCTTATTCTGAAATCATTAAACTCATGGGAGGCTTCCATCCATTCTACTTGGCTATCGCTTATATAATTTGAAAAATGGCTATTCACCCGGCCTAAAAAATCCTTCAGGTCTTTTTCACTGCCTTCAGCTACTACCTCCACTCTGCCGTCGCGTAAGTTTTTAACCCAGCCAAAAATACCGGTTTCTCTGGCTACTTCTTCTGTGGTAAAACGGAAACCTACGCCCTGCACCTTCCCTGAAAAATAAACATGAATCCTTTTTTGCATTGTTGAGAAAAATAATTGCCCCCCGCAATAAAAGTTGAATTATGACTGTTCGGGATCAAATTCACCTAGCCTGTAATAGCTGGTGAATTTGGTCGGGGCGGTCAGACTTGAACTGACGACCTCAGCGTCCCGAACGCTGCGCTCTAGCCAAACTGAGCCACGCCCCGCTCTGCCAGCCTCTTTGATTTAGGTTTTTGAGAAATTTTATCATATAGTATAACAAAAATTTTTGACCTTAGCAATTACTTACGGATTTAATTCTGGCTTATTGCTGCTTGAGGGAGGTAATCAGAAAAAAATTAAATTTTTTGCCTTTTGGCAAACGTATCGAATTCGATATTTACCTTATCAGAAGCTTCTTTAAAACCAAGTGTTGTATTCTTAAGTGTATGAGGAATTATATAAACGGTAAAAGAGGCGGGTCTTATTTCCTGAATAGTCAAACTTATTCCGTCTATCGCAATAGAGCCCTTTGGCAGGCAATAATTGATAAATTTAGCGGGAACTGCTATTTCAAAAAAAATATTGCCTGCGCTGTATCTCTTTTGGCGGACAATTCCCGTACAATCAATGTGTCCGTAAACAAAGTGCCCTGAAATCCTGTCTCCGACTTTTAAACTGCGTTCAAGATTTACTTTTTGCGCATTCCCCCAACCTGAAAACCCTATAGCCTCAAGGGTCTTAGGCATGACTTCAAAACACAAGGCACGGCGTTCTTTTTTTACTACTGTCAGGCAGATACCGTTAACACTGATACTATCGCCAACCTTTGTATCGGCGAATATCTTCTCAGTCTTTACTTCTAAAAAAACAACATTGCTGCGTCTGGATATTTTTTTAATCTGGCCTAACTCTTCTATTATGCCGCTAAACATAGCCTTCCACCAAAATATCTTCCGCAATACGCTTTATTTTTATTTCTTTTAATTTAATCGTCCTATCTATGCGGGCAATGCCTTTCCCCATCACCGAACTGATTGCCTCTTTGCCCCCGATAATCTTAGGGCTGATAATAAAGATTATTTTATCCACCAAGCCTTCGTCGAAGAGCGAACCGATTAGAGTTCCTCCTCCCTCTACCAGAATATTACTGATCCCAAGCCTTAATAATTTACGCATCATATCCTTAAGATTTACCTGGCCTTCTTTTTCTTTCACTTCCAGCACCCTGGCCTTTTTATTTAAAGCCTGCCTGTTTTGCGTCTCCTGGCCGGGTTTACTGGGTAAGGTTGCGATTATCACCTCGGCCTCTTTTGAGAAAATATTTGCATTAGCGGGAGTACTCAACTGGCTGTCTACGATTACTTTCTTTGGCTGTTTTTTAGAAAACCAGGCGTTAAGCCGCGGGTTATCCCTTAAAATAGTATTTACGCCGACTAAAATCGCCGCATAATTCTGGCGAAGGCGATGGGCATAACCGCGGGATTTATCAGAAGTAATCCATTTTGAGTCTCCGGTCTTGGTAGCTATCTTTCCGTCTAAAGTCTGAGCTACCTTTACTGTGACAAAAGGAAGCCTGCGGGTGGTATTTTTTATAAAAATTTCGTTTACCTTCCTCAATTTATTATCTAAAAAGCCTACTTTTACCTTTACTCCGTTTTGCTTAAGTATTTTTACGCCTTTTCCGTTATTCAATGGGTTAGGGTCAATCATGCCCACGATCACTTCCTTTACCCTGCTCTTAAT
>Ga0180301_10001435_pt1 | contig 18823 bp, 16 predicted proteins | sample GuaBasSediGuay16_FD_121797 | JGI IMG/M metagenome (GOLD analysis project Ga0180301, IMG submission 121797) | Subseafloor sediment microbial communities from Guaymas Basin, Gulf of California, Mexico - Guay16, Core 4569-2, 12-15 cm | ecosystem: Environmental > Aquatic > Marine > Hydrothermal... | reverse complement strand
TATAGCTAATTGCTTCCTGAAGCATCCTTTTACAAGTAAAAACTACATCCAGCAGAAGAATGTGGGGAGCGTTTTCAGCGTGCCCGCGAATGTCATCCCCGTGTTGTGGTGCGTATCGCAAATCCAATACGGCAGAATAGATATAGAAACACCGCGAAGGAGATGGGATTTTGAGCCGCTTGAGGCATTTGCCACGACCATAGAGAGATGTGTGGACAGCGAGGAGATGATAGTCAGGAAGAATGTAATCGAACTCACCACGAAGGGCATGTTCTGGGCGAATACGATTGGTGCAGAGATGGCGGTGGAATGTTTATACAACGGAAGAGGAGAACTCGTGAGCCTTGAAGATAAGCCTTCCAAAATTGCGAAGGAAATCATGCTTGATAAGATAAGGAGCAGGAAGGACATATAACAGAAGCCTTCGGTTTTTATCCCCAAGCCTAACATTTTTAGGTTTGTTTAGCAAAACCGAACATTTTTAGGGAAAATCACTTGTATACCTAATCCATATTAAATTAGCTGTGATGTTCTACCATGGCGATAATAAGTAAAGCAGGAACATTTTATTTTTTGGCGCTGGCTTTAGCCAGCGCGTATTTCGGCTTTACTGAGCTTTTATCCTTAAAAAATGTCTTTGAAGGGCTCTGTCTTGTTATTGTAGCCGGGTTTTATTTCAAAGGACTTATTCCGCTTTGGAAACGAGAAATGAAAGGTGTAGCATTTATCACGATGGGTTCCGTACTTTTATGGCTTCTTGCGTTCAATGATCTAATAGGTTTAGGAATAGAAAGTTTAGGGGTTCACATTCCTGGACTAAACGGTTTAACGATCCCGATCCTGTTGACGCCTTTTTCACTTCTTTTATTCTTTTTCGTCAAACAAGATGGGTGGAGGTGATTCTATGAAAATATTCCTGGCTGGAAATCCAAATGTGGGAAAAAGCGTATTGTTTAACAGGTTAACGTCAACCACGGTTCGCACTCACGCGTTTGTCTCCAATTATCCTGGTACCACCGTGGACTATTTTGTATCAAGCACAGAAATAAAGGGTAAAAAGGTGGAGGTAATTGATTTGCCCGGCGTTTATTCTCTTAGAAGCACAAATGAAGCAGAAGAGGTGGCTTTAAAAATATTGAAGGATTGTGGTACGGAAGATGTAGTAATAAACGTTATAGACGCCACGAGAATGAGAAATGGGCTATTCTTAACGCTCGACCTTATTGAAAGAGGTTATCCTCTGGTCATAGCCGTGAACATGATGGATATGGCAGAGAAGAGAGGTATAGAGATTGATTTGAATACTTTGGAAAGCATCATGCAAGTTCCTGTGGTAGGAACGGTAGCGATAAAAGGTGAAGGCATAGATAAACTTATCATGAGGATTGAGGAGAAGAAGGTGGGAAACATTGAGGAACTGGTAAATGGGTGTAGAGGAAAGGGATAGAGAAAAGGATAAATGGGCATGTATTGACTACATAGTCAAGAGAACGGTTAAGTTCAGAGAGAGAAAGGCAACGTTACTGGATAAGATTGACGAAATAACACTTAATCCTGTGGTAAATCTCGCAATTGCTTTCGTTCTTCTTTATTCCATCTTCATAAGTTTTTTGAGAATTGGACATATCTTTCTTACTGAAGGACTGATAGGTAAGTACATCTTTGCACAGCAGACATTTTATGATGTGTGGATTCACCGCATCTTTGACAATACTCCTCTCTACGAAATCCTGGTAGGGAATACCAATCAGGGCTACCTCTATTCCTTCGGGCTCCTTACCACCGGCTTGTATATCGCGTTAGGTGTGGTGCTTCCGGCTATATTCATATTCTATGCCTGGCTTACGATACTGGAGGACATCGGTTACCTGCCGAGATTGACCATGCTTGCAGATACGGTCTTGAGCAAGATAGGGATGTCCGGGACTGCGATTGTGCCCACGATATTGGGTATAGGTTGTAATGTTCCTGGTATGGCAGCATCAAGAATCATGGACGGTTCGAGGCAGCGGTTTATTCTCGCTACGGTTTTAGCCATTGCCGTGCCGTGCACTGCGCAGTTGAGCGTTGCATTTCGTGTCATCGGGGGAATGTTCGGTTTAAAATACTTATTTTTTTTGTTTTTGATTCTTATATTCCTCTACGGCATCATTGGATTAGTGCTTGATAAGCTCATGGGAGGGAAGAGTTCAAGGTTGAGTGAAGAGCTGATAGCGGAGATACCGCCATATAGAAGACCAATGTTGAGAAATACGTTAAGTAAGCTTGGGATGAGGATGAGGTCTTTTTTCTTTGGTGCACTACCATGGGTAATCGTGGGTGTATTGATTGTAAACGTGCTCTATTTGTCGGGTGTGCTTGATATATTAGAGACGCTCATTGGGCCATTCTTAACGTTTTGGCTTGGGATACCTGAGGAGATGGTGGGTGCGCTTATCATAGGGTTTCTGAGGAAAGACGTAGCAATTGCCTTTTTCGCCCTCATTCCCGATCTGACTGCCTGGCAGGCTCTAACCGGGGTTGTTATTCTGATGATTTATTTTCCCTGCGTTGCAACCTTTGTTATAATGCTCAAGGAATTAGGATTGCTGAACATGCTGAAATCAACCGCTTTAATGTTGGTGGTCGCATTTGTGGTTGGGGGCGCACTTCACGGCTTCAGCCTGCTTTTTGAGATATTTTGACCCATGGAAGACGGATATATAGCTACGGGGATAAAGGAATTTGACCGAATAACCGGTGGAATACCTCGGGGTGAGGTGATTCTGTTAGAGGAGGAATTTGGCATCGTGAAGAGCATCTTTGCACAGCAAATAGCATCTGAACTGGCTAAAAATGGCGGAAAAACATTGTATATTACACAGAAGCCCAGAGAGAAAGTTGAGGCTCAAATGCACATTTATGGGATGGAATTAAAAGAGAGGATTGAGATTGAAACTCCAAATAAGCTTACAGAAATTGAGGATGATTACGACCTGATAGTGATAGAGAACTTTTCAATTTTATTCTCAGACCTTGGAACAAAGGAGATTATAGACTTAGTTGCTGACCTGGGAAAGAAGAAGTCTACGGTTCTGCTCTTATCTGATCTTGGAATACTGGATGAAAAACAAGAGAGTGTGGTAAGGACCGTGGTTGACGGAGTGATTCGGTTCAGGTTTGAGGATAAAAGTGTGGATAGGATTAGAAGAAGCATCGTTATTCCGAAGTTCAGTCATATTGTTGATGAGATCATACCCTTTAAGGTAGACGGGTCGGGAATATCCATAGATACGAGGAGGAGAGTTTAGATGAAAAAGAATCCTTATCACAGATATGCTTTGATGGATAACCCGTTCAGGTTTGAGGAGAGGAGGGATATAAGCCTTTTCCATGTTAAACAGGAAATGGACGATGTGATTGAAGATGCATTTTACGATGTGATAGAAAAGAATCGTAAAGCGATATTACAAATTGTTGGGGGAAGGGGGATTGGAAAAACAGAACGATTACTTTTGTTAGCGGAGAGAGCAAAAGAAGAAGGTGCGAGCTGGTGCTATATAAATGCAAAAGGAAAAGATGCTTTTTTTGTCATTGTTGAGATATTAAATGCGGTGTCCAGGTCTAAGAGGAAGCTATTCATAATCAAGCCGGGCTGGCTGAAGGAAATTGAAGAAGTAAATAGGAGCATTATGAATAAAAGAACAATTGACGTTGATAAGTTAAGCAATGCGATTTCTGGTGCTTTGAACGAGCAGTCACCGACTTTTTTGCTAATGGATGAGCCCGATATTGGAGCAGGGGTTAGCGGTGAGCTTTTAATGCAGTTGTTGTGTGCGGTTTTTGATAAAACCGATAGAGGGCTGCTCATCGCGATTACCACGGAAAAAGAGGTAGAATGGATTACGGAAAAGGTGGAGCTAAAAGGATTTGATGAAAGAGAAGCGGAACTATTTATTGCGAAACGGCTTTTAAGCGAACGAATCATCGGCGAAAAACTCGAACCACTCTATCCTTTCACTCCGGATGCTGTTCGTCAGGTGAATGAACTGGTAAATGGAAATCCAAAGGAGTTATTGGAGAAGATGGCGAATATCCTGGACTTAAGCGTTAGGAGAAGGATTGGACTTATAGATAAGGATTTTGTGGTTCGTGTGATGTCAAGATGAGGGAGGAGCGGGCTCCAGAATTTTCCACACCAGGAGATGTGCGAAACAGAAAATCATCAAGCAGAGAGCAATCATCGGAAGGGCGAGAATTAATTTTGAATACAAAGCACTCCTGACGTACCAGGATAGACCGCCAAAGGTGTGCGATATCGCAATAAGAGCAATACTTAACGATGCAATTGGAAACATTTTATAGTTGCGGAGTGCGTCCAGGGCGAGATATGCGCACGAGAAATATAAGACCATCATAAATAAGCTGTAAGGGATCAAGATTTCATGTTTTACAGCATAGATAAGCAATAGGCTGTGCTCGTTATTAATCAAGTTCTCTACGCTACCGGAGAAATGAAGCGTGCATAGATAGTCAATTATAACGGAAATACCAAGCCAGAGAGAAAAAGTGAGTGTTATATTTTTTGTTTCTTTCTTTTCTTCCATGTCTGGACATTTGTTTAGAAGACCTTATAAAATCAGCGAACTATTATAGAAATGTTTCGATGATGTCCAAATTTTAAACCATATATTTGATAATTTTTTGACCAATTTTTAAAAAATATTACCCCATTAATCGGGACAAATTTTAATAACCATGAGGAGTGGAAGCGATGGAGGCGATAATTTAGAAAAAACGCCCCTTTCCTAATATTTTTAGGGCAATCCTTTTGTTTACCTAACTATCTACTCAATCACATGACGGCCAAAAAAGTTATAGCAGGTATGATAGGGATAGCGGCGGTATTGGTAGCCGGGATAGCGCTGCCTTTAGTCGCAACAGCGCAAGAGGGACTGCTCGTGCACAGCGGTGCGGGGCTAAGCGAAGCGATGGACGTTTTATCAAAGAAATTTGAAGACGAATACGGGATTAAGGTAACAGTCAATTACGGCGGTGCTGGCTCTCTGTTATCTCAGATGGAACTTAAGCGAGAAGGCGACATATTCATCCCCGGCGGGAGGCATACGTTCAACCGCGCGAAGGAGAAGGGATTCACCGAAGGCAAAGAAAAATTCGTCGCATACCATATTCCGGTGATAGGCGTGCCGAAGGGGAACCCAGCCAATATAACATGCTTAGAAGACCTCGCTAAACCCGGCGTAAAGGTCGCATTAGGGGATCCGAAGTCGGTGCCGATAGGGAAAAAAGCGGAGAGAATACTGAAGAAGAACGGGATATACGAAGAAGTGATGAAGAACGTGGTGTCTCTGGAAGGAGAGGAGCCGATGATTGTGAAGGATGTGCGAGTGGGTGACGTGGATGCGGGAATATTCTGGCGGAGTTCGATAATAGCATCCAGGAAATACATAGAGATAATAGAGATACCAAAGGAACAGAATGAAATAGACGTGATTCCGATAGACGTGCTGATATTTTCGAAGGATAAAGAAGCGGCGAGGAAATTCATGGATTTCGTAGTGTCTGAAAAAGGAGTATGGGAATCCAACGGTTACGTGAGCTACCCAAATGAGAAGTATGGATTGGTTGAGGGTGCGCCTACACCAACACCAACACCTGCGATATCGCCGGAAATAACACCAACGCCTACGCTAATGCCTACGGTTACACTCCAAGGCGATTTTTCCATAAGGGTCGAGCCAAAGCATGTAGATATCAAACCCGGTGATTCCATTACTTTTGAGCTTACTATATCACCAATCGGTGAATTTGATGCACCAATTGAGCTCAATATCAGCATAACAGCACCGCTCTATAATAAGACATACTCGCTTCCTACTCAGTATCCACCGTATCCGAAGACGTATACATATACTGTAAATATACCCGAAGACGTTCCTCCTTGTACTGCTAGAGGAATAATAACGGCAACAGGAGGAGGTAAAACGCACACAGACATTGCAACAGTAAAAATTCCGGGATTCGAGGCAATATCCGCAATTGCGGGATTACTGGCAGTAGCATATCTTTTGATGAGAAAGGAATGAAAATAAAAGAATATTTCCTTTCCCTTGAACGGAAGGATATTGTTGCACTGTTCCTGGTCTTTCTTTTCTTTATCTCTGTTGCAGTAGCGGTTGATTACACCAGAGACGAGTGGAATGACGCAAGATATGCACAGATATCGAAGTATAGCGACCTCGTGAAGGATTTTCTCAAAGAGCATCCGGATGCCAGGTACACCGTAGAAGAAGCGGAGTTCTATCAGGAGATGTATCCCTTTTATCGGAGGTTTGAAAAGGTATGGGACCCCGCCACGGGCACTCGCTGGGTTGTTCTATGGTGGACTGAAGAGACCACAAAAAAATATCATCGCCCCGATTTAATGGTTGTGGTCTGGCCTTACAACGATGAGGTCATTTACGAAAAAGAGTTTACCGGGACAGAGGGCAGTTTCAAGTTCAAAGAGCCGACATGGAGCTTCACGGACGGCATCATAAAAAATCTTTATCTGATTTTACCATTTGCAGTATTTTTTATCGGGCTTTTCTTGTTTAAAAGCACACGCTCCGCTTTATCGAGAATATGGGAGCAAATAAAAGCATCAAAGTTCGAGATAGGCATGTTTTCGGGGATGCTCGTTCTTGCCACCTTCATTTTAGCGGTGATTTTATGCATTATTTCGCACGTGGACGAAGACGCTTTTTTAACCAGTATACTCTCGGAAGAGACGCAATTCGCAATAAGATTGAGCATTATGACCTCGGTAATATCAACCATATTGATATTTTTGGTTGCGCTTCCTTCGGCTTATGTGTTAGCGAGGTATGATTTCTGCGGAAGGAGCTTATTGGATACTTTACTCGATTTACCCCTTGCATTACCCACGATAGTAGGTGGTGTTGGTCTGGTAATGCTTTCCAGCACCACTTCTTTTGGTCTTTATCTCGCTGATAATGGACTAAAAATCACCTTTACGCCAGTGGGGATAGTGGCGGCGCAGTTCTTTGTGAACGTGCCTTTTATGGTAAGACCATTCAAGTCAACGTTCATGAGCATCTCGCCTCGTTATGAATATATTGCGAGAACGCTGGGGTGTAGCCGAGCAGGTGCTTTTTTTAAGGTGTTAATGCCCATGTCCGTGGGAGGGCTCATGGGCGGTATCGCGATAACGTGGGCGAGATGCATAGGTGAGTTTGGCGCGTGTCTGATGGTTGCGGGAGCAACAAAATTCAAGACCGAAGTATTGCCGATTTCTGTTTTCCTCCGCATGTCAAATGCGGAGCTTGAACTTGCAGTATCAGCGGCTATTATCCTGATTATTATTGCATCTGTAATGCTGTTCATATTTGAGAAGGTGGGGAAGAGGGGTGCATTCCTATGATCGAGCTAAAAGAAGTGGAGAAGAGGTTTGGCAGTTTCATGCTGGGGAAAATAGACCTCAGCGTTGAAGAAGGCGAATATGCTTTTCTCCTGGGTCCTTCGGGGTCAGGCAAAACGGTCTTGCTCGAGCTGATCGCGGGTATCCATCGCCCGGACCGGGGAAAGATACTCATAAATGGAAAGGACATTACGAGTGTGCCGATAGAGAAGCGGGGTATTGGCTATTCGTGCCAGGACCCGATGCTTTTTCCTTTCCTCAACGTGGAAGGGAACATCGCATTCGGGCTGAAGGAGAAGAAACGGAAGAAGAACGGGAGAAAGCGCAAAGAGGAAGAGGTTGCGGAGATGCTTGGCATTTCAAAGCGCCTTTCGAGGGATGTAGTAAGTCTTAGTGGTGGCGAGAAACAGAGAGTCTCGCTCGCACGTGCACTCGTTACCGACCCGCAGATTTTGTTACTCGATGAGCCTTTGAGCAAGCTCGATGCGAAGATGGCTTATAACCTCGGTAGAGAGTTAAAGAGGATCAATGCTGAACTCGGCGTTACAATGGTTCAGGTAACGCATAACCAGGCGGAGGCACAGATGCTCGCTGACAGGGTTGGAATACTTAACGAAGGGAAGATACTGCAGGTCGGCACGCCGGATGAGATATTTTACTCGCCGAAGAACAAATTCACTGCGGATTTCGTTAATATGGAGAACATATTTGAAGGGGAGGTGAAATTGGTGAATGGTTTAGCGGTGTTCGAGACCGAAGATTTTGAACTCGTCATTCCTCATTTGCACTCCACCGAAAAGGAATCTGTTACGATTGGCATCAGACCAGAGGATATAGAGTTTGTGGATAGTGTAGAATTTAAGCCGGGAAGTGTTAATATTCTTCAGGGAAGGGTGATTGACTCTCATCCAAGTGGCAGTGCGCTTTACAGGGTGTATGTGGAAGTAGGGGGGACAGTTTTTGTTGTGGATGTGATAAGATATAGGGCAAAAAATATTCGTGTAGGCGACGATGTAAATTTGCGGCTGAGTCCGGAGGCGATAAGGGTTATTTCATGATTATTTTGCGATTACCTTTACCTTCTCCTTTCCTCAGGTCTATAGCCCCTTGCATAGGCGGATGCGAACCCTTCCGCATCGCCCGCTTTTGCACGGATGATATACAACCCCCGCTCTTTACCAAGTGTCACTCTCGTGCTCAGCATCCCTTTTTCATCAGGTCTGGCAAAATCGGGATTAGCACGACCTCTCGCTCCCTTCGGACCCTCAACAACTATTTTCACCTCCCCGGTATATGGCTTTCCATCCTGGGTCACGTTAAATACCACGGGCTCACTTAACTCAACCAATATGCCTCCATACTGATTATCTCCTGATACCACCTCTATCTGGACGCTGGCACCGGCACCGGCAAGAAATCCGCCAGGGAGAATCAGCATCACGCAGGTCACATAGCTTGCAATCATCAATACCGAAGAGTGGATAAGCCCATGCTTGACCGAGCCGTGTAAGATTTTTCCTATCACCAAGCCAACGATTAATGCGTTAATCATGATTAAATGGAAGAAATATTTTTCCAGAGGGAGGTTTTCCAGGCTTCCTCCAAGCCTGATTCCTCCTGACCCGAACAATATGTCTGTCGAGCCACCAATCTCAACACCGCTGATAAAAGGCAAAAGCTGGCTATTTATCAAGAATAGCATCGCAATCAGGATTGCATGAGCGGCGTAAAAGATGACCATGTATTGACGCAGGTCGCTTTCTTTATCACGCTGTATTTTCAAATTCGTTTTTAAGTCCTGAGAAGCTCTAAGGATGATGTTTGATACCTCACCACCGATATATGTAGCAATTACCACCAGATGAGCATACTTCTCTATCAGTTTGCTCTTCGTATCCTTCGCCACACGCATCATCGCATCCTCGAATGAGCGCCCGATGGAAAGTTTCGAGGCTGCGTTTTTAATTAATGGCGTGAGTGCTTTCAACTCAGCTTTCGGGAGCTTTAAAACTCCTCTCTTCGTCTCCGATTTTGATATTTCAATCAGGGATTTCATGGGGTCTATTCCACTTCTGAGCAGTTCTGAGATCTCAAATAGAAACTCACCATACTCCTCTTCGTATCTCCTTCTTCTCCGTCTCTCGAGGAAGGAATCAATAGAATAAGGCAAAATAGCGATTATAATAGCCCATATAATGATGTGGTCGAAGTATTTCCTCGTCCACGACACGGCTTCTCCTTTTATTATTCCGGCTTCAATCTCGCCTGTTCTCTCTGTTACTTTTCCTACACTTTTCATATACTCCTCACGCACCTTCTCGAGCCCGGAGGATCTGGAGGAGTCGCTTATAAGGGAAGAATAAGACATCCACAGGCTTCCGAGAACGATGAGCGAGGCTATTAAAACGGGAAGCAGGATGGTAAAATACTCCTTCTTCACCTCGTGCTTCAGTGTAAATTTACGATACGCAATCCTGAGGTTATTAAGTTTAGTCAAGATACATCAACTCCAGAATGAGCAAGAATAGCCCGCTTACTACCGGGACAATGCCGTAGATGAAAAGATCGAAGATGGTCTTTATAGGTAGCCCAAAGGGTGTCAAACCAAGCACGCCTGCGGTTATAACGCCGACGATTCCAAGAATCACGAGCATAAGTATTCCACCCACGTAAGACTCTGCGTAAATGGATAAAGAATCTGCGAATTGCTTCTCTATTCTCCTCCTTTCCTCCAGAAGATGTGCTGATTTATTCTCTAAGTAATCACTTAAACCTCCACCAGTATGGATGATATTAGCGAGGTCGAGGCAGAGTTCACGGAATACTGGAGAAGGAGTGACCTTTGCCAGGTGGTCGAGGGCTGAAACGGCATCTTCACCCTGAACATTCGTCTTGTAAAGCATCTTCCTGAATTCAGATGAAACATCACCATAATCCGAGGTTGCTATTTCCTCGATTGCTTTTAGAGGTGTTGCGCCCGTTCCCGCCATAATTGACATGTGAGATAACGCATAGGGGAGCTCCCGGTTTATATTCACCATCCTGTTGTAAGTTCTGACATGAAGGAGCAGAGGGAAAGAGCCGAAGGCTGAAAGCGCAGTAAGTCCTGATACGGAGAGTGAGATGAAAAGACTATGAAACAAAATAAAAGTAAGAATAAATGCACCCGCAGCGCTTATCACGGTGGTTATTATTTCCTCTGCTAAGAACGTCCCGGTGCTTATATCAGTAATATTTGCCCGGGAAAGTTTCATTTGAAGCGAGGTTTTTGGCTTTTTGTCCAATCTCTTCCCGAGCCGATAGCAGAATTTCAGGTAACGGTCAATAAATACTGTCCTCATTTTTGGCTCTTATCTTTTCACCCTCTTCTTTTATCCGCTCATAAGTCTCCTCAGGATTGATATAATATGACTGAACGATGCGTGTTACATCTTTATAGTTGGTGATTCCATAGCGGCAGAGGCAATTGAGAAGCTCAGCACGTCGCATCATCTCCCCCTTGAGATAGCTCTCTCTCACACCGAACTCACGCGCTATCCCTTCAAAGAGAAAACTTTTGTTAAATGTGAACTTATCAGCGAGGGGGTCCCATGAGAAGACTTCGTTAGTCAGCAATTCTTTAGTATGGAAATCGAGGTCGAGGATTTCTATTACTTCTTTCGTCCTTCTCACTTTCCGTTCTGTCTCGCCGGAAACGATAGCGGTAAATGCCACGCAGTCTATGGCTGCAAATAACGGTCTCGGCACGTTCATCGGCTGTGATTCTATCCGCGCCATCAGTTCAGAGAGCGAGCCCGAATGAATCGTGCCGAGCGAGGGATGCCCGATGGAAATCGCCTGGAACATCGTATATGCCTCCGCGCCTCGCACTTCTCCTACAATTATATAGTCGGGTCGCTGTCGCAAAGCGGCTACAAGCAGGTCATAAAGAGAGATGTCGCCAGGGCGTTTTGAGATGCCGGAGATACCGGAGAAGCCGGATTCAAAGCCCGAGGAAGAGCTTCCTGCTCCTCCACGACCGAATCCGACACGCGTCACCGCCTGTATCCAGTTATCATGATATAGATTTATCTCTGGAGTATCTTCGATGGAGACGATTTTTGCCGAACTTTTCAAGAACATGCACAGGGCATTGAGTAACGTTGTTTTTCCGGCTGCGGTGCTCCCGGAAACGAGGATGGATTTGTTATACTGGAGTAAAAGCCAGAAGAAAGCGAGCTGCTCGCCGCTCACCGAGCCGTATTTCATCAGTTCGACAGGAGATATTGGCACCTGTTTAAATCTTCGGATGGAAAAGGTGGAACCCTTCTTTGTTACTTCTCCGGCAAGTGTCAGGTTTATGCGAGAACCATCGGGAAGCGAGGCATCGGTGATTGGCTGGCTTATCGAGATATACTTCCCGCATAGCTGTGCAAGTTTAAGCACAAACCTGTTCAAATCGAGTTCGTTAATATATATAGAGGTGCGAATGGACTCGAATATGCGGTGATAAACATACAGCGGGATGTCATGCCCGTCACAGCTTATGTCCTCTATGTATCGGTCGTTCATCAGGACATCTATGGGACCGTAACCTGTGAAGTCTTTCAGCAAGCAATAAATAATCTTTTCACGCTGAAAAGCATCGAGAGGCATGCCGTATTTCTCGATGATTTCCATCACTTTCTCGCGGAGATGCTCCTCCTTATCGCGGAGTAGAATAGCGGGGTCTATGTTGATATTGTCAAGGAGGAGGCTAATGGTGGATAGATATTCTTCTTCCTGTTGGGTGAGTGAGATATCAACAGGAGTGTAAACGAGTTCCATTACTTCGGGGTCGTATTTAATGTTTGCGAATTGAAAAGGTGGTTTCACGGGATACGTAACGTTGATTGTTTCGATTGGTGCATTCGCCTTCTCAGTCAAGAATATGTCTACATCCTCGCTCACTTCTTCCTCACTCCCTTCTTCGCCTTTAGCATAGTAAAGGCGTTCAAGTTCAGCCATCTCTTTCTTCAGCTTCGACCGCCGTGAGCGTTTATGGATAGAGAAGCGGGCTTTTGAAAGCGTCTCGTAGTATCTGCTTCCAAGTTCTCGCAGTGTTTTCCCGATTTTCCCTTTTCGAGCCGAGAAGTTTGACTTTTGTGCCATTTTTAAAAACCCCCTCAGCTAAATTAACCCGGCTTGTGTCTGGACCATACAATCTCCTTTTTGCTTATGGATAGAATCCCGACGACATCGGAGCCGCACATCGGGCACTTGCTCACGTAGCAGCTCAAATCGCCTTCAGAGCGAGAGCCGAGCACCTGCGCTTTCCCGCATAGTGCGGGGACGTCCTTGCCGATGGAAAGAGAGAGTTCGTAAGAGGATAGGGCTTCTTCCGGTTTGCCCGCTTGATAAAGGACCTTGGCGTGGTTTCTAAGCCTGACTGCTTTCTCTAACTCATCCCGGGTTAGACCTAAATCTATATCTATACCCTCAATTTTATCCATAGCTTCAAGAGCAACTTCGAGATTGGCTCTCACTGCACGCTCGTAATCTCCTTTTCTGAGCCATATTGCGGGGAAGAAGTTCTCGGCAACCGCTCTTTTTGTTAAGTTGTGGTCTTTTCCGGCGATAATAATCGTGTCATCGTAGATGAAGAAGGTTCTCTCACCTTTTCCAACCTGTTCCATCTCCTCCGCGGTAAGCAACTCCTGCTCTTGTATCAGTTCTTTAACATCATCGTTTGCCGAATAATCCCATATCACAACTGCCCGCTCACCTTTTTTATACTCCTTCGCGTCTATCCACCGGATGTCCACACCGCGTTCCGCAGCGAAACTGAAGTAATCTTCTTCTATCGGTCCGAACAGACGAATGGTGGTATTTTCAATCTCTGCGGTGACACCGGGCTCTTTAGTCAGTTTATAAATGGGTATGGTGGGCATGCTTTTACCTTTATTCCAGTCCTCAGCAACGACAAACATAATGGATACGAGCTCCCGATAATCTATTTTATCTGCGGCGTCGAGCACAGAGACCAATTCACTATAATCTAAACCAGAACCTGTGCTACCTTCTTTTTCTATACACCCGGATGAGAATACAGCCGCTACACCGATGAGAATTGCTATTCCTATTCCCACGACCTTCTTCTTTTTCATTGCTTTCATGGTTTGCGTTTACGATTATCACTGCGCTTTAAAGTTAGATAGAGATAAAGGGGTAGAGCCGAGGCGATGCAGAGTAGTGCGTGAAAACCGGGAGCGGCTGGGTTTTCTGTATCAGTCGCCACAGGCGTCTGTTCTGGTGAGAAGTAAACCCTTAACTTCCCTCCCTCTTCTTTGATAATAAAAACTTTTTCATTTTCTTCGTCAAATATCATCCATTCGTTGTTGTCTTCTCTTGTAAGAGAGCTTTTTTTAGAAACAGGAAATCCCTTCGTCTTGAGTGAATTCTTTATCTCTTTCGGAATGTTCCCTTTCTCCAGGTCCTTTTTTAGTTTCGCATCTGCGGTGAGCAGAGGGACTAAAAGTTTTGATGGTGCAGGTGTGGCGGCTGCGGGAGTTGTGCCTGGCGTTGGCGTTGGCGCAGGTGTCACCTCAGGAGAAGGAGTAGGAGTTATCATACGCTCGGGTCTTATTTTAACATAGCTTGTGGAGGGTAACCAGCGCGTGCTCGCTTCCGCGGGAGTTAACACGAGGAACATCTTGCTCGCTTCTATTTCTCGTGTTGAGCCCTCAAGCTTCCCGGCTTTTCCAACTACCACAATCGTATCGTGTTCCTTGAGTGTGAACTTAAAGCGGTCATCCACGTGTATCATTCCATGATTTAAATCATAATGGTAAGAATTTTTGACTTTTACGATAGCATTTCCTTCTTTCGTGCCGTTTAATGGTTTTAATCGAATTGAATAATGGTTTTGGTCTGTTTCATGAATTATCTTATCTACCTTTGCCTTCAGCGTTATAGATTCATTGACATACACCCCACTTATGAATTCTTCGTAAGTCAGGGCATACCTGCTTGGAGGAATGGGAGCGAAACCAAATCCAAATATCTCCTCTCCATCGCTTATTCCATCGCCATCGGTATCCCTCTTTTTGGGGTCGGTTACATAACCGTAAGTGCCGAAGATTTCCTCGTAGTCCGTCAGCCCATCCACATCCGTATCCCTCTCCTTCGGGTCTGTTTTATACTCGTGAACCTCATCGCCATCGCTGAGCCCGTCATGGTCCCAATCCCTCGTATTGGGGCTGGTCCCTTTTGAAATCTCATCCTTATCATTCAATCCATCACCATCCACATCGGGATTCGTGGGGTCGAGGTCGTAGGGGTATTTCACCGAGAGCTTTCTGAGCTGGTCGCTCACCCAGCTCCTGTCATCTTTATCCGGGTATATCTCATCCATCTGTGTTTTGTTATCAGTATCAATATACATGCATATCTCCTCCAGGTCATTCAAGCCGTCGTCATCGGTGTCCTTATCAAGCGTGTCGGTAAAGAACCCGAACAAACCGGTGAATTCCGCATAGTTTGAGATGCCGTCATTATCGTTGTCCTTAGCATAGGGGTCCCACCGCTTCCTGTATTCCTCAAGGTTTGTCAGATTGTTGTAATTGTAATCGAGGTTTGCATCATTGGGGTCAGTCGGGTTGAGTCCATGCTCAAATTCCCAATTGTCGGGCATACCATCGGCATCCGTATCTTTTTCAAGCGGATTCTGCGCCGATACCGTATCAGATGCAAATAGGAGAAGCACGAATACTGCTATAATGATAAATTTATTATGCATATCTTCAACTCGTATATATGATTGTTAGGTATATATGAACAGTGCCCTAAAAGATTTAGGTTTTTGATGGTAAACCGAAAATCTGTAATGGTCAACCACAGATTACACAGATTTCATCACAAACTTTCTTTCACAAAGAAAGTTTGATTGGTAAAGCTTTTTACTTGCAAAAAGGTTGTGTTAATCTCGTGCAATCTCGTGGTTTTACTTCGGCTCTGGCTAATATATTTTTTCGAGCGTCACCACGAAAGTGAGAGTCTTTCCAGCGAGCGGGTGGTTGTGGTCAATGATGACCTCGTTATCGTTGAAATGGATTTTCCAGGGTCGTCCGAAGATATCCACGAACTCGAAGTCCGGGATGGGATTGTGGGCGATGGTTACGACATCGTCGGTGATGTTGATAACCGTGGAGTTCCAGAGATATTTGTAGATTTGTATTGTATCGCCTATGGCGAAATCGGGAGCTACGGTGATGTTGTTTTCGTCAACGTCAAGCACTGTCATATTCCAGTTACCGCGACTGCTCCTGAAGACATCTCCTTCTTTCAGGTCATAGCGCACGGTTACATGCGTGGCGTTCATACTTATTACGGTGACGTTATAGCCCGCACCTGGCACGAAGAGGCTATCGCCTGCCGTATGGTTCTTGCCGAACCACCGCTCGAACTCCGGGAGCGAAGCGCTCGTCCTCTTCGGGAAGCTGTGTTTGTATGGCATCTCTTCCACAATGGGCAGATGCTCAACAAGACTTTCATTCACGAGACCGTATGCCTTTTCAGGCGGTATCGTGAGCGTTCTTGTCTCGCCCTCGCGCATTCCGAGGATGCCTTCGTCCAGACCTTCAATCATCATGCCAGAGCCCACGGTGAAGTTAATGGCGCCGTAATGTCTATCGGGATTGTAAATCCCGCTTTCCCTCGCCAGGTCTTCGTAAGTCGTATCGTATATCGTGCCGTCCTCCAGCCTTACGAGATAATTCACAGACACGAGGTCGCCAACTTTAACTGTTTTATCGGTGTCGGTATCGTAATAGCCGGGGATAAAGAGAGAAAGCGAAGCGGAGATGACGAAAATCAAAACTGCCAGTCCTATCAATTTTTTCTTTGCCATAACACTTTTTCTTTTAAAACACTTTCTTTCCAGAGAAAGAACCTGTGCTAAGAAATGAAAATAAAAAGAAAAAATAAAAAATTTTGTTTTTTATTGCCTATTGCCTGTTTTACTCAGTGTGGAACGGGCAGGTTGCGGATACTACGATGTTCTCGCCGGCTAAGAACCCGTGCTCGGTCATCACCTCAACACCCTCGAACATCTGGAGCGAGTCAATAACTGCCTGCTCGTACGGGTCGGGCTCACCGTATGTGAAGACCATCACGGGCGTGAACATGGGACCGCCGAAGCCGGTCACATAGCCCTCGCCGCCGAACGAGTTCGTGGTGTCTGCGGTGCCGATCTTCTCCGGATCTTCGTTAAATTCCGTTTCACCGTCGAGACCGAGTATCATGATTTTGCCCGGGTTCTCTTCCATGTAATTCCACGCATACATGTAGTCAACGAAACCGAGAGACTTAGGATGGGTTGCAACGAACTCGATCATCTCTTCCTGCGTGTTCACAAGTGTGTAATTGCTTGCGTTTACCATAATATTCTCGTCGTTAAGCCAGAGGTTATCCTCTGCACCGCCAAGTATCCAGGCAGTAGATGAAGGTCCCTGTTTCAGATACAGCGAGAACATGCCCTGAATCGAGGTTCCATAGACCTCACCCGGTGGTGCCTGTCCCGCTCCGCCTTCCCACTCGCCTAACGTCTGGTGCTCTGGATCGAAGGCGTAAGCACCTATATAATCCTTAGAGGCATTGGTGTGGTTGTATGCCCACTGTAAAGCTGTGGAATTTGTCATGTTTGTAGACGTGTTTACCCACGTAGTATTTGGGCTAGCCGCGTTTGTAATCACCGCGATAGGCGCCTTACCAACGACCGTGAACTGAAGTTCCGGATAGGCAGCCTTCTCAGGGTCTGTCGGGAACCTTCTGCCGATACCCATGTCGCACGCCTCAATGGGCAGAGCATACATTGCGAACCCGCAGCACTCGCGCAGGAACTCAACCTTGATCTCTGGATGCTTCTTTGCGAACTCATGAAGGAACGTGCCCTCGGGTGCCTCATCGCTTGTGACTGAGCCTCCAGCCTCAACAGGCCCTGCCATCATCATGCTGACACCGGGTCCACCGATAATCTTGAGTTCATGGGTGCCAACATCTCCAAACTCTGCCTGTCCTTCTGCTCTCTCCTTAATTTCGGTCTGCAGTAATCCAACTGCAACGGCACCGACAACGGCAACGATGATCAGTATGAGCACTGCGATTACGGGGCTGACCGCTTTCGTATCCTTCCATACATTTCTCTTTGCCCTTCCTCTTGCGTTCATTTCTTCCTTTTTCACCTCCTAATGTGCCTCCAGGCACAGGGCTCTTTCATTTTTTACTCATCACCTCCGCCCCCGGCTCGCATCCTTCACATTCTCTCTCGCCGACATTTTTCTTTCCAACATTTGATAGTTATTTGTAGAATAGTTAGGGATATAAAAGGGAGACCCTAAAAAAGTTCGGATTTGGGAATAGAACCTAAACAAATTCGGGAATTTCGTCCAGAGACCTAAAAATATTAGGAAGCGATTGCCGCACCTAACCCTCGGGATTCGGCGATTTCCAGGCATTGTTAGCGGTTTAAAAATAGTAAAAGCGATTTAAAGCCATCGCTTTCGGGTTTTAACAGCAGATTCTTTTATCGCATCGCGATAACTTAACTCGTAACATTAATTACTTTCACATTCTTGTAATTGTTGAGATAGGGCAGTCTATCGCACTTAACTCGTATTATTCCCCATCCACCCTTTAGCCCGGTCATATTTGTAATATTTGTGGATGCTATTCCACTGCTATTAGTGTAGTTAACCGATGGCTCTATCTCTATTCTCGTTACATTTCCACTCCCTTCCAGGAACTCGAATTTAATAGGAATATTCTCTTCTTTGACACATTCATCTTTAGCATCCTTTAGACATGCAGGTTTTAGACATGCATGTATAAGATTGGGCGGAGTGCTCTTATTATAGTAATATGTATCATTATCTGTATCCAGACACACCGGGGGATTGAAATTTCTATTTGCGGGAATGGTGATATAGCCAGAAATCTGGCTGAGTCTGGAGACCATTCCCGTATCATCGGTTACTTTGAGGTCTATTTCAAAAGGTCCTTCCTTACTTAAATATACCCTTATCTTTCTCCCGGTCAGGTATCTTGGACTGGGGTCGTCGCCGTATATCGTCCAGTTATATTCTGTAATAAACCCATCGGGGTCATAGGAATCAGACGCATCCAATATTAAGACGTCACGGTAAGCCACACCTATGTCCTCTGTTTCTATTTCCACACTGGCAACCGGCACCGGTGGTGCGAAAGTCTCAATGAAATTGTTGCCAAGGTCTGTTATCAGGAGGACATCAATGGAAAGCGGTTGTCTCGCGGGTATTTCCAGAGGTTCTCCGAAATCGGAGAGGAAGTTCATTCTTATGGGAACTGTCCCATGTGCTGGAATATCATAAGGGTATAATCTTGTGAATGATTCCTTCTCCCATTCGCCTC
>Ga0180301_10001434_pt1 | contig 18824 bp, 14 predicted proteins | sample GuaBasSediGuay16_FD_121797 | JGI IMG/M metagenome (GOLD analysis project Ga0180301, IMG submission 121797) | Subseafloor sediment microbial communities from Guaymas Basin, Gulf of California, Mexico - Guay16, Core 4569-2, 12-15 cm | ecosystem: Environmental > Aquatic > Marine > Hydrothermal... | reverse complement strand
GCATAGTCGATATAGCTATGCTTCATCTCCTCTTCTATATCGATAGGGATAATATCGCCAAAAACCGTTTGTTCCATTTTCTTTTCTCCTGTCTAACCCTCATTGGAGCTTGTGTTACATAATAAAAAACGCGATAAATATCTTACTAAATATAAGTTATTGGTTAGAATTTGTCAAAGGATAAATCACCCGCAAAATACGGATTTTATGGGGATTAGCGCCTTTTTTTCAGTCATTCGCATAATTCGACTAAAATCCCGATAAAACACCAGATAATAGCGCTTTTTCTATACCGTAAAAATGAGCAAAAAAGCAAATTCGTTTTGACATAATACCCATTTCGGGCTATACTTACACCGATGAAAGAAAAACCAAAAACAGAAAACATATCGGGCACCGTCGAGCATATAATCTTCACCAATCCCGAAAACGGCTACGCGGTTATTAGAATCGAGACCGGTGATGGCGAACCGATAACCGTTGTGGGGATTCTCGGCGAGCGTCGTCCCGGCGAATATCTGAAACTCGAGGGTTTCTGGAAAACCGACCCTCGATGGGGTCGACAGTTCAAAGTAGAGAATTTCGAATTGGCCGAACCAGAAACCGCCGGTTCGCTCGAGCGATACCTGGCCAGCGATATGGTTCCCGGTATCGGTTCGGAGATGGCTCGACGCCTTGTCGAACATTTCGGTAACAAAGTGATGTCGATAATCCGCGAGCACCCGGACCGATTGCGCGAGGTTCCCGGTATCGGCCCGAAACGGTCTAAAGATATTATCGCTGCTGTTGCCGGCGAAGACCGCGAAAAGCGCATTTTGAGAGAACTATCCACCAGGCTAATGGATTTCGGCATCGGCCCCGCCCGAATACGTAAGATATTTTTAAGTTACGGCGACGCCGCATTAGATATACTCCAGAGAGACCCGTATCGTCTCGCAAAAGAAATCGGCGGGTTCGGTTTTATTATCGCCGATAAAATCGCCAGAAAAATGAAAATCCCGGCGGATTCCGAATCCCGCATTAAAGCCGGTATCCTTTATGCTTTGGATAGAGCGAACGACGAGGGCCACTGCTTTTTGCCGCAGGAAGAATTACTTGACAGGGCAGTGGACTTGTTGGGTGTTTCGAGAGAAAATACCGCCCTCGCCCTGCAAAGTCTATGCGATTCCAACGTCCTACAGGTCGACGACAGCGGGGTCTATAATACGAGGTTTTTCGCAGCCGAAGTAAATGTAGCGGAACGAATTAACGCAATCCTCACTTCGCGAGGTTCTCCACTGAAAAAGGAAATCGTCATAAAAAAAATCGCCGAGCAACAAAAAAGGATGAAAATAGAATTTACGTCGGAGCAATCCGCTGCGGTTTTCAAAATCCTCTGCGATAAACCTGTGTTAGCGCTTACCGGCGGCCCCGGAACCGGTAAAACAACGATAGTCAGAGCTGCGGCTCAAATCGCCCGAGATTTCGATATTAGCGTGGCTTTGTGCGCCCCTACCGGTAGAGCCGCAAACAGGTTGTCCGAAGCTACAGGCCTTCCGGCGTGCACCGTCCATCGGCTTCTCGAATACTCGCCTCAGAACGGTTTTACGCGGCGCGCGACGAATCCGCTTCGCGCACGATTTATCGTGGTCGATGAGATGAGTATGGTCGATATAGCACTTTTTTCGGCGCTTCTGTCCGCGGTCCGCCCGGGAACGCGTTTGTTGCTGGTCGGCGATGCCGACCAACTGCCGAGCGTTGGCCCGGGACAGGTTCTACACGACATTATAAACAGCGGGGCTATCCCGGTAGTTAGACTCACGCAGATACACCGTCAGGCCGCGCGAAGCCGTATCGTAAGGGAGGCTCATAATATTCTCCACGGCCGGATGCCGATTCTTAAAAACGAGCCGAAAGCAGACTTTTTCTTCTTGAGAAAAGAAAACCCGGAAAACGGCTTGGAAACCATAGTAGACCTCGTTTCGCATCGCCTACCCGAACACTACAATTTCGACCCGAAAAAGGATATACAGGTTATCGTCCCTATGTATCGCGGCATTTGCGGTGCTAACGCGCTCAACGAGGCGCTCCAGCGAAAACTTAATCCCGGCGAAAAAATAGAGCCTTTCGATTTCCGACCCGGCGATAAGGTTATGCAAACGCGCAATAACTATGATATTAACGTGTTTAACGGGGACATCGGTATTATAACCGAAATCAATCCGGAAGAAAAAAGGATGGTAGTCGATTTCGGATTTCCGATAGCCTATTCCCCAGAAGATGCAGGCGAACTGACTATAGCCTATGCGGTTAGTGTCCATAAATCGCAGGGAAGCGAAATGCCGTGCGTGGTTATGCCGCTCTATACCGAGCACTATATGCTCTTAAGGAGGCATCTTTTATATACTGCGGTTACGAGAGCGAAAAAGTTATGCGTTCTTATCGGTCAGCCAAAGGCTCTCGGTATCGCTGTTCGCCGTGCTGCCGATGACAAACGTTATACCGACCTTGCGAAAAAAATCCGCAAGTTGTCCAAAACCTACCCGAAATTCCCTGGATTTAAGGGGTAACCGGCTTAACGCGCGATAAGACAATTTCTTTACAATCTCCAACGTTCGATTTTTAGGGAATGTCCTTCGCGGTTTATGTGTTGACTTATAGTTATTTAACTATTATTTTATAAAGTTAGATTTGTCGAATGCAACATTATGCGCCTTTTCTAATGTGCGGATATAGGCTACCTAATACGATATAATCGAAATGCCGAAAAAGGGCTCAAAGAATAAGGTGAACTTCACAGCGACAGATATTCGCCGGATAATCGCCGGCTTTCTGCTTATCATACTCGCCGCCTGGACCGGAGTGTCGGTTATCTCGCACGTGCCTGACGACTATCCGGGCGATTCTCGTCCGAGATTCACCGACCTTTTCTCGCCACCCCGTCCTTTTGGGAATCTGGGCGGAGCAAGCGGAGCGGTTATATCCGAATATTTGAATTCGGAGTTCGGTTATCTGGCTATCTCTATTTCTTTGATATTGCTGATTCTCGGATTTGCGCGACTTATCTCCGCCGGGCACCGGAAGGTCGTGGTTGCCGTCGGCGAAGTTATAACCGGTCACGCAATAATAGCCTCGCTTTTGGCTCTACCCGGCGGGTCCCTTTCTATGTCGATTACAGGGAAATACGGCGCGGTTCTTGCATCCGGCCTTAAATCCCTTTTCGGTAATATAGGCGCATACTTCGTAAATATATTCATCTTCCTGCTCTTTATTGCCGCCGCAACTCGCCTCGATATTATGAATTCACTATCGGCAGCGCGTCAGGGCATATCGCGGTCGATAATCTGGCTTTCCGGCAGAAAAAAACGTCGCGAGGCACGGGAAACAACCTCCCGCGAGGATGTCCTCGCCGACTATGAACAACGAAGCCGACAAAAACCTGCTTTCACAGGTATTACCGGCAGTATAATCCCGGGGGATAGTGCCGAAACTCGAGAGGAATTGGAGCCGGTTGAAGAAGCCGAACAGCCGATAACGACCACATCCAAACCGAAGGGTGGCGCTTCACGGATGGAGTTTATCCCGCCGCCTATCCGGCGGGAGGATATTATTAAATCCCAAAATCGGTCCGGCGCTACCGAAACCCCACCCACGCTGACACCTCCACCACCTGCCGAGACTATCGACCCTAAAAAGCTCGTGCGAGATTTGCCTGCCGAGGAAATCGAACCCGAAAAGCCGCTGACAATCGACCGTGAACCACCGCTACCGGAACCGATTCCGCCCGACTCGGCGCAAACCATCGTTCCTAAAAAACCGGCGACCCCTGAAAAACCAACGGAACAAGAAATCGAACCGCCTAAAAAAACCAGAGGGCCATATCACTATGAACCGCCGCCCTCGAGTTTATTAATAGAACCCGAAGTAGAAGATGTCCAGACTACCGACGCCGCGCTTCAACAACAAGCACGAAAGCTTCTGGAAACCCTGAAGAGTTTTAATGTCGAGGGCGAGATAAAGGTAATCTGCCCCGGCCCAGTTATAACCCGTTACGAGCTGGAACCGGCGGTCGGTGTCAAGGTTAGCCGGATATCTAACCTCGCCGACGATATCGCGCTCGCGCTCAAAGCTAAGGATATCCGTATTGTCGCACCTATTCCCGGCAAGGGCGCAGTCGGTATCGAGGTCCCTAATGAAATAATCCAGACCGTTCGCCTAAAATCGATACTCGATAGCGAAGAGTTTAAGAATTCGAAATACGCACTTCCGCTCGCTCTCGGTAAACGAGTCGACGGCACACCCGCTATCGCGGACCTCACAAGAATGCCGCATCTGCTTATTGCCGGCGCCACCGGTAGCGGCAAATCCGTCTGTATAAATTCGATTATCACCAGTTTGCTGAACCTGAGCCCGGAAGACCTGCGCCTTATAATGATAGACCCGAAACGGCTCGAACTGTCTGTCTACGAGGGAATCCCGCATCTTACCGCGCCTATTGTTGTCGAGCCGAAAGACGCCGCCCTCGCTTTGAACTGGGCTGTCGAGGAAATGGATGACCGATACAAAAGGCTCAGCGACGCAGGTGTCCGGTCGATTGCAGACTATAATGCCTATGTTAAAACAAAAGGCCCCGACGAGGGTCTGGAGAAACTCCCATATGTCATTGTCCTTATCGACGAACTGGCGGACCTTATGGTGCTTGTTTCGTCCGAAATAGAGGAACCGATTGCCCGCCTCGCGCAGATGGCTCGCGCAGTCGGTATCCATCTCGTTATCGCCACGCAAAGACCGAGCGTGGATGTTATCACCGGCCTTATTAAAGCAAACTTCCCCAGCAGAATAGCCTTCAAGGTCAGAAGCAAAGTCGATAGCCGGACTATTCTGGATATGGGCGGGGCAGAGAGATTGCTTGGCCTCGGGGATATGTTATATCTACCGAGCGGTTACGCAGAGCCGATTCGTATCCACGGTAGCCTTATTACGACGGAGGAAACCGAGCGGATTGTGCGGCATCTGCGCAATTTCCCGAATCCGTTCCCGGAGGATATGCTCGATTTCGAGGAGGCCGAAGCGATATTGGCCGCCGAAGGCGAACGGGACGAGCTTTTCTGGGAGGCAGCAAAGATAGTCGTAATGTATCAACAGGGTTCGACCAGTTTTCTCCAGCGGAAACTTCGCGTTGGATATACCCGCGCAGGCTGTATTATCGACCAACTCGAGCAAGCAGGTATTGTCGGGCCGTTCCAGGGGAGCAAGGCACGCGAGGTGCTTATTGACAACCTTGAAACTCTCGACGAATTGAAAAAGCAATTGGAAAGTTAATTTAAAAACTTTACCAATAACTTTATTTAATTAAATTGGAGCGTTAAATTTCTAAACGGAGCCAAAACAAGAAACGGGAAACGCTGACCTTAGAATTAGAGCATTTATCAAGCGCTCCGGCGATTCCCGTATTGATGAAGTAATTTAATTTTACGCTTTGTCAATACCTTGTTTTTGATTTATATTTAGGAGGATACTATGAACCTGAACGAATTTTTATTATCGGTAATAAAAAAAGGCGCCAGCGATATCCATTTTAAGGTCGGTAGCCCGCCGGTGGTTCGCATATTTGGAGACCTTATTGTTACTAAGTCCTCCGCACTCAGACCTCAGGACACGAGCACACTCGCTTTCAACTTCCTCAACGAATCGAAAGGGCGCTATTTCGACTCGTTCACGGAAATAGACACAACCTATTCCATCGGCGACAAGGCCCGCTTCAGAGTAAATATTTTCAAATCCAGAGGGTATTTCTCTATCGCGATGCGCTATATCCCTATCGAAGTCCCCGATATCGAAAGCCTGGGTATTCCTCCGGTCGCTAAAAAGTTCGCACTCGAACACCGGGGATTGACACTGGTTACCGGAGTTACCGGAAGTGGCAAATCTACCACGCTCGCCGCTATGATAGACCATATCAACAAAAACAAACGAACCCATATTATCACTATCGAGGACCCCGTAGAGTTTATCCATAACGATATAAAAAGCGTTATCAACCAGCGCGAGGTTGGCGTGGACTCCCCGACTTTTACCGCGGCTATGCGCGCGGCTATGCGCGAGGACCCGGACGTAATCCTTATCGGGGAGCTTCGCGACACCGACGCGGTGGCCACAGCGATTCGCGCCGCCGAAACCGGGCACCTCGTCCTATCGACTTTCCACACAGTCAATACGAAAGAAACGATTAATTCGCTGGTAAGTTTCTTCCCGGAGCATCAGCAGGCCCAGGTGCAGGCCCAGCTTGCGGCAAATCTCCGAGGAGTTATTTCTCAAAGGTTAATCCGGCGGAAAGACAACGCCGGGCGCGTCCTCGCCGCCGAGGTTCTGGTAAATACCCCGACTATTCGCGCGTGTATTCTCGATAGAGAAAAACGCGAGGACATCCCGTATTATATCTCCCAGGGCGCAAGCGAATACGGTATGCTGACATTCGACCAGGCGGTGATGAAGCTCTATAAGGCAGACCTGATTAGCTACGACGACGCACTGGCCAACGCTACCAGTCCGGCGGAGTTCGAACGGGCATTGCAGTTCGGGTAATCACATGAGAAAAGATAAGAGTTTCAATTTACGCTTTTGTGGGTAAATAAACGCGGTTTTTCCAATGATAAAAATCAAGAAACCTTCCGACTCTCCTCCACCGAAACAGGGAGGTTTTGGCTGGAAACTTTTGTCGAGCTTTTTCGGGGTCGGCTTCTCGCCGTTGGCGCCGGGGACAGTCTCCTCCGCTTGCGTATTTATTCTTATCTGGTTTGTCCCTAACGACTCTGTAATCTACCTGGCTATTCTCGCTATTATAACGGTCGCAGGGATTCCGATTTCCGGCAAAGCGGAAAATTATTGGGGCAAAGACCCATCGAAAATCGTAATCGACGAGGTCGCCGGAAGCATGGTTGCGCTGTTATTCGTTCCTAAAAATATTTGGCTGTGGATAATCGCTTTCGTAGCCTTCAGAGGTTTCGATATATTAAAACTGCCTCCTGCTAAAACAATCGAGAAGCGGTTTCGCGGCGGCTGGGGCGTTATGCTCGATGACATCGTCGCCGGGGTTTATGCCTTTGTTTTAACTCATCTCGTAAGTATTATCTTTCAACAGGGGTGAAAATTGGATTGTGTAATAATATCGATAGGCGACGAACTGCTCACAGGCCGAACGGTCGATACTAACTCGACCTGGCTTTGTTCACGGTTAAACATTCTGGAAATTCGCGTTATCGAAAATATCACCGTGCCCGATGAGGTCAATCGTATCGAGGAAGCTTTTCATAGGGCATTTTCTATAGCCGAAATAGTTATCACAACGGGGGGGCTCGGCCCGACCGACGACGATAAAACCCGCGACGCAATAGCCCATTACGCCGGTGTAAAACTCGAGACCGATGTTCGCGTTCTCGAAGATATCGAGGCGAAATTCGCCGCACGAGGAATGTATCCGCCGCGAACCTCCGCTCGCGAAGCCCTTATTCCCGAGGGCGCAAATACTCTCGAAAATACGGTAGGTGTCGCTCCCGGTCTTTATCTTAAGCTCGACGGTAGAAGACACCTAATAGCTCTTCCGGGGGTTCCTTCAGAACTAAAAGATATTTTCGAGAAACAACTAACACCAATTCTGAAACAGCTTCCCGGAACGCCTAAAAACCGAGTCGAAACCTTTTATACGACCGGAATTCCGGAAAGCGCGCTATCGCAAAAGATATTCGACGCACTCGGCAATATCGGAACCGAGGGGCTCGCTTTTTACCCATCTAATCTTGGGGTCGAGGTTCGTATTTCCGTTAGCGCGGATAAAACCGGCTACGATTCGGTTACCGATATAATCGAAGCAGTTACGAAACCCTGGTGCTTTTCGCGCGAGGAAAAAAACTTGGCCGCCGTAGTCGGCGAATCTCTAAAAAAGCGCAACGAAGCTGTTACTGTGGCGGAAAGCTGCACGGGCGGCCTTCTGGCCTCACGACTTGTCGATATCCCCGGCGCGAGCAGCTGGTTCCTCGGCGGTGTGATAAGTTACTCTAATAAAGCAAAAAGCGACGTCCTCGGTGTAAATCCGGAAGATATCGAACTTTACGGCGCCGTTTCCCCGATTGTCGCCGCGCAGATGGCCGACGGTGCCGCAAAAATATTCGGCGCAAAATACGCTCTTTCCACAACGGGAATAGCCGGACCTTCAGGCGGAACCGAGAAGAAACCCGTCGGTCTCGTATACTACGCCCTGCATACTCCCGAAAAGACCATTGTAAGGAAAAACCGCTTTATCGGCGGCCGTGAAGACCACCGATATCGCACCTCACAGGCCGCTCTTAATTTACTCTACTTACACTTAACCGGAAAACACGACAACTACCCCTGGGCCGACGGTAGCACTGAAAGTGAATATTGATGTCAAGGGAAAAAGAAAACAAAATCCGCTCATTCATCTGTCTCGAGATTCCGAAAAACATACGCGAAACTATCGACCGGAACGTTACCCGACAACTAAAGGATTGTGGAGTAAAATGTTCGTGGGTTAAGCCAGAGAATATACATATAACGCTTAAATTCCTGGGCGATATTCCGGAAAAAATAGTCCCGAAAATATCCGAGATATTGGAAAAAACGGTCGGAGACTACAACGCGATATCCCTTTCACTCGGTAAAGTAGGTAAATTCGGCGGTAGAACCCCTCGAGTAATATGGGTTGGCAATGTCGGCGAAACCGAGGCTTTGAAATCTCTTGCGGAATCTGTCGATAAGTCGCTTTTGTCGATTGGCTTCAAACGCGAAAAACGCAAATTCTCACCCCACCTCACAATAGGTAGAGTGCGCAACCCAAAAGGCACAGATAAACTGTTGCGATTAATCGATGAAATCGAATTACCGGAAACGAACTTCGTTGTAAAACGCGTAATCCTTATGAAAAGCGAGCTTTCGCCCGGCGGGAGCATCTATACCCCCCTAGCTGAATTCGAACTCAAATAGTATATACTAATATTTCCCTTTTGTTTAGCGATATCTTTTGTTATATTTCCACTAGTTAATCGAATGTTTTTCCGAGATTATACCCGAAACCGAACAACCAAACAGGAGGAATAGTGGCGGAACCACAAAAAGAAAAGAACAAAGCGCTTTCCCTGGCAGTCGAGCAAATTCACAAGGCTTTTGGGGACGGCGCTATTATGCGGCTCGGCGACAGCGGCGAGGCTAAAAAAGTGCCGGCGATAAGCACCGGTTCGATTGCCTTGGACTCCGCTTTGGGAATCGGTGGCATACCCCGTGGCCGAGTGAGCGAAATATTTGGCCCCGAGGCCTCGGGTAAAACGACACTCGCCCTTCATATAATCGCCGAAGCCCAAAAAACGGGCGGCCTGGCCGCGTTTATCGACGCCGAACATGCTATGGACCCGATTTATGCCGAAGCGCTCGGAGTCAACACAGACGACTTGTGGGTCGCCCAGCCCGATAACGGCGAGCAAGCCCTCGAAATCTGCGAGACGTTAGTTAGAAGCGGCGCTATCGATGTGGTAGTCGTCGACTCGGTCGCGGCGCTCGTCCCACGAGCAGAAATAGAAGGAGATATGGGGGACAGGCAGGTCGGCGCTCAGGCCAGACTGATGAGCCAGGCCCTCCGCAAACTCACAGGAGCGATTAACCGCTCTAAAACCGCCGTAGTATTCGTCAACCAGACCCGTATGAAAATCGGGGTGATGTTTGGCAATCCCGAAACGACCTCCGGAGGGATGGCTTTAAAATTCTACGCCAGCGTCCGAATTAATATCCGTCGCGGAGCCGCTATAAAACTGAAAGACGAGTCTATCGGCAACAAAACTTACGTCCAGGTCGTCAAGAATAAACTCGCTCCGCCATTTAAAAAAGTCGAATTCGATATTATTTACGGCAAAGGCATCTCGCAGGAGAACGAACTCCTGGACCTCGGGGTGGATAACGGGATAGTGGATAAGAAGGGAATCTGGTATACCTACGGCGACCTGAAACTCGGCCAGGGCCGCGAAAACGCTCGCCAATTCCTTATAGATAATCCAGATATCAATGCCGAAATCGCCGAAAAGGTAAAGGCCGCTATTGGTATTATCCCAAAAGAAACCGCCGAGGAAAAAACCAAAGACTAAGTATAAAAAAAGCCGACCCCGAGGGCCGGCAATCAGGAGCAATTGCACAAGATCTCCCATCAAGGGAGATTAGAGGGTTTATAGCCGCCGTCGGTCTTTTGTGTCCGCTCGCCCGAAGGGTCATCGCGTTAACTCAACCGCCCGGGGGCAACCTTCATTGTACAATTGTAAGAGATCTTATTATTGCCCCTGCAGAAACAATATAACGTTTTTAAAAATGATTTCAAGAGAAAAATCTAAATTTAAAAAATAAGAGGGAATATCAAAATGAAAAGTTTTACGCTATTTGTCATTACTATGATTGCTCTTACCTTGTGTGTCGGGTGTTCAAAGACCTATTATGGCAAATTCATAACGGCGAAAGTCAAAGAAGAACCTATAGACGAATTCCAGGCTGACGGTTACGTCGCTCTCGCTTTCGAGAATAAGAAACAGCGCACCGCCGAGGATTGGCTGTGGGAATTCTGGGTGTATTACGATAACCAGATATACTTTAAATACTGGCTCAAATCCAAAATAGTCGCGGGAACGCGAAATTATTACCTCGAGGAGGAAATTCCCGGAAGCAAACCGAGAACCACCGCCAGTTTCACTGCCCGCCCAAACTACGACCGGGTAAAAGATAGGTTGATATCAGACCTTCAAGATAAGGGTCCGCAGGACTTTTAGATATTATGCAGGATTCCCGCCACGCTCCCTCTCGGCGACCCTTACTATCGTCTCGTAATAAGCATCTATCGAACCGCCGGCGTCCGCCCACCAACCGTTGAGAACTGTGTAGCGAAGGTCGCCGCGCTTAAGGTATGCATTATTAACATCGGTAATTTCGAGTTCACCCCTGCCGGACGGAACTAGAGTGTCGATAATGTCGAATACGGTATTATCATACATATATATTCCAACGACGGCGTAATTTGACGGGGGGGCTTCCGGTTTCTCGATAATCTCTATTATCTCTCCACTATTCCCGAAACGGACTACACCATAATCGCGGGGGTCGGCAACCTCTTTCAGCAATATCCGTGCTCCCGACGCCTGTTGTTCGAATTCCTTTACCGCTTCTGCGATACTCGATTCGATAATATTATCTCCTAGAAACACGACCACTTTATCCTGGTCGACGAAATGTTCACACAGACCCAACGCCTCGGCTATTCCACCCTCGTTCTGCTGGTAAGTGTAATTGAGATGTTTAAGCCCGAACTCCGCACCGTTACCCAGAAGCCGCAAAAACTCCCCGGCGTGATTGCCCCCGCAGACAATCATAATATCCTCGATACCCGCCTCTACAAGAGCGCGGATAGGGTAATATATCATCGGAGCACTATAGACCGGAAGGAGGTGTTTGTTGGTTATCTTAGTCAGAGGTTGAAGACGGGTTCCGAGGCCGCCCGCTAAAATTACGCCTTTCATACTCATACTCCATCTTTCGCGGTTAAAACCGGTGGTTATGCGGCGGATTAGATTTTAGCGAATGCGGCGGATGCGAAGACTAAAATAATGTATTCTACGCAACCTGTTATGTCAAGACTTTATTCCGATTAGCTTAAGAACATTGTCCATATGCCCGACTGGCCTGATATCGAGGCCGGTTCTGACATCCTCGGGTATCTCTTTGAGTTCCGGCACGTTTTCCTCGGGGATTATAACTCTGGTTAAACCGTAACGTTTCGCCGCAAGGAGCTTCTCCGTTAACCCGCCAACAGGGAGTATGTGACCCGAAAGTGAAATCTCGCCGGTCATAGCGATACCGTCCGGTAGCGCTTTTTTTGTATATAACGAGGCGAGTCCGGAAGCTATAGCTATTCCCGCCGACGGACCGTCCTTAGGCGTCGCCCCCTCTGGAACATGGATATGCACGGTGCCGGTCGGAATTTCCTTTTGTTTTATTCCGAAATCAACCAATCTCGAGCGAACATAAGTAAGAGCCGCGCGCGCCGATTCCTGCATTACCTCGCCTAAACGGCCGGTTAACACCAACTCCTCTTTGCCGTCGGTTATCGCCGTTTCTATACGTAATATCTCTCCGCCGGCGGCTGTCCAGGCCAACCCTAAAGCTTCACCCGGTTGAAGCTTTTTGGGAATCGACGACTCGCGATAAGGAGCAACGCCCAGATAACGTTCGAGGTCCTTCTCCGAAATATCTACTCTTTCGGGTAGGTTCTTCCGCTTAACCACGCGCGAAGCAATAATACGCATTATTTTCCCGAGCCTGCGCTCAAGTTCTCTCACACCGGCCTCCTGCGTCCAACACCTTATCAAAGATTCTAAAGCGTCCCGGCTTATTCTGACATTAACCTTCGAGAGACCCGCTTGCTCGAGTTGCTTGGGTATCAGGAACCCTTTAGCTATCGCCACTTTCTCGGTTAATAGATATCCGGGAAGCCGCAGTATTTCCATTCTATCGGCAAGCGCCGGCGGAATTCCCGCTGTGGTGTTCGCGGTAGTAATAAACAGGACTTTCGAAAGGTCGAACTCCAATTCGAGGTAGTTGTCCACAAAATGTGTGTTCTGTTCCGGGTCGAGGCACTCTAGAAGCGCCGCGGCCGGGTCTCCTCTAAAATCTGCTCCAAGTTTATCTATCTCGTCCAGCAGAAAAACAGGGTTTATACTGCCCGCACGTTTCATTTGTTGTATTATTCTCCCCGGTAACGCGCCGATATATGTCCGCCGATGGCCACGTATCTCCGCCTCGTCGCGGATACCGCCCAGCGATACACGGACAAAGGCCCTTTTTAGTGCGCGAGCTATACTCTTCCCGAGAGAGGTCTTTCCAACTCCCGGCGGACCGACCAAACATAATATAGGCCCGCGAACGGTTTTCGATAGAGCCAACACTGCGATATGCTCGGTTATCCGCTCTTTAATTTTATCCAGTCCGTAATGGTCCTCATCGAGAATGCTTCGCGCTCGGTCGATATCGGTGTTGTCTCTGGTCGTTATCCCCCACGGGAGATTCAACAGCCAGTCGATATAATTACGTATTACCGCACATTCGGGGCTCGATGGATGAGTGCGCTCCAATTTCTCGATTTCTTCTTCTACTTTTGTTCGACCCGCTTTGGGAAGTTTCACTTCTTTTGCACGGTTCTTCAGCCTCTCTATCTCGGCATAAGAACCTTTCTGTCCCAGCTCTTTGCGAATAACCTCCATCTGCTCGCGCAGATAATACTCGCGCTGTGAATCGGTTATCTGGTCTTTGACCCTGCGGTCGATATCCTCCTCGAGACGCAGTATCTCTATTTCTCTGGCAAGATGCGATAGTATCTGACCGAACCTGTCGGCGACCGATTCCGCCTCTAATAATTTCTGTTTCGCAGGCAATTTCAACGTAAGATGAGCCGCTATCATATCGCCTAATCGTTCAGGGTCATCCTGATACGCCTGTATAGAGGTAACTACCTCCTCCGGAATAGATTCTTCCATACGCGCGAATACGGCGAATCTGTCCATAGCCTTGCGGGCGAGCGCCTCCAGACGCGGTGTTACCGATTCCTCTCCCTCCGGCCGAACCTCACATATAGCCTCTGTATAATCCCGCCCATAAAAAAACCTCCGGACACCGGCACGATTTTCTCCCTCTACAAGGAGCTTCATCGACCCTTCGGGTAAACGGAGAATCTGCAGGATTTTCACAATAGTCCCGACACGATACATATCCACCGCACGCACTTCATCTATAGATGGGTCCTTCTGCGCGATAAGCAACAGTCTCCGCGACGAAACCATAGCCTCCTGGACGGCGGCTAGACTCCTCGGTCGCCCTACAAGGATGGGAAATATCATATGAGGGAAACCGACGAGGTCGCGTATAGGTATTATTGGTAGGCGGATTTCTTCCATAATTTTTGCTGGAAACTTGGAGTATAAACGCCGTTTATAATATAGTCAAATAATATTTCTGTTCCCGACGTATTTTTCCGCCAATACATTATATATCAACGTGGTTACTGGAAGAACTTCATAAATTATTAACATTAGGTTCATACCCTTTTTCTGTTGCTATTCATAGAATTGTGAAAAAGGTAGGTTTTGTTCAATTTGTCTCTTGACACAACCTAAACGTCTCTTTATTTTTCATTCCAGAAGGTGGAAACCGGTTTTAGCTCCACACAGGTAGTAATTGAAAACGCGACAAATCCGCGCCAAAAGCCAACTTGCCGGAGATTGCAAACCAAGCTTCTCTCGGGAAAGACTGACGCCTTCCCGACAGACAACTTTTTCGCACGGCAAATATCAGTTATCAACATTGTTGATAACTTCATCTCTACGCGCGGTTAATCGCCAATAATACAATAAACCAATCTTTTAATTACCAACACTATTTGTTGGTAACAAGGGTATTGTGCATTGTTAACCATCCGCAATTGAAATGGCCGCTAATAACGAAAAGCTCTGGGAAGATTGTTTAAACAAGATACGGTCGAAGATAAATCGCCAGAGTTTCGCCACCTGGTTCGCGGACACCAAAGGCCTTCCCGCCGAGGGGGAAAACCTCGTCGTCCATATCAAAGACCAATTTACTGCAGACTGGCTGGAGCAACACCATCTCGAAATGATTTACGATGCTATGCGCTCTGTAATCGAACAAGATGTGACACTGACATTCGCGGTCCCTCAGGCGGACGGCTCGTATAGCTATTCCGTCCCCGACATTACAAAATATAGAAAATACGACTCGGATACTGCGTCGGAAGACCGTCACCTGAACCCGAAGTATAAGTTCGACACGTTCGTCGTCGGGGATTTCAATCGTTTTGCTCACGCCGCCGCTCTTGCTGTATCCGAGGCTCCCGGGAAAAATAAGTATTCCCCGCTATATATCTACGGCGGAACCGGACTCGGCAAGACACACCTCGTTCAGGCTATAGGCCACTTCATTAAAGAAGAAAACCCGCGCGCGAAGATAATATACGTTACCAGCGAACGGTTCACCAATGAGTTTATCGGAAGCCTTATCTCGAAAACGACCGCCGAATTCAATCGTGTTTATAGAAACGTCGACGTTCTGCTTATAGACGATGTTCAATTCTTCACGGGGAAAGAGTCTATCCAGAGTGAGTTTTTTCATATTTTTAATTCTTTACACCAGAAAAATCGACAGATAGTCCTGACCTCCGATGTTGCTCCTGCTAACATTATCGGTCTCGAAGAGAGGCTTCTTTCCCGCCTAAAATGGGGATTAGTAGTCGATATCCGTCCGCCGGACCTCGAGGGTAGGATAGCTATTCTCCGGCGGAAAGCAGAGTTCGACGGCCTGGTTCTGCCGGAAGATACTCTTGTCTATATCGCCGAAAATGTTACATCGAACGTCCGCGAGCTTGAAGGAACACTTATTCGGCTTCTAGCCTATGCCTCCATCTCCGGCAATGAAATCGACGTCAATATGGCGAGAGAGGTCTTAGCTCATTATCATAATGAACGAGAAACTCGCCGTATAGGACCTTCAAATATATGCCGCGAGGTCGCAGAGGTTTTCAATGTTCCAGAGCCTGCTTTACAAAATAACCGCCGAACACAACCGCTGGCATTAGCCAGGCAAGTCGCTATGTATCTCTGTCGAGAGCTCACCAACAATTCTCTTAAAACGATTGGCCTTTACTTTGGCGGCCGTGACCACTCCACGGTTGTCCACGCTATCAACTCTATACAAGCGCGCATAAAAAAAGACGCCGAACTCGCCGCGAAAATCGCTGCTATCCGCGCCGAACTACAATAAGTGCCTGCTTTGGTTATAATCTTACTATAAGTTGTGGATTTGTTGTTTTTTACTTTGCCGATATCTTTTCCCTTTTCCACACATCTTTTTGTTCTGCTAAATTCTTTCTTCTACTAACATCTTTATCCCATTGACTCGTTAACAAAATTTCTTCGCACTATATTGAAAATAAAAGCGTTACGATTTTACAAACATTATTAACAGAATTACTATTACTATCCTCTGTATTATTATCTAAAGATTTGAAAATTATAACAACCGAATTAAACAGCTTTATTTCTTTTAATTATTAGGTAAAAGCGAAGCTATTTTGGCTTGCTTTTTTTAATACGATATCTTAAATTAGAAAAACACGTAGAGTATTCCGTATAAATGATAAGGAGGAATAATGGATTTCACCTGTAAAAAAAATGAGCTTTTCGAGGTTCTTGGAAATGTCCAATCGGTAATACCCGGGCGTTCGACTCATCCGGTTTTATCCAATGTTTTAATTATCGTAGAGGGAGAATCTATTAAGGTTATTGGGACGGACCTCGATGTAACGATGGAAGGTAAGTTAACGGCGAAAATAAGGAAAGAGGGAGCGTTCGCTGTCCCTGCGAAAAGGGTTTTCGAGCTTTTAAGGGAACTCGCTGAAGGAGAAGTAGTGGTAAAGCGTGAAGAGGAAAGGCTTTCGATTGTTCAAGGAGCAGGAAAATTCTTTGTAAGTGGTGTGGCCAAGGAGGACTATCCTTATGAGAATATGATGAAAAAGGAAGAAATAAGGTTTGCCATTCCTGTAAAAGAATTTCGTCGCATGTTAGCCTTGACTTCTTTTGCTATCTCTGTCGATACACATAGAGTGGCGTTATCCGGGTTGCTGTTAAAAACGAAAGAGAAGGAGATAACCACGGTGGCAACAGACGGCCACAGGTTGACTCTTCTAAAGAAAAAAACTGAAGCACCTAACATTGAAGATTATGAAGTGCTTATACCGGTAAGGACAATAACACACCTTAACAAGATGCTCGATACCGAAGAAGAATTGTTAGATATAATAGTCGGGGAGGGGAATGTCCGTTTCTGTGTCGGAAAATATGTATTAACGAGCAGACTTATAAAAGAGAAGTTTCCCGATTATGAACAGGTGATACCAAAAGATAATACAAAGACGCTTATCTCGAGTCGGAATATACTCGTTTCGGCAACGAGAAGGGCAGCGGTTCTGTCCAACCCACTAACTCATTTACTAAGGTTTGCTATTTCAGAGAATAAAGCAGAACTTTCGAGTTCAGATTACGATATCGGAGGCGAAGCCTATGAAGAAATACCGGTGGAATACTCGGGCGACCCAATAACTATAGGATTTAACTCGAGTTACCTTCTCGAGGTGCTCCGTCATATAGAGTCCGATGAGATAAAGATTCTTATGAAAAACTCACTCTCCGCCGTCCTTATTGTCCCGTTGCCTCAGATGGAAGGAGAGGAATATTTCTCGATTCTTATGCCGCTGAGATTACCGGAGGAGGAGGGGTGATACTCTGGTTACATATTCTTAACTTTCGTGCATATAGCGAGATAAAACTAGATTTTGAACCAGATTTTAATAGGATAATCGGCCCAAATGGAGTGGGTAAAACGAGCTTACTGGAGGCGGTTTCTCATATCGGTCTTGGAGGTTCGCCCTGGTCGGAACGCAATAAAGACATAATAACGGAGGGTGAACAATACGCTTTTGTTCACGGTAAGGGTGTAAATCGTAAACAGGACGTTAGCGTTAAAATAAATCGTAGCGGCAAAAAGGAAGTTGTTATAGCAGAGAAGCGTTTGCCAAAGCTTTCTCGATTGCTGGGCGTTTTCCCGATGACCGCAGTAGGCCCGCCGGAAATCGACCTAATAAAAGGTTCGCCTATTGTCCGCCGAAGAATGATGGACTCCATTCTTTGCCAGATGGATAGAACCTACACCGAATCGTTGAGGCGCTATAAGAAGTTGTTGGCCGAACGAAACGCCGCGCTAAAAGGGGTAAGAAACGGCTCGATAGCCGGAGGGCACGTTTTGATAGAAGCTATGGACGAATCGATTACGCCGGAAGCCGGCACTATTATGGAAATCCGCAACAGGTTCGTGAATATGCTCTCTGAAAAAAGCGCTGGTATATATAGGGAGATGACGGCAGGAGAAGGTGGGGAGCTTTCTATTATCTATAAATCCACGATAGATATCGAGGATATGGGTGCGGGAGAAATTTCTAAGGCCCTTTTGAAACGGCTTGCGGCGCGACGCAAACGAGACCTCGACGGCGGCGAGACGACCCTCGGGCCACATAGAGACGATATCGATTTTAAAAAGAACGACGAAAAAATGTCTCGCTTCGGGAGCTGGGGACAGGCGAGAGCGGCATCCATTGCAACGATTCTGGCCGCCTCGGATATATTATATTGCAGGACCAAAACCAAAATCTGTCTGCTTCTGGACGATTGCTTTGCCGAATTGGACCCCGATAACACAAAGCGGTTTATCGAGATAGCGTCGCGTTTCGGACAGGTTTTTCTGGCCTCGCCGAGACCGATAGAACCGCCAGCCGGTAAAAAAGGAGCGCTATTTGTCTTCGATGGAGTTGGTAAAATAAGGAGAGAGAGTTAATTGCATCGTAACCAGAGAATGGAACCCATAGCCGAGATTATCAGGCGAGTTCTCTCGAGGAAAGGTTTAGAAAAAGGAATTAAGGAAGCCGAGGTCCTCGGAAAATGGCCGCAGATTGCGGGCACGGTATTGGCTAATCACGCCGAAGCCGTCGCTATCGAAAAAGGCATACTTTTTCTGAGGGTTATGGATTCCGCCTGGCGCAACGAGTTATCTTTGTTGTCGGAGGAACTGATTAAGAAAATTAACGACGATTTCGGCGAAAAACGTGTGAATAGAATACATTTGATTTAGAAGGTGTTTTATGGCGAAAAACAACAGAAAAGACGGATATAGTGCGGATTCCATAAAGG
>Ga0180301_10001433_pt1 | contig 18834 bp, 20 predicted proteins | sample GuaBasSediGuay16_FD_121797 | JGI IMG/M metagenome (GOLD analysis project Ga0180301, IMG submission 121797) | Subseafloor sediment microbial communities from Guaymas Basin, Gulf of California, Mexico - Guay16, Core 4569-2, 12-15 cm | ecosystem: Environmental > Aquatic > Marine > Hydrothermal... | reverse complement strand
GGGAACACGCTAATTCTTCATGAAAACTGCTGTTATGTTCATTCCTATGTAAGATGACACCTTTGAGCCCTCGATTTTCCTCCAGTTTTCCTCGGCGACCTTTAGCAAGCCTTCAGGCAACAGAGGCCAGCCCCTACACTTAAGCTCCCTGATCCTCCCGGCTGAAATAGGCCAAGACCCCCAACCCGTGGTTTTAACAAGCTTTAAGCCATAATGTTTCGCTATCATCCTCATGTCGAAGACGCTGTAGCTTCTCTCCCACCCCATGGGCCAGCACTTGATCGCTACGAGGAAAGACTTGTAGAGGTGGTATAGGGAGTACCTCTGAGGCGCATCTATTATGATGAACCCTCCCTTCCTGACCACCCTCACCTGCTCCCTGATTATGTGGTCGGGGTTTCTGTAGTGCTCCACCAGCCCCTGAGAGAATGATAGGTCGAAGACTCCGCTTTTAAAGGGTAGGTTTTCCCCGTCGGCTTGGTGGACGTGCAGCCTCGTCCCCCACCGCTTAACTATCATGTGCGCCGTAGCGTAGTCCACTGCGAAGGCGTGGGCCCCAAGCTTTGATAGGACTGCACTGTCTGCCCCACTGCCGGCTCCAACCTCCAGAATCCTCAGTCCTTTCAGGTTATAATTGAAGAGCTCGGCTATCTGCGTCAGGATGTGAGGGTGAGGCCTCCCACTCCACCGAGAAATAGTGAAGAGGAAATTCCAGTAGTCCCTCAGCCTCCTCCTGTCATCCTCCACCTGCCGCAACCTCACGGTGAAGGCTAACCGATCGCTTCAGCGCTCTGGCTCAGAAGCTTCTTACCATGTTTAGCCTTCAACTCCTGGCTGGTCGCCCAGCTCCAGATGGTTACCCCGTCCTCCACCCTGTACCCCAGTATCCCCTTATCCATGTAATACTTCACCGTTGAAACCACGAAGTCCCATGGAAACTTTCCTTCCAGCCGAACCTCATACAGCCTCTCCGTTAAGCGCTGGACGGGGTCAACCCCGTCGTACGGTATTCTCCCATACTCCTCTATCAGGTCCCATTTTAGGAGGTGCCATGCGAGCCTCTGCCTCCTCCTCACATTGAGGGATTTAACCTCCTCGGGGCTGAGGAGTCCCTGATCAGCCTTTTTGAACTTCTCGCCTAGCTCACGCATGACGCCCCTCGTGAACTCTCTAACCACCTTGTTCAAGTACTCGGCGCTCACGGCGTGCGTACGGGTCACAGCCCTGTTCGCATCGTACCTAGACCAGTCATCTGTGAGGATCACTATGCCAAGCTCGTCCGCCCTTTCCCTAACCTCCGACCCGGGGAACGGCGCTAGAAGGTGGAACCCGTAGAATGGCCCAAGCTCCTCTGCGAACCTCATCGTCTGCTCTATGGTCTCCTTCGTCTCCCCAGGCAGCCCTAAGATGAAGGATGAAAGAATGCTTATTCCGAGCTCCTTGGCCATCTTCACCGCCTTCCTGACCTCCTCGATCGTTATCCTCTTCTTGCACTTGTCAAGTATCTCCTGGTTTCCACTTTCCACGCCGAACATTACAAAGTAGCATCCTGCCTCCTTCATCTTCTCCAAGAGTTCACGCGTCACGGTGTCAACTCTTGCGTTGGCGCACCACCTGAACTTAAGCCCTCTACTTATTATCTCGTCGCATATGGCGAAGGCGTGCTTGTGGTTAAGGGTGAACGTGTCGTCCTCGAAGATGATCTCGTCGAACCCGTAGCCTAGGACCTCCTCGATTTCGTCGACCACAAGCTTGGGGTTCCTCAGCCTAACCCTCCTCCCCATCATCTTAGAACCGACGCAGAAGATGCACCTGTGAGGACATCCTCTCCCGGTGATCAGGCTGCAACCCGAATGGTAAGCCATGTACTTCGACAACGGTAAAAGGTGCCGTGCTGGGAAGGGCAGCTCGTCGAGGTTCTCGATCAACTTCCTGTCCCTGTTCCTAACTATTTCTCCGTCCTCCCTGTAGGTTATGCCGTCTATGCTGTGGAAGCCGCGCCCCCTGACGATGTCCAGGAGGGTATACTCTCCCTCTCCCCTTACAACCACGTCAATCCAAGGAGCCTCCCTGAGCGTTCTAACGTCGCTGAAGGTCACGTGCGGCCCGCCTATGACCGTGAGAACGTCCTCCTTAGCCTCCTTCGCCAGCTTAAGTATCCTTGACGCCTTGGGGAAGTTCATTGTGACGGAGGTGGCGCCGACCACGTCAGGCTTATACTCCTCAACCTTCCTGACAACCTTCTCGTCGGAGTACCTTGAAACGAGCAGGTCTAATACTTCAACTTCAAAGCCGTTCTTTTCCAGCACCGCCGCAAGGTAGGTTATCCCTAAGGGGATGGTCGGGCACTCCGAGAACCAGTAGGGCGTATTCACGAGCAGCGTCCTCATCAAGATCCCCTCTTCCAAAGTTAAACAAGTGTATATCTCATCATGTTTAAAACTTTTACCCCCGGCGCCGCCAGCTCGAGTGTAGCATGCGTTCACTCTACCGGTCCATGTGCTAATGCTCGCCGCCGGACGCCTTCCTGAGGTAGAAAACTATGCTTTTCGGGAAAACGTGGTTTAGAAACTCCTCTATTTTCCTGAGGGGTTTAACCATCGAGGAGTAGACCAGGAGAACCCTCCAAAGTGCTGGTATGATCGCATCGTCGTTGTCGAGTCCTGCAAGGCACTTGAGAAGCCAGTAAACCGTGTGCAAGGCGTGCTCGTAGCAAACCCTAACAACCTTTAACCCTCCATCCTGAAGCTTCCTCCTAAGGTTCTCCGCCTTGTAAATTCTAATGTGCCCTCCCGGCGTCCTGAAGTACTTGGCTGAGAGCCTGCCATACAACCTCTCCGAAACCCTCGTGGGGACGCTTACGGCGGCAACCCCGCTATCCATCATAACCCTCACGATCTCCCTTATCGCCTCCCTATCCTCCCGTACGTGCTCCAGTACCTCTGTGCAAATAACCTTAGAAAAGGACTGGCTCCTGAAGGGGAGCCTCCTCACGTCCCCCCTCACCAGGTCAACCTCTGCCTTAACCTCTCCGTTGTTCTCCATGAGTCTAAGGGCGAAGAGCACCCTAAGGAGGTCTATGAAGGACGTGTCTAGGGCTACGAGGAAGCACGGCCTCTTAGCCACCTCGAGGGTGTGCCTCCCATCCCCACACCCGGCATCTAGGATCAAGTCGTCCTCTTTCACCTTGAATATGCTAAGGTTTATGGTTAGCATCCAAAACCTCCATGTAAACCTCCTCTAACTCCCTAGCCACCTTCTCCCACGTGTAGAGCTTCTCAACCCTCCTTCTCCCATTCCTTCCCATCCGCTCCCTTAACTCCCTGTCCTCCAGAACCTTAGCTGCCGCGTGGGCTAGAGCCTTCCAGTTTCCCGGCTCAACCAGTATCCCGGTTGACCCGTTCTCGACGACCTCTGGGAGCGCGCCAACCCTGAACCCTACAACAGGCTTACCGCAAGCCATGGCTTCAGCTGCCACAAAGCAGAAGCCCTCGAACATCGAGGAGATTATAACGAGGTCCGTCATTGCGTAGTGCTGGGCCAGCTCCTCTACAGTCAGGAAGCCGGTGAAGGAGACGTCTTCCTCCAGCCCGTACTCCTTTATGAGTGGGGGTGCCAGCCCCTCCTCCTTCCACCTGTCAACTATGGTGAGCTTCACGTTAAGTTCCAGCTCCTCCTTCATGTACTTTAACGCCCTGAGGAGGAGGCTTACGCCCTTAACCCTGTTATCAGTGTTCCCGACGAACATGAGCCTGTAGTAGTCGCCGTCTCTGCTCCCGCCGTCCCGCATCCTGAAAACGTCGGTGTCGACTCCGTTGTGTATAACCTTTATCTTCTCCCATGGAAGCTTGAAGTGCTTCCTGATGTTCCTTGCCGAAGTGTTCGAAACAGTAACCACCTTATCTAGGAACCTAGCCACTACCTTCTGCATGAACATGGGGTAGAAGAGTATCTGCTTGAAGCGCTCCCTGCTCGTCCTTGCAAGCCTCATCGCAACAATCCTGTCAATAGTTAACGGATGGTGGATCGTTGCTACGACAGGCATCCCCAAAGCCTTCATTAAGAGCAGACCGTACCCTAGGCTCTGGTTATCATGGATTATGTCAAACCTCTCCTTTTTGATTAGTTCCTTGACCTTGAAGAACGCCCTTATGCTGAAGCTGAACATTTCAGGGAAGACCCCTATGCTGGCTGCAGTGTACTCGTACGCTGAGAGAACGGATAGGTTCTCGGCTGTCAGGCGCTCCCCGGTAAACTCGCTGAACTGAGGCGTCTTGATCTTGTGGACGGTAGCCCAGTCCATCTCGAACGGGTATGGTGGGCCAACGATCACGTGGACGTCGTGTCCAAGCCTTGCAAGCTCCCTTGAAACGTAATAGAGGTATACTCCTTGACCGCCACAGCTCATATTACCCCTGTAGCTCAGGAGGCAAATCTTCATTTTTCCCTCTCCAAGACCTCTCCAAAAACCTCTATGTACCTGTCTACGGCCTTCCTCACGTCGAACATCTCCTCGACCGTCCTCTTGGCGGCAGCCCCCATCCGCCCCCTAAGCTCGCTGTCGGACAGGAGCCGGGTTATCCTGCCTGCGAACCCTTCAATGTCTCCCGGGTCCACGAGGAAACCGTTAACCCCGTCTTTAACCTGGACGCCCACTCCCCCCACGTCGTACGCTACGACCGGCTTACTCGAAGCCATAGCCTCCGTCAGGGACAAGCCGAACCCCTCCATCTTCGACGGGAGAACGACGACGTCAGCCATCTTATACGCCTTCGGAAGATCCTCGTGTGGCAAGTACCCCGTAAAAACAACATCCTCCCCCAACCCTAAGTCATCGATCAACCTGAAGATCCTCTCCTTTCTTTCATCCCTAATTCCAAGCACGTTCTCGCTTAGGGATCCATCCCCCACGCATACCAGCTTCGCGTTCTCCCTCTCCTCCTTAACTAGGAGGAAGGCCTTTAAGAGATCCTCGTGGCTCTTAACAGGGTCTATCCGTGCAACGCAGAGAACCACCTCTCCGTCAGGGGGGATCCCCCACTTCTCCCTGAACGCATCCCCCTCCGAGTCCGGAATGCTAAACCTTTCAGGGTCAACGAATGGGTGAATGCACCTGAGCTTCCACTCTGGAACCCCAAGGCTAGCCGCGTGCTTAACGTATCTCTGGGTGGAGAAGACGACCATGTTGCACATGTTCAGCCGCTTAGCTGCTTTCCTACCTAAATCTTCCCCCATCTTCTCCGTGAACGGGACATGCCACGTGTAAACCACCGGGACGGGCACGTTCAGAAACTCTGGAACCAGAAAAACCTGCCAGTCGTGCAGGTTGACAATGCTAAACCCTTCATCCTCGTAGAGTTCCATTATCTTCGAAGCCATTGTCCTGTCGAAGAGTTCGAAGGCATCATACCCGTCCCAGCTCCACTCGCCTTCCCTCCTCAAACCATGAATCTGCTCGTACAACTTCTCCTTAAAGGATGCGTACCTCCTCCAGTTCTCTTCCTCCCCCAAGTCAACCCTGTAAACCTTGACTCCCTCAACGACTTCGAAGCTTGGAAGCGAGGACTTACCAAGGTGAACCTGCAGTACTTCGACGCCGCGCCTGAGAAGTTCCTGAGTGAAGTAGTACAGGTAGTATGAGACGCCGCCGGCGAAAGGGTAGAAGGACTGGCTGGCAATGCAAACCCTAAGCCCTTCAACGTTCAACCTTCAACCGCCCCGCTCCACCACGTTAAAGCATGTTAAAAATCACGTTACAGCTTTTAAGAGTTGCCATCCTCCACCTCACACCAAATTTAAGTAGTGTTGAGCTTTAAAGTGCTTTATAAAGGTTAAGGCTGGTGACAGGCGGCTCCTGGCTTCCTGGATCCCCCTCGACCATTGGTTGGACGTTTAAGGCGAGGCGGAATCCAGAACGAAAAACCATTTTTAGGGAGAAAGGCTCCTTTCCCTTCCAGGAAGGAGGTGGAACGGTGGAGAAGGATGATGAAGGGGAGGGAAGGGGTGTAGGCGTCGAGGACGTCTCAAGCGACGAGTTCATCAAGGCAGTCTTCAACCTCCTCATGAGGGCTGAGGGGGACATACCAGTCTCCTTCGTCGGCTTCGGCGAGAAAGGGCTGAAGGGAGCTGAGAAGCTTGCATCCCTAATAAGGGGTAAGGGGGGAGAGGCTGAGGTCGTGAAGGCGTACGGAGCGGAGGACGAGGTGACCGTTAAGTGGAAGCTTAAAACTCGGGGGAAGCAAGGGGGCGTCAGGTGAAGGTGAAGAGTAAAGGGTGGAGGGCCTCGTGAAACCATGGGGTGGTGCTGGTGAGGCTGGAGGAGGCTGAGATGGCGGTCGCCAAGCTCGAGGGCTTATACGGCGACTTGGAGGAGTGGTGGAAGGGGCTTTCAGGCTTCGAAATACTCGTATCAACGGTGATCTCCCAAAACACTAACAGCAGGAACACGGCTGCAGCCTTCAGAAGGTTAAGGGAGAAGTTCAAGGTCACCCCTGAAAACATGGCTAACGCGCCTGTTGAGGAAATTGAGGAAGCGTTGAAGCCTGCAGGGCTATACAGGGGGAAGGCTAGAAGGCTAAAGGAGCTCTCCAGGATCATCCTTGAAAGGTATGGTGGGTTAGACGTCATCCTGAAGATGCCGCTGAACGAAGCTAGGAAAGCCCTAACCGAGCTTCCAGGAGTCGGAAGCAAGACAGCAGACGTCGTTTTAAACTTTGCCGCTGGCAAGGCGACTTTCCCCGTTGACACGCACATAGCTAGGATAGCGAAAAGGTGGGGGATAGTCGGCGAGAGGGCAGAATACGACGAGGTGAGCGAAGCATTCAAGAACATAGTTAGCGAGGAAAGAAGGAGGCGAGTCCACCTCATATTAATAAGGTTCGGGAGAGACTACTGTACGGCGCTAAACCCTAAATGCGACATATGCCCGGTTAAACCGCCATGTAGGGGCATACGTTAAAAAGCTTCTGGAGGGGAAGATGGGTTGATGTGGCTGTCATCGGCATTTAACACCCTTCTTCAAGGCGGTTATGCTTAATATTTTTATTGTGCTTCCATCTAGTTTAATGTGGTTTCGTTGGAGGTGGGCTGATGGTTAAGGTTAGATGGTGGGGTCATGCGTGTTTCGAGGTTAAGGGCAGCAGGGTTACGGTTGTCCTTGACCCCCACGGCGGCTCCGTTGGCCTACCTGAGCCTAATGTTAAGGGGGACATCGTTCTAGCATCCCATGGACACTTCGACCATGCAACCGGGATAGACGATGTGGCTGCCCCCGGAGCCGAGAAGCTGGTAGGCTTCACAGGAGAGAAAACGGTTAAGGGAGTCCGCATTAAAGGCATTGCATCCTACCATGACCCTAAGAAGGGTGCTCTGAGGGGTGAAAACAGCATCTACGTGTTCGAGGTTGACGAGGTTAAGTTCTGCCATCTAGGAGACCTAGGGCATGTTCCTTCAAGCGAGCAGGTTGAGGAGATCGGCGAAGTCCACGTGCTCTTCATCCCCGTGGGGGGAGTGTACACCATAAACGCGAAGGAGGCCACCGAGACCGTTAACCTGATAAAGCCGAGGATAGTCGTCCCAATGCACTACAAGGTTCCAGGGTTAACGGTTGACGTGAACGGAGTCGACGCATTCCTCAAGGGTAAGAGCAACGTTAAGCAGATAGGCGGCCCAGAGTTCGAGGTGAACGCTGAAAGCCTCCCGGCGGAGACGGAGATCTGGGTGCTGAGCCTCTAAACGCCACGCCTCATCAGCAGTGAGCCTAACGGACGAGCCCAATAACCGCTTAGCACCCAGCATCTCCCGGTTTTCTTTAAGGATCTCCTTAAAAATGTTGCTTGTTCGAATATTCCCCTTGATCTACGTTGGATTAACTTTATAACAGAAAGGTTCATATATGCTTCTCCCCACTTAGGTTGTTAAAGGTGTTTGAGAGGTGGGTTGGTTGGCTAAGAAGTGGCGTGAGGAACTCGAGAAGGTGCTCAAGGTCATGGAGAGCTCAGACCCTGACATAGAAGCCTCGGCCATAGTGAGGGCGGACGGGCTTGTAATGGCTTCAGCTCTTCCGAAAAGCGCTGATGAGGGGTTGATCGCCGCCATGAGCGCTGCAATCCTGAACATAGGAGCTAGGGCCCTAGAGGAGCTTGCGAAGGGGGAGCTAGAGAAGATCATAGTTAGCGGGGATAAAGGTGACATAACGATCGTGGGCATCGGAAAGGAGGCTGTCCTGTCGGCGATAACTAGGCCTGGAGCTAACATTGGCTTAACACTGGTGGAGATGGGTAGAGCTAGAGATAAAATAATGGAGATTTTGAGGAGCATGTAAGCGCCGGCCTCACTGCTCCTAATAGTTTCCCTTTACGACTTCACGTATTATCCTCTGCGTCTCCTGAGGGGGAGAAGTAGTATTAACCATGTAGGTTTTCACTCTGTGGAAGAGCTCGAGGAAAAACCTGTTTCTGATCCTCGTTTTTCTTTCATCCTTCTGGAGGAGGTGGGGGTTCACGTAGTCGTGGTCCACCATGTACTTCAGTCCTTCCTCCGGGGTTAGCTCCCTAACCACCTCGGGGTCGTCGCCGTCCCTCTTTAGAAGGATTATAACGTCTAGGCTGGTTAACGGGTAGAACCTGTGCTCCCCCATGAACCATCTGAGGTTCACTACGGCTCTGCCGTAGGCGTCAAGCTTCTCCTCTGCTATGAGCTCCTTGAACTCCGGGAAAATCTCCACTATGTCGCTTCTCACGTAGATCTCCTTCTCGCTTGCGTACGCTATTGCGTCATCCTTACCGTAGAACCTGACGAAGAACCAGTCGTCGCTTACAAGCCTAGCCCCCTCAACCTTCATCAATCCGAAGGTGTGGGTGGTTTTCCCCGTGCCGCTGGGCGCTATGATCCCGACGCCCTTACCCCACTTGCTCATGTTTAGGGCTGCGCCGTGGACGCTGTAAACGTCGTGGACGTCTTCAAGTATGTCTCCGACCACGCTTAAGGCTATGCTTTTCAGCTTCCCATAGTAATCCACGTTAAACATGAAGCACGTTCTCCCCTGAGGCTGGTAGAGGATTGTGTTTTTAGGGAAGTCCGGGTCGAAGAAGTAAAAGACCCTGCCGTGGCTCCGTATGTCCTCGTCGCTCATGAAGAAGTTTCTTTCGAAAATGTCAATGGCCTCCCTCACATCGGTGACGAGCTTCAACACCGCCCCATAAATCTTCGCCTTCCTCTTGTATTTAAGCCTCCTTCCCCTCTCAAGCTTCTCCAAGATCACTTCTTCCTCGTCAGGGGAGATGAGCTTAACAATGTACTCATCCGTCAAGTCACCTCACCTAAGGGAAAGGCGGAAACACGCCTATTAAAGGATATCCACACCCTAGATGGAAACAAAAGGGCAGTTAGGCTCCAAGAGCCCCATAATTTAGCCGCTCCAGAAATTGCCTCCCTCCTTCACCTTCTTCAAGGTCTACTACTCCTCTGCCGTGTCCCCAGGAGGATGCCTCACCCTGCTCCGAAGAAGGCGCTGGCCCTGTGCGGTTAGGTTGCTGTCCCTGGACTACCCGCTCCTCTCTCCAACTAGCCCTTCGCAGGATGGACGGCGCCCCAAATAGGTTTTTCAAGGAGTGTTTTCGAAGTACCATCTTGGGAGGGAGAGTGCCTTGAGGCTAGAGGGTAAGGTGGCGCTGGTTGTCGGTGCCGGCTCCAGCGGGCCAGGCGTGGGGAATGGAAGAGCTGTCTCTTCTCTCTTCGCCCGGGAGGGAGCTAGGGTCGTGTGCGCCGACATAAACCTTCCTTCAGCCGAGGAAACCGTAAGAATGATACGTGAAGCAGGCGGGGAGGCTGCCGCGGTTCAAGGAGACGCCACGAGAAGCGAGGACGCGAAACGCATGGTGGACTTCACCGTGGATAGGTATGGAAAACTTGACATACTCGTCAACGTCGTCGGCATAGCCAGCGGCTTGGGGATCCTCGAAACAAGCGAGGAGGAATGGGACAGGGTGGTCGCCACCAACCTGAAAAGCATTTTCCTCGTGTCAAGGCACGCCGTGCCCGTAATGATCAAAGGTGGCGGCGGAGTCATAATAAACATTTCATCCGCAGCCGGCTTCGTAGCTCACCCCAGCCTAAGCTACGGCACAACCAAAGCTGCAATCATAAACATGACAAGGTGCATGGCCGTTGACTTGGCGAGGTATGGAATAAGAGTCAATTGCATCGCACCCGGATTCCTCGACACACCTATGGTTGCCCCTATAATGACGGAGGAGAGACGCACCTTTCTAAGCCAAGTGATCCCCCTCGGGAAAATAGGGACAGCTTGGGATACCGCCTACGCCGCCTTGTACCTTGCATCCGACGAGGCGTCCTACGTGACGGGTATAACCCTAGTCGTGGACGGAGGACTACTGGCAGCCGGCGGACGACGCAGAGGCGAAGAAAAACGCCTTTAGGAGGCGGCAGGCTCCAAGAGGTTTCCGAAAACCCTTCAGAAATCCTCGAAGAATCCTCCGGAAGACCACAACTTGCCGCCATCACAACTAAACCTTATATTTCCTTTGACCTAAAACAAGCTGGTCATAACCTACCGTAAAGGGGTAAGATCGTTCAAGATCGTTCAAATTTCACCCAACCACCGGGAAATGGCTTCACAAGGAAGAGCTAATAGCCCCTCCACCGCCGCTCCCACACATTTCGGAGCCCCGAAACCCCAACAGCGTTCACATGGTGTAATAAAGAAAAAATCCTACTAGAGATGCCAACACGAACCCTACCCTCTCCTTTTTCCCCACAAGTAACCCGCTGTGAACACAGGGCAACTTTTGAGGAGCTAATAAACCTTTAACCTTTAACTTTAAAGGTAATCTTCTCTGGGGGGAGAAAAGACGTCCACAACTTTCGCCCTAACAGGTGTTGTTGCGGAGTGCTCGGTGTTCGGGGGGATAAGGTAGCTGTCCCCTTCCTCTAACGTGTACTCCTTCCCGTCGACCACCAGTTTTATTTCCCCCTCAACCACGTATCCAACCTGCTCGTGAGGGTGGCTGTGGGTGGGGATCTTGGCTCCAGCTTCAAAGCTGAACTCGACGATCATCATCTTCTCCCCGGTAGCCAGAGTTCTCCTCCAAACCCCTTCACCAGCCTTCACAGCCTCCCGCTTCCTCCAAACAGGCATTTACTCCCCTCCTACCTCTCTTTAACCCTCTTCAAGAGCTGCTTCATGATGGACCGAGACCTCCTCTCCAGCCTAGACTTGCTAGGAAGGCAATACTCCGGTGCAAGCCTCCTTATCGCCTCCAAGTACTCCTTTGGAGGGGGATCAGCCACCCTCAGGTTCTCCGACACCTTAAGATCCCAGGGTATTTCCCTTCTGACGTCGTCGAGGCTTACCCCCGGGTAGACGCAGTCAAGGTACATTTCCTTGCTCTCCTCGTCAAACCTGAAAACTCCTTTAAGCGTTATTACGGCTGAAGGACCAGACCCTGGGGGGAAGCCGGCCTCGTACCTTGACTCGCCCCCGTCAAGGTACCCTGGCGTACTGAAGTAGTCAAGTTTTTCGACGAACCTTCCGCCTACAACCGTTATGACAGTCCTCTTCGCGTACCCTGCAAACTCTGGCGCCCCGCCACACCCGGTTATCCTCATTCTAGGGTTGAAGTAATCCCCTATCACCGTCGAGTTAACGTTTCCGTACTTGTCCACCTGCGCCGCCCCTAAGAATGCGACGTCTACGAGTCCCCTGTTCAGCAGTATGGTGTTGACGTCGAACAGGTCGCAGAAGAAGCTAAACCCTTCAACGGCTGTCGGGTCTCCAACTGTGTAGAGCCCCTTGATTGGAACTATGTCCACCATTCCGGCTTCCGTCAGAAGCACGCAGTTTGGAGCGTGGGTTAGCTTAGCTATCAGGCAGGCGATCATCGGCAGCCCCTGCCCCATCACCACGACCTCTCCATCCTTGATCTCCCTTGCGACGCATGTTATCATCATCTCATGGTAAGTGTAGATGCTCACCTCACAACGCCTCCCGACTCCTTTAAGACGCTCTCAAACTCGTCCCAGTTAACGTCCAAGTACTCGTTGTAGCCGTTCTGCCAGCTCCCCTCCCATGGAGCTCCGAAATTCACGCTTTCGCTCATGCGCGTCTTCGCCCTTAGCTTCTGCAGGGCTTCGAAGCCAAACCTTTCAACGTAGTGTTCAATGTACTCCCCTCTATCCTCCACCCCGTAGACCCACTCGTCCATGAAGGCCCTTAGCGACTCGGGGTTCGTATTTGAAACATAGAATATGCTTCTAAACATGTCGTCTTCCCCATAGTATCCCAAGACAGTGTTCGGGTGGGCCCCCCACGGCTCCTCAACGACAGCGTCAACCTTGAATCCGGGTATAACCGTGTAGTTTGGGCTCCTCCTAACGGTCTCCACGTCAACTATCTCCTCAGCTGAAACTATGACTTTCTCTGCTGCAAAGCAGATCCACTTGGCTCCTGCAGCTGAGCCCCAGAGCTGAGCGTTACCGTACTTGTCCACCCTCTGCACGTGGACGAATGCCACGTCGGGCTTAGCAGGCGGGACAACCAGAACCCTCCGCCCGGTGAACGGACACTCGACCTCACCGAACTTATCCTTCTTCATGAACGTCCTGACCTTGTAAATGTCGGTCACCTTTATCCCTGAAAGAACTGGCATGAAGGGGTAGCCCATCGCTCCAGCCTTAAACCTTGCCAGAAAAGTGAAGTTAGTGTAGTCTTCAACCTCCACCCTCCCCTCCATTAGCGCTCTGTCAAGCTCCGTCTGCATCCCGTAAGCCTTGTGGCTGTAGCTTGTCACAACCCTGCTTACACATCCGCCAGCTAGGAGGAGGTCGACCTCATCGATGGCTGACTGAACCCAGAAGGTCAGGTTCCTCCTCCTCTGCCTTATAACCTCGTGGATGACAGCGTACGGTACGCCGTGCAGGAAGTTTCCTGAGGCGACCTCTAAGCCATCTCTTATAAACTTTTTAACAGCCTCCCGCATGCTCATAACCTTATCGTAAACCTCACATTCAACCACTCTCCCACCTCAGAAAATCATCCGGGTTAAGGTTCCAGCAGACTTCAGCATTTCTACGAGTTGCAAGTTGATAAAAAGAATTTTGATTTTTGATTAAGTTTGGGAAAGGGATACGTGACGGATAGCTGCTACGTGCGTTTAACCCGTAAGATTTCCAGAAGCTTCCTGTCCCTCCACCTTACCAGCTCGTCGTACCCTCTACCTCCGATTTCCGCCTTTAACCCCTCAGCTAGAAGAGTTAACGCCCTCGGCGTGAACGCCTCCTTCGGGAGTTCCTTCCAGCTTGCCAAGTCCCTGAAAACGTATTCGAGCGCTTCCTTGTAGCTTGCCAGGGCTGCACCAGCCCCTCCCGAACCCATAAGGTGGGAAATCAGGAACTCACCCATTAGAGCCCACCTAACCCCCAAACCATGACTGATAGCCTTCTCTATGTCTTCGACAGATGCAACCTCCTTAAGTGCTAGGTCTATTGCTTCACGCAACAGGGCGAATCGTAGCCTGTTGATAACATGCCCTGGAACCTCCTTCCTCACGACGATGGGCACCATGTCAACTTTCAAACAGAGCTCGCGGACCGCTTCAACCACGTCCCCTGCAGTCTCCGGCCCCGGGACAAGCTCGACGAGGGGTATTATGTGGGGAGGGTTTATCGGATGAACGATTATGCACCTGCTGGGGTCATTTAGCCCCTTCGCAATCCTACTGATCGGGATTGTTGAGGAGCTACTCGCCAGTATAGCATGTGGAGGGCAGTGACGGCTGATCTCCCTGAACAACCCCCTTTTAAGGTTTAGGTCTTCTGGAGCCGACTCCTGAACGTAATCTGACCCCTTAACGGCGTCTGCCAAGTCAGCGTGCGTCTTAATCCTCCCTACGACCTCCCCCACATCCTCTCCGCCTATAACGCCTGCTTCAACCATGGTTTGAAGCCCATCCCTTACCCTCTGAAGCGCCCCCTTTAACGCTTCCTCGCTTACATCGTAAAGGTTCACTTTTAAACCGTGCATGGCGAATCGTAGAGCCCAGGAGTGGCCGATCGTCCCAGCACCGACACAGGCAACCCTTTCAATGCCCTTAACACTCATACTAGACACCCGGAGGTTTGAAGTGGAAAGCGGAATAAATATATATTTTGGCCTTTCAGTTTAGTAGCCGCCACTCTTGACTGGTGAGAGGAGATCTAAGATGGGTGAAGTATCTGGTGGAAGGCTTGTCGCTAAGGCCCTGAAGGCGGAGGGAGTAAAGTACGTTTTCTCTCTTCCGGGAAGACATATCTCCCCGATATATGAAGGGTTGATCGACGAGGGGATCGAAATCGTGAGTGTAAGGCATGAGCAGGCTGCCGGAAACGCCGCTGATGGCTGGGGGAGGGTTACGAGGACTCCCGGGGTGTGCCTCGTCACCGCAGGCCCGGGGGTTACAAACATGTTCCCCGCCTTAGTTCAGGCTTATCACGCCGGCAGCCCGGTCATCGCTATTACAGGACGCTCCCCGTTCGCGCTCCTAGATAAGTACGGCTTCCAAGAGATCGACACTATAGCCTTAGTTAGCTCGGTCGCGAAGTGGGCAAGGTCGTGCTCGATGGTTTACAGGATTCCGGAGTATGTGCAAGACGCGTTTAGAGCGGCGTTAACTGGGAAAATGGGCCCTGCAGTCTTGGACATTCCACTTGACACCCTATGCCTAACCTGTGAAGGTTCGAAGGTTCCTATGATTCCTCCAGAGAGGTGTAGGTCGGCAGGGAGGGTGTACGGGGACCCGGTGCTGGTAAAAAGGGCTGCGGAAATGTTGCTGAGCGCCGAGAAGCCGATAATATTCGCGGGGAGCGGGGTTTACTGGGCGGACGCCTCAGAGGAGCTGGTGAGACTTGCCGAGTTAACACAGATACCCGTATGCTACTACGACCTTGGGCAGGGGTGCATTCCAGACGATCACCCTCTCTGCGCGGGGAACGCTATTGGAGCCTTACGCTTCGTGAGGCCCGACGTCATGCTAGCTGTCGGGGTGTGCTTCAACGAGTCGTTAGGGTTTGGCGTCGACGAGACGATGTACCCTAAGGACTTAAAAGTAATACACGTTGACATAGACCCAAGCGTTATAGGGAAGAACCGTCCGGTAGACTTGGGAATAGTTGGAGACCCTAAGGCGGTTTTATCCCAGCTAATTGATGCAGTAAAGCAAGTCTCAAGAAATGAGAGGAGTAAGGATGGGAGTTGGGCGAGGGAGGTGGCAGAGGCTAAGAAAACGTTTTTCTCAGGATTTGAAAGGGCAGGTGACTCTTCAGCTAAGCCTATAAGGCCGGAGAGGTTGATGAAGGAGCTGCGCGAATTCATGGCGGATGACGCGCTTGCCATCTTGGATGGCGGTGACGCGACCGTTTGGGCCTACACGTACCTTAAGGCGCGCTTCCCAGGGCAAGTGATAGGTTCGCAGGGTCCGCTGGGGCACTTGGGAGGCGGGATTCCCATGGGGATAGCTGCGAAGCTCGCGAGGCCGGAGAAGAAGGTCTTCGTTGTGACTGGGGATGGAAGCTTCCTCCTCAACGGCGTGGAAATAGATACAGCGGTAAGATACAACGTTCCACTTGTAATAGTGGTGGTAAACGATGGTTACTGGGGGATGGTCTACCACCAAAATGTACTTGCATGGAAGTCTAAAGAGAAAGCCTCCGTTGGGACAAAGCTGGGTGGAAAAGCAAGATACGACAGGTTTGCTGAGAGCCTTGGAGGATACGGGGAGACGGTCACCGAGCCGGAGGAAATCAAGCCGGCAATCCGGAGAGCTTTAAGGGAGAACGTCCCTGCCGTCATAGACGTCCACGTAGACCCCGAAGCCGCCACAATACTCGACTACTCCACCGCTCCAACGGTAACGTCACGGTTCTGGAGGGAATACTGGACGTTTTAAGCGGGCGAACAGAGGGCAACACTCATTCCACGTGCCGCTAGAAGCCGGCTACCCTGAAACCTGGAGTTCAGCATCGCCCCTTAAACTGTAAGCCTTTAAACACGTAACGGCACATACAACTTGGGTTTAAATGCACGTTGAATACCCTCTCCTGAGAGGGTGTTTTACATGCTGGATGAAGAGGAGTACGCGAGGTGGATTAGGTCTTCTAGGTCTACTCTGGATTCTGCTAGAGGGGATCTTGAAAGGGAGGACTACAACTGGGCTTGCTTTAAAGCCCAGCAGGCAGCAGAGTTCGCCGTAAAAGGTTTACTCCACGGCTTCGGGCTACCGCTTACGGGCACAGCGTGTCAAAGTTGCTGGAGAGTCTTCCTAAAAGCTTGAACGTTGAAGCCCTGCTTCAAGCAGCCAAAACACTTGACAAGTACTATGTCCCAACGAGGTACCCGAACGCGTGGGTTGAAGGGGCTCCCGAGGATTATTACACTAGGGAGGACGCTGGAAACGCTATTAAGCATGCTGAAACGATCATTAAATGGGTGGAGGAAACATGGAAATCATTGAGGAAAGGAGGAGAAGCAGGGAGAGGATTATAGGAAGGGTTTCGAGCTGGGTGCGGGAGCTGCCATTCAAAGTTACAGCTATAGTGGTGGGATCCTACGCGAGGGGGGACTTCAACCTTTGGAGTGACGTAGACGTCCTCCTAATATCAAGGGATTTCAAGGGGTCACCCTTGGATAGGCTCATGGAAATAGACGTCCCACCCGGATTCCAAGTTATACCTTTAACCCTGAAGAATACAGGAGGCAAGCCGAAAGAGGGAACCCCCTCGTCTTGGAGGCAGAGGAAAAAGGGGTGGTGGTGAAGGATGACGAAGACATTTTCAGTGCTGAGCAAGGAGAATGACACCTCCCGGAATGCATCGGGAGAACCCGGCCGTTCCCCAAGCACCAAAATTTAACTTCTGATTTACTTCTGATACGCTGCATCCCCGGGGAGTCCCCATCCACCTGTTTAACAGAAAGGTTGTGCCTGATGGCTTAGCCTGCTTTTTCAGCTTCCATCTCCCTTAGCTTCCGCCTGAAGACTTTTCCTACCGGGGTGCGGGGGATGGCGTCTATGAACTCCACCCTTCTGGGCCACTTGTACCCTGCCATCCTCTCCTTAGCCCAGCTTATCAACTCCTCCTCGCTCACTTTACCCTTGTATTCTGGCTTTAACACTATGAACGCCTTTATGGTTTCTCCCACCTTCGGGTCGGGGACGCCTACCACGGCGCACTCTAACACTGCGGGATGCTTGTAGAGTTCCGTCTCAACGTCCTCAGGCATAACCTTGTAGCCTTTATACTTTATCATGTCCTTGGTTCTCCCCTCAATGTAGAAGTAGCCGTTCTCGTCCATCCTGGCCAGGTCCCCTGTCCTGAGCCACCCATCCTCGCTGAGAACCTCCTTTGTCTTCTCAGGCTTCCCCCAGTAACCCTTCATAACCTGAGGCCCCCTAACCATCAACTCTCCAACTTCCCCTGGAGGAAGCTCCTCCCCCGTATCCACGTCCACTATCTTCGCGTCAGTGTCGATCAGCGGAATCCCTATGCTATCCCCCCGCTTCGGAAGCCACGTTGGCTGGCTGTGTGTCACCGGGCTTGCCTCCGAAAGCCCGTATCCCTGGGCGACGTCCTCCCCCGTCTTCTCCTTCCACTTCTCCGAAAGATGAACTGGCAGCGTGTCGGCACCGGAGACGGACAAGGATAAGGATGAAAGGTCGTACTTCCCAAAGCTGGGATGGTTTATCATCATATGGTACATGAGTGGGATTCCTATGAACGCGTTGCACTTGTACTGTTCTATGTGCTTCATGACCAGCTCAGGGTCGAAGCCACGATACATTATCATCATGGTCTTCGAGTATATGTAGCCTTGAACCATGGTGAAGCCGAACACGTGGCACATGGGTAGAACAGCCGCTACTGCCCCCCTCCCAAAGCCGTCCGGGGTACGGTCCCCGGAGTTGACCACGTACGACTGGATGACGTTCGCAACTATGTTGTAGTGGGTTAGCATCACCCCCTTCGGCAGCCCGGTTGTTCCACCCGTGTACATTAGGGCACACAGATCCTCCCTCGGTTTTATCTCGACGTCCGGCGGCTTCGGCGGGTACCTCTCAACGAACTCCCCATAGTTTATCGTGTTTGGCTTCTCCTCGCCCACCACTATTACTTCCTCGACGTCCACTTCATCCCTCGCCTTTTCAACCTCCGGGTATATGTCAGAGGTGCAAAACACCGCCTTAAGTATCCCGCTATCCTTCGCTATGTGCACTATGTCGGGAGCCTTCAGCAAGGGGTTTATCGGCGTCACGGCAGCCCCAGTCTGAGTTATACCGTAAAGAGAGAAGACGAACTCCGGGCAGTTAGCCATGTAAACACCAACCGCGTCTCCCCTCCCTATGCCGAGGTCGCTTAACCCAGCTGCAATCCTGTCACTCCAAAACATTAACTCACGGTAAGTGTACTTCCTCTCCTCTGGAACGTAGTAAATAGCCACGTTGTTGGGGAAGTTCTCAGCTGCCTCCCGGCCAAAGGTGTGGATCGGAATATCCGGGTACTCCACGGTCTTAGGAATATTTACGATTTCACCTTCAGGCCGACCATACCATTTAACCCTATACTGCCTCCCATACCACTTACTCCAGAGACTGTCAGGCCTAACCCACGGGCTCTCCCTATCGTAACGTAGCACGATCTCGTAGAAGTCATTGGAAAACCTAACTTCGGACAAAACCTCTCATCCTCCTTACATCCCCACTCACACGGCTTCTGAAAAAGAACTAATAGACGGCATCTTAATATTAATGTATCGTTCAGCCGGAGGATCGGTAGCTGCCTCACATC
>Ga0180301_10001431_pt1 | contig 18859 bp, 16 predicted proteins | sample GuaBasSediGuay16_FD_121797 | JGI IMG/M metagenome (GOLD analysis project Ga0180301, IMG submission 121797) | Subseafloor sediment microbial communities from Guaymas Basin, Gulf of California, Mexico - Guay16, Core 4569-2, 12-15 cm | ecosystem: Environmental > Aquatic > Marine > Hydrothermal... | reverse complement strand
ATATTTGTTCTGTTGGCTTTTGCTAAAGGAATCGGTATTTTTTTGTACTTGATAGCTTTGATTATTGTTCCTACTAATGTGGAAGACAAACCAAACCAAACTAAATCTCGGACTGGAGGTACAACTGCAAGCATTGTGATCGGTATTATTTTAATTTTAATAGGACTACATTTCTTGGCTGAGTCGGTTGGTCCTTTTTACTTTTGGCCACACTACTGGTTTATCCATTGGCCATGGGAAGTAGATTGGGATTTGCTCTGGCCTGTATTGCTTATCCTGGTAGGGGTATTGTACATTGTACATACTTCACGTTCGGGTAAAAAGATTGAGCAAATGAAGGAGAAACCCACCGCGGAACTCAGGACAGAACAGCGTAAATTGCTGCGCTCGCGACGAAATCGTAAAATCGCGGGAGTATGCGGTGGACTGGGAGAATATTTCAATATCGATCCTACCTGGGTACGTTTAGGATGGATTTTTCTTTCTTTACTTTCCAGTATTATTTTAGGGCTGGTAGTCTACATTATTTTGGTGATTGTTCTTCCCGAAGAAAAATGACAATCTGGTTGGCGCATGGGTAGCTTTGAAGCTACTTTACGAACAACCCGAGAGCAGAAAAACCTCATAATATTAGGTGGTGTCAATGCAGCATAAAAATTCAATTATTCCCGGCGTTATTTTGATCCTGATCGGTGTGCTTATCTTATTGCACAAATTTCAGGTGTTCTATCTGGATTGGGGAACCATTTATCCTATCGTTTTGATGGTTACTGGGTTGTCGTTTTTTGTTCTGATCAAAACCCGTAACGACAAAGGAGCTGTGTTCCCTGGCACAGTGTTTTTTCTCATTGGACTGTTCTTTTTTCTGCGCAATAACAATTGGCTTGACTTGTATTATTTTGATGAGTTCTGGCCAGTGTTTTTAATTATTTTTGGCCTTGCTTTTCTGGCTGTTTTTGTTCTCAAACCCCACGACTGGGGCGTGCTTATTCCCGCTTCAATTCTTCTGTTTCTGGGATTGGTTTTTTTCTCCAATAAAATGGGGTGGCTATCATGGGGAACCCAGGTGACTATTAGCAGATTATGGCCAGTGTTATTAATTTTGATCGGAGTGGTTATCATACTAACTAATCTTAAACGAACCCCTAAAAACGATTCCTGATTTCAAGGGTATTCATTATGAATACCCTTTCTTTTTGGAAAAATTGACAACCTAATTGAGGAGTAAAATGAAATTATCTTATGAAGTTTGGGCAGTTGTTTTGGTTGGATTTTTAGTGGGTTGTGCTTCCGTACATAAATCCCGTTTCATTATTACCACTAATGAACGGGGAGAGAAAGTAGTAATAGGAAGAATAAAATCGGAAGAGCTCCTACGCCATTTTCCTGAATATCGCCGGAATTACCTGAATTACTATCCCGATTCTTCAGCAGTGAGGTTTTTGCAGAGTTGGTCTCCACCCGTGAAAATTTTGCTTTTCATAGGTACATGGTGTTCTGATTGTCGTCGTGAAGTTCCCAAGCTTTTCAAAACTCTTGATATGGCCAAAAATTCCCAAATCAAATTGGATATTGTTGCCATAGACCGTGGTAAACGCGACGCAGAGAATCTGATGGGGAAATATGGTATTCGCTATGTACCAACTTTCGTCATCCTTTATCGACAGAGAGAAGTAGGACGAATTGTGGAGCATGCTAAGGTGTCGATAGAACAGGATTTGGTAACAATTCTTAAACAGATTCAATGATGCAATATTCTGCTTTTCAAATGGAGTAAAATTTTCTAAACCGCTCTGGTTTCAAAAGAACTTGATTTCTTGCAATAAAATTGTTATTTTAGTAGTGAGAGTTTAGGTTTAGATATTCAATCCAAATCGGAAGAGGAACTATGATTCCTCTCGAGTTGATTGAACAAGCGAAAACGGCACAAGTAGTAACAGTTCTTACTGGTGCGGGGATTTCGGCTGAAAGCGGAGTGCCTACCTTTCGAGGTGAGAATGGCCTATGGAAGAAATTTCGTCCCCAGGAATTGGCCAATTTTGATGCCTTCATGCGTAACCCCGAACTGGTGTGGGAATGGTACAATTATCGGCGTAAAATCATCGAGGAAATCTCCCCTAATTCTGGCCATTTTGCTTTAGTGGAAATGGAATCATACTTTCCGCAGTTTAACCTTATTACGCAAAATGTGGATGGTTTACACCAGCGTGCCGGGAGTCGCAATGTAGTGGAGTTACACGGGAACATCGGTCGCAATCGCTGTGTTAAATGTAATAGGATTTCCACTGAGAACCTATCACTGAACGGTCAAAAGGTTCCAACTTGCGAATGTGGGGGGTTACTTCGTCCTGATGTGGTGTGGTTTGGGGAATTATTACCAGAGGATGCAATCCAAAAAGCCTTCCAGGCGAGCAAGAGTTGTGATTTTTTCTTTTCCATTGGTACCTCAGCAGTAGTGTATCCAGCAGCTTCTCTACCAGAAATTGCTAAGCAAAACGGTGCTTTTGTAGTTGAAATTAACCTGGAACCTACACCGATCACCTCGTTTGCTGATATCTCCATCCGTGGTAAATCTGGAATTGTTTTACCGCAAATTGTTAAAGCTTTAACCTAATTTGAGTTTAGAAAAAATATGCCCTCGTTCTGGTACAAAAGGAAAGCCTTGGTAGCTAATTCAATAGCCATGCTGATTCGATGCCAAAAGGTAGTATTTCCCATCCTCACATTTCTACTTACTCTTTCCATATTTGGCTGTGGTGCTTATTTTAATACCTATTACAACGCCAAGAAATTTTTCAAAGAGGCTGAAAAAAAGCGCCTACAACAGCAGAAAAAATCCCCCTCTGCTAAACTCTCCACTAAAATCCCGGAGTATCAAAAAGCCATTGAAAAGGGTTCCAAAGTGCTGCAGCTTTATCCCCGAAGCAGATATGTTGATGATGCTATTATGATAATTGGTAAGTCTTTTTACCATCAGGGCGAATATTTGAAAGCAAAACGTAAATTTGAGGAACTGATTACTCTTTTGCCCAATTCGCCCTTTGTCCCTCAGGCCAAACTTTGGTTAGCAAGAAGTCTGATCCAATTACAAGAGTATGAAGAAGCTGAGGAGGTATTAGTTGCAGTTTTAGCTGAAAAAACCTCTTCGCAGATTGCGGGAGAGGCTCAAATGCTACTTGGCAAGATGTTTTTCCAGCGCCGACTGTACCAGCGTGCCATTCAGGAATTTTCTGGAGTCATAAGAACGCACGGTAGAGGTAGCATGAAAGCGCAAGCTCAATTTCATATTGGTGAGTGCTACTGGGAAATCGGTGAATACGCAAAAGCAGCCAATGCTTTTTTAAAAGTGCAAAAATACAATCCAGATTTTGAGTTACAGTATGAATCACAACTTCGATATGGCCAGGCCTTGCGATATTTAAAAAAGTATGATCAGGCAACCGAAGTTTTTTCCAGACTAATGGACAAATTTTCTTCCAATCAGCACCAACTTGCTACCTTACGCCTCGAGGTAGCTGGTTGCCTTGCTGACCAGGGTAAGCTAAACGAGGCGATTCTTGCTTTAGAGAACATTATCAAAGACTTTCCCAAAACTGCTACCGCCGCCGAAGCCTATTATCGCCTGGGAGAAATTTTCCTCTATTCGTATGGACAATTTGATGAAGCCAGAAAAAATCTCCATGCAGTTAAAAAGGAATATGCCAGTTCGGATTTTAGTAAACCAGCCACTGAATTAACCAAGAGTATCGATGAAGTCCTCAAATTGCGCCGACAGCTCAAAAAGTATGAAGCTGATCTTTTACTATTGACTACAACACAGCCAGATACCACCGATACGGTAAAAGTAGAAAAAGAAACTAAATCAGTCGGCTCTCCTGTTTTTGAGCCTCCTATTACTCCAGTTGCTGATACTACTTCCCAAAGAAAAATGAGCAATTCTCGAGCAACTCAACTTCTGGATGAAGATGTTAATTTGAAATCTCAACCTAAAAGTTCTGTTTCAGTTCCTCAGGATCCTCAAAAATTGCGCCGGCTCTATGTTCAGGATAGGCTGAAGTTAGCGGAACTGTTTTTGTTCCGTTTCTCGATGCCTGATTCGGCGCTGGGTCAATATGAAAAACTTTACAACCAATTTCCCGATGATTCAATCGCTGCTCAAAGCCTGTACGCCATTGCCTATGTTAATGAAAATTATTTGGGTAATACCTCGGTGGCTGACTCTTTGTATCGACAACTGATCGAGAAATATCCCCAAACTCGTTTTGCCAGATACGCAGCTCGCCATCAGGGGATCACGTCAGTTGACTCTGTGACTACTAAAGTTAAGCTATTGTTTCATCTGGCTGAACAAAGCTGGATGGAGAAACAGGATTTTAAACAAGCTATTAATTTCTATCAACAAATTGTTGAAAACTATTCTGACACCGATTACGCTGCTAAAGCTCTTTACGCTATTGCGTGGTTGCACGAATACGAGCTACATGATAATGACAAGGCGTTGGAGTTTTATCGTACCTTGGAGAAACTTTACCCACAGTCTGTGTATGCTCGCAAAGTCCAGAAGAAAATCACAGCAGTTGATACAAGTGCAACTCAACAAGGGGGAATAGAGGTTTCTACCCCAAAATCGATGGCCCCTAAAACCGCAGAGACAATTGAAAAATCGCAACGAATGCAAGAACCTGCGCTACCAACAGATACTACTACCCAGGCAGTAAGAAAAAAGACGGATACTAATGAAAAGATACCGTTGCCTTAGAATTATTAGCAGATCGAAGAAATAGATTTGTGTGAACAGGGAGAATTTAAAGCCAATAAAAAGAAACACCAAAGTGCAAGATTCAAGAATTTATCTGGATAATTACACTGTTTTAGAAAAAGAGTGGTTGAATCCTACTTTCTATCGGTTACGCCTGGATGCTTCTACTATTGCTGCTGTTGCCCGACCGGGTCAATTTGTTAATGTTCGAGTGACACCTACCTGCGATCCTTTGCTACGTCGGCCGTTGAGTATTTTTCGGGTCCATCGACAGTCCGGCTGGATTGAGCTGTTGGTAAAACTGGTGGGTCGGGGTTCACGACTGTTGTCTGAAGTTCAGCCACAAGAACAGCTGAATCTACTGGGGCCGCTGGGTCATGGTTTTGATTTGGAAACATGCAATACTGCACTTGTAGTAGGAGGGGGAATTGGTATTGCGCCACTGGTGTTTTTAATTGAGGAACTCATAGCACTTCAGCGCTCCGTGATGGTTTTTCTGGGATTTCGTCATCAGAAAGAAGTTTGTTGCATTGGAATCTTAAAGAATCTACCACTGCATTTGGAAGTAGCTACAGATGACGGTAGTGTAGGTTTTAGTGGGCTGGTAACTTCAGTGCTGGAAAACTATCTGCAAACCAATTCGCTATCAGATTCAACCTGTATCTTTGCTTGTGGCCCTACTCCAATGTTGAAAAAGATAGATTCTTTGGCAAGAAGATTTTCTCTTCCTTGGCAATTTTCTTTAGAAACCTTCATGGCATGCGGTATCGGTGCCTGTATGGGGTGTGCAATTCCAGCGGCTAATGGCGCGGATTACAAATTAGTTTGCAAAGACGGACCAGTTTTTTCCAATGGCCAGGTAAAAATTGATGGCTGATCTCAGAGTAACTTTAGGGAATTTAGTTCTGCAAAACCCAATTCTCACTGCTTCGGGAACGTTTGGATATGGCGAAGAATATCAGGATTTTGTAAACCTGAATCGTGTAGGTGGGCTGATTACTAAGTCAATTACCTTAAAACCACGTGCAGGAAATTTTCCATATAGGGTTGTAGAAACAGTAGGGGGGATGCTTAATTCTATTGGATTGGCTAATGTGGGGGTAGAGAGTTTTATTGAAGAAAAGTTGCCCTTTTTGCAGCAACTTCGCTGTGCAGTTATTGTCAATATTGCTGGTAGTTCAATAGAAGAATATGAGATAGTGCTTTCCCTGTTAGAAGAAACAGAGGGTATTGATGCCTATGAGATTAATCTTTCCTGCCCCAATGTGAAAGAGGGTGGTTTGACTTTTGGGAAGGATCCCCGGCAGATCGTTAAAATTACAACCGCACTGCGCAAACGGACGACTAAACCGCTGATTGTTAAGCTAACTCCTAATGTTTCGGATATGGGGGAATTAGCAAAAGCTGCCGAAGATGGAGGGGCCGACATTATTTCTGCGATCAACACCATTGTGGGAATGGCGGTCAATGTAGTACAGCGACGTCCTGTACTGGGCAATGTCACAGGTGGACTTTCTGGTCCTGCTATCAAACCAATCGCCTTGGCTCGAATTTGGGAAATTAGTCAGAAAGTTAAAATTCCTATTATTGGCATTGGTGGTATCTTTACTTGTAATGATGTGTTGGAATTTCTGGTGGTGGGAGCAAGTGCTGTGCAAATTGGAACTGCCAATTTTATTGATCCAACTATTTCTGAAAAATTAGTAGATGAACTTGCGGCTTATTGTGAGCAAAATCAAATTGCTCGAATTCGCGATTTGATAGGAACGTTAAAAGTGGATTAATTGTAGACAGTCTGCACATTCAGAAAAAGAGGAGACCGGTTTGGTGCTTTTGCAATTGAGACGGCGCATTGTGGTAGCTATTATTGGAGGCCCGATAGTTTTACTCTGTGCTTATTTTGGTAGCTGGCCATTTGTAGTTTTGATCAGTTTTATTTTGTTATTTTCTTTGAAAGAGTTTTATGACCTTTGTGAACGCAAGGGGAGCGCTCCTAATCGCGTATTGGGCTATTTGTTCGCTCTGTTTATTCTCTGGGATTTTTATGCCTCTAACGGAAATAATCTAACTATCATTTTGCCAGTATTCATTATTATTGTCAGTATTGCGGAATTGTGGCGGAATAAGGAATCAGCTATTTATAATCTCTCAACAACCTTGTGGGGGGTAGGGTATTTGGCTATTTTACTCAGCTTTTTTGTAGCCATTAGGCAATTACCATTAGTGGTTGGGTTATCCTATTCTGACGGTGGCTATCTTGTCCTCCTTTTTATTTTAGTTTTTTGGTTTGGCGATACGATGGCTTACTTTGTAGGTAGCACCATTGGTAAACACAAATTGGCAATACGTATTAGCCCCAACAAGACAATTGAAGGGGCCGTTGCAGGATTTCTAAGTATGATTTTGCTGTCAATTGTTGCTCAGGCCTTGTTCCTTCAGTTTTTGAGTTTGATTGATGCCCTGGTTATAGGAGTTATCTGTGGTACTGTAGGCCAAATGAGTGATTTGGTAGAATCTTTATTTAAGCGTGATGCAGGCGTTAAAGATACTTCTAAGATTCTGGCTGGGCATGGTGGTGTATTTGATCGCTTCGATGTACTATTCTTGATTTCTCCTCTGATTTATTTCTACCTTCGCTATTTTGCCTTTGGATAAATATTAAAAATTTAGTCAATCGACATTATTTGTGAGGGTAATATTATGAAACCCGAACAGCTCAGAAAAATGAACTTCGCCACCATTTGTGTTCATGGGTCTGGCGGAGTAGATGCATTAACCGGAGCTATATCTGTTCCAATTTACCAAAGTTCTACTTTTGCCTTCAAAAACGCTAAACAGGGTGCTGATATTTTTGCAGGAAAGAAAGAAGGATATTTCTATACCCGTCTGGGAAATCCTACTCAGGCGGCGCTTGAACGTGAAATTGCATTTTTGGAGAAGGGAGAGAGTGCTTTAGCTACTTCCTCTGGCATGGCAGCGATTACCATAACGATTTTAACTGCTGTGAAGGCTGGTGACAACCTGGTGACTTCAAATATGCTTTATGGTGGGACCCACTTGTTATTTAAACAAACATTGCCAAATTTAGGAATTACTGTCCGAAAAGTTGACCCCTCTGATCCTCAAAATGTTGCCAAGGCAATTGACAAAAAAACAAAGCTTGTTTTTATTGAAACTCCCGCCAACCCAACGCTAAAGATTTTTGACATAGCTGCCCTGGCTCGAGTAGCGCACCAAAGGGGTGTCCAACTGGCAGTAGACAATACTTTTGCCACTCCCTATTTTCAACGCCCGTTGCAACTGGGCGCTGATATTGTGATTCATAGCGCCACCAAATATATTGGTGGACATGGTGACACAGTGGCCGGCGTTATTGTGGGAAAGAAGGAATTTATTAAACGCGCGCGGAATGAAGTCAATCGCGACATTGGCGCTGTCATCAGTCCCTTTAATGCCTGGCTGTTATTGCGTGGCCTTAAGACACTGCCAGTGCGCATGGAACGACATTCCGAAAACGCAATGAAAATCGCAAAGTATCTCAGCTTTCATCCAAAAGTCAATTGGGTTTCCTATCCCGGCTTGCGAACTCATCCCCAACATGAACTTGCCTGTCGCCAAATGGATGGATTTGGAGGAATGATTTCTTTCGAAATTAAAGGCGGAAAAAAAGCAGGCGAAACTCTAATGAATTCTGTCAAATTAATGACCTTGGCAGTAAGTTTAGGCGATGTGGATACTTTGCTCGAACACCCCGCTACTATGACCCATTCCAGTTATTCGCTGGAAGAGTTGCATGAGGTAGGCGTTACCGAAGGAATGGTGCGACTTTCAGTAGGCCTGGAAGATGTGAATGATCTTATTGATGATTTGTCTCAGGCCTTGAAGAAGATTTGATGGAGTATTTATGGTTTGGGGTGGTAATAACCAAATAGAACCACACAAATAGAAAGGAGGAGTCGAATGGCTAGTTTAAAAGAAAAGTTAGCTGCAAAGATTCCAGCGGAAGTCGAAGAGGTGCGGAATCTGATTAAGGAGCATGGTGACAAGGTTGTTTCCCAGGTTACTGTGAAGCAAGTTTTCGGAGGGATGCGAGGAGTAAAAGGACTGGTTTGCAATACTTCGTTGGTAGAACCGGACAGAGGATTGGAAATTCGAGGTATTCCTATTGCCAAATTGACGGACAAACTACCGGAGGAAATCTTGTGGCTGCTTCTTACTGGGGAGCTTCCGAATCAGGAAGAGCTGGTTTCATTGCAGGAGGATCTGAAAATTCGCCGTAAGGTACCAGAATACGTTTGGGACGTGTTAAACGCCATGCCTGCCGATTCGCATCCCATGACTATGTTAAGTACGGCTGTTTTAGTTATGGAAAAAGATTCTGTTTTCAAGAAACGTTACCAGGAAGGAATGAAGAAAACCGAGTATTGGGAACCAACTTTAGAGGACACTTTAGACCTGGTGGCTCGACTTCCGGTGATTGCGGCTGCTATTTATCGTCAACGTTTCAATAAAGGTCCGCGTATTCCTTCTAATCCTGATTTGGATATGGGTGCAGACTATGCCCACATGTTGGGGCTACCCAATCCAAATGGCGAACTCGAAAAATTGATGCGGCTTTACCTGGTGCTTCATAGTGATCATGAGGGTGGCAACGTGAGTGCTTTTGTGACCAATATAGTAGGGTCAGCGCTTTCAAATATTTACTATGCTCTGTCAGCAGGTCTTAATGGTTTGGCTGGCCCACTGCATGGTCTTGCTAATCAGGAATGTCTGCGTTGGGTTCTTATGGTACAAGAAAAATTTGGCGGGGTACCTACTGATGAGCAGCTTCGTCAATTTGCTTGGGATACTCTCAATGCTGGAAAAGTTATTCCGGGCTACGGTCATGCGGTTTTGCGAGTCACTGATCCGCGTTTTGACGCTTTCCTTGCGTTTGGGAAAAAATATTGTGCCGATGATCCTGTGTTCCAAATAGTGGCTAAAATATTTGATGTGGTACCGGGAGTACTTAAACAACTACAAAAGGTTAAGGATCCATGGCCAAATGTGGATGCGGGTTCGGGAGCACTTCTTTATCATTACGGCATGAAAGAATTCGACTACTATACTGTCATCTTTGGTATTTCCCGAGCCATGGGTGTTTGTTCGCAAGCGGTGATGAATCGTGCTCTTGGTTTGCCAATTGTACGGCCAAAATCAGTAACTACCGATTGGATCAAAAAAACCGTAGGTGCAGCTTAAAATAGGAAGGTGTGTAGGGACCAGGGGCGACTAAACGTTCCTGGTCCCGCAAGCTGGTGTAATTCTAACTTTTTAAAAATCTGAAAGATTTGGGAAATTGCTTGACTTTGTGGTTTGCGTATCATAACTTTACTGCATAACTACAATTTCCTGGAGGATAGATGTTAATTCGTGACCAAGATGCCCTGGAATATCATAGCCAGGGACGCAAGGGTAAAATTGAAGTTATTTCCAGTAAGCCTTGTATTTCTCAGCGTGATTTGTCAATGGCCTATACTCCGGGAGTGGCAGCGCCATGCAGGGTAATTAATGAAAATCCTGATGAAGTTTTTAATTATACTGCCCGAGGTAATCTGGTAGCGGTGGTGTCGAATTGCACTGCTGTTTTGGGATTGGGCGATATTGGTCCAATTGCAGGCAAGCCAGTGATGGAAGGGAAGGGAGTGTTATTCAAACGATTTGCAGACATTGATGTATTTGATCTGGAAATTGCCTCGAAGGATCCTGATGATGTGGTTAAAGTAGTGAAGCTTTTAGAACCTACTTTTGGTGGAATTAATTTAGAGGATATTAAGGCTCCAGAATGTTTCTACATTGAGGAACAATTAAGACAGCAAATGAATATTCCGGTTTTTCATGATGATCAGCATGGTACAGCAATTATCTCTGGGGCTGCTTTGCTGAATGCTTTAGAATTAGCAGGTAAGAAAATTGAGGATGTGCGAGTAGTATTCAACGGTGCTGGGGCAGCAGGTATCGCCTGTGCTCGCTATTATGTGAGTTTAGGGGTTAAGAAGGAAAATATCATTATGTGCGATACCAAAGGAGTTATTTACAAAGGGCGCAAGGAAAAAATGAATCGGTTCAAAGAAGAGTTTGCAGCAGAGACTGATTGCCGAACTTTAGCAGATGCGCTGAAAGGTGCTGATGTATTTACGGGGCTTTCGGGGCCGAATTGTGTGACCAAGGAAATGGTGCGTTCGATGGCTGATAATCCTATTATTTTTGCTATGGCGAATCCTGATCCCGAAATTAGTTATGAAGACGCTAAAGCTGCCAGGCCAGATGCAATCATAGCAACAGGTCGTTCGGATTGTCCTAATCAGGTCAATAACGTGCTGTGTTTCCCCTTTATTTTTCGAGGTGCATTAGATGTACGTGCACGCGCTATTAATGAAGAAATGAAACTTGCAGCAACCCGAGCTTTAGCTGATTTGGCCAAAGAAGATATCCCCGATTCAGTGCTAAAAGCCTATGGCGAGAGCTATCTTTCCTTCGGACGAGATTACATTCTTCCCAAGCCGTTGGATCCCCGAGTGCTATTGTGGGAGGCACCAGCAGTCGCTAAAGCAGCTATGGAAACTGGTGTCGCTCGCATCCAAATTGACTTGGATAAATATCGAGAACATCTGGAAATACTGCTGGGAAAATCACGTGAGATCATGCGGGTGATTATCAACAAAGCAAAAGCTGCACCTAAGAGAATTGTGTTTCCAGAAGGAGAAGAAAGCAAAATTTTACGTGCCAGTCAAATCATTCTCGATGAAAAAATCGCAGTTCCCATCCTATTGGGTAATGAACGTGTTATTAAGAAAAAAATTAAAAACCTTAATCTTGACCTCAAAAAATTAAAAATTATTGACCCAACCAACTGGGACCGTTTTGAGGACTATGTTCAGGAATTTTATCGATTGCGCCAGCGACGAGGAGTGACATTGGTAGAAGCTCGTGAATTTATGGCTAATAAGAATTACTTCGGTGCGATGATGGTTCACATGGGAGATGCTGATGGTCTCATCTCGGGCATAACTCAACATTATCCGGAAACTATTCGCCCTGCTCTTCAAGTAATACGGATGAGGGAGACCGTAAAACGAGTATCTGGTCTTTACATCATTATTACCAAGAACGAGGCAATGTTTTTTGCCGATACCACAGTAAATATTGAACCAACTGCCGAGGAATTGGCCGAGATCGCCTTGTGTGCTGCCGAAGTGGCAAAACGTTTTGATGTTACACCTAAAATTGCCATGCTTTCTTTTTCAAATTTTGGCAGTACACGGCATCCATTGGCAGAAAAAGTACGTAGGGCTACCGAAATTGTTCAAGAACGAGCACCAGAACTTATGGTTGACGGAGAAATGCAGGCCGATACGGCTGTGGTGCCGGAAATTATTGAGGAAACTTATCCCTTTTCTCAGTTGAAGGGACCAGCAAATATTCTTATCTTTCCTGATCTGGAAGCTGGAAATATTGCTTACAAGTTAATGCAAAGAATCGGCGGCGCAGAAGCTATTGGGCCTATTCTTATGGGTATGCGGAAGCCTGTTCATGTCCTGCAGCGTGGCGCTGAAGTCAATGATATTGTAAATATGACTGCAATCGCCGTAGTAGATGCTCAGGAGTTGTGTTAGTACAGTAAACTCGATATTTTTTAGTAGTAACATTGCAATTGTCTCTGGTGCTTCCCGGATGGTTACCAGAGACTAATTGATGAAGGGAGGTGAAAATATGGAAACTATTTTAGTAGTAGAAGATGAAGAGAGTTTGCGATTATTGTACGAACGTGAGCTTACTCGGGAGGGATATCGAGTAATCTCTGCTGAATCGGGAGAGGAAGCTGTTCAAAAAATAAATGGCGATAGTGTGGATTTAATAGTTCTGGATATCCGGTTAACTGGCATGAATGGTTTGGAAGCTCTTGAAGAGATGCTCCTAAAGAAACGTAATCTTAAGGTTGTTATTAACACGGCTTATGCCAATTACAAAGATGATTTCAGCTCCTGGTTAGCAGATGCTTATCTGATCAAATCCTCCGATTTGGACGAGTTAAAATCGACCATTCGTAATTTGCTTCATAAACAATAGGGCGTTCGATGAATATCGGTGTATTAAAAGAGAACCCTCAGCGTGAAGGACGGGTGGCTATTACTCCAGCTAATACCCGAGCTCTGGTGCTGCGGAATCACAAGGTTTTTGTGCAATCTGGGGCAGGTGAAATAAGTCGGTTTTACGATGAAGATTATCTAAAAGAAGGTGCTACTATTGTTTACAATGATGATGAGATTTATGGTCGGTCGGACCTGGTTGTCAAAATAGCTCCACCCACAGCAGAGGAATACAATCGCATGTTGCCTAATCAGATTTTTATGGCCGCCTTTCATTTGGCGATAGCGCGAAAAGAATGGGTACAAACATTGCTGAAAAAAAAAGTTACTGCTATCGGATATGAAGTAATTGAGGAAGATGACGGTAGCTTGCCTATTGTAATGCCAATGAGTGAGATAGCGGGGCAGATTTGCATCCAGGTAGCTTGTCAATATTTGCAAAGTGATTATGGTGGACGAGGAATTTTGTTGGGTGGCATCGCTGGGGTACCACCGGCAAATGTTGTGATCTTAGGAGGCGGAAGAGCGGGCACTTCTGCTGCTCGAGCCGCTATTGGGCTGGGTGCCCAGGTTATTGTCATAGACCATAACCTAAAAAAATTGCAGCGAATAAATGAGCTGTTCAATAAGCGAGTAATTACTACTATTTCCAATCGATACAATATTGAAAAAGCTGTTAAATTTGCTGACGTTTTGATTGGTGCAGTATTGGTTCATGGGCAACGAACCCCCATTTTGGTAACTCGCGAAATGGTTCGTTCCATGCGCCCTAACTCTTTAATTATTGACTTGTCGATTGATCAAGGCGGTTGTATTGAGACGTCTCGTCCTACCACAATTTCTCATCCAACCTATGTTGAGGATAATGTGACTCATTACTGCGTGCCTAATATGCCCACCAAAGTGGCTCGGACTGCTACTTATGCTTTTAGCAACGCTTCGTTGCCCTTCATTCAGGAAATAGCAGATTTTGGCATAGTGGAAGCTCTCCGCCGAAACCGAGCATTGGCCCGCGGGGTTTATACCTTCAATGGTGTTTGTACCAACCCTAATATTACTGAAGGCTTTGGTTTGGAATATAAGCCCCTGGCATCATTGTTGGAAAACCAAAATCCATAATCTTAACTTCATGATAACATATGAAATGGATTTATTCTTATCGTTCAAAGATTGTTAGTGCTGAAGAGGCGGTTTCAGTGGTTAAAAGCGGGGATCGGGTTTTTGTTTCCGGAAACGCTGCTACTCCGTACGTACTCTTACATGCTTTGGCTGAGCGGAAGGATGAACTGAGAAATGTTGAAATTGTACATGTGTTGCTTCTGGGGGATGGCCCACTTGCGCAACCGGAGATGGAAGGTCATTTTCGCCATCGTTCACTTTTCGTAGGCAGTGCTGATCGTGACGCTGTGAATGAAGGCCGCGCAGATTATGTACCGATATTTTTGCATGAAGTCCCTGCTCTTTTTACTTCCGGTGCTTTGCCCGTCGATGTGGCTATTATTCATACTGCCCCGCCTGATGAGCATGGATTTCTTTCCTACGGAGTAGAGGTATTAGCTACTAAAGCAGTAGTGGAGAATGCTAAAACTGTTATTGCCCAGGTCAACGAAAAAATGCCGCGGGTTTTAGGCGACTCTTTTGTCCATATCTCACGAATCGACAAGATTGTTGAGGTCTCGGAAGATCTACCCGAACTCAAGTTGGACGAATTTAGCGAAGTAGAAAAGCAAATCGGTTTCCATATTGCAAACTTGATTGAAGATGGTGCTACTTTGCAACTTGGAATTGGGGGTATTCCTAATGCGACATTATTTTTTGTTAAAGACAAAAAGGATTTAGGCATCCATACCGAAATGTGTTCGGATGGAATAATGGAGGCTATAGAGGCTGGGATTGTTACGGGAGCAAAAAAAACTCTCCATCCCGGTAAGGTGATAGCAACATTTGTATTAGGAACTTCTAAGTTATATGATTACGTAGATGATAACCCAATATTGGAAGTACATCCTACTGAATACACTAATGATCCCTTTATTATCGCCCAAAATGAGAAAATGGTTGCCATCAATTCTGCTTTAGAAGTAGACCTTACCGGACAGGTTTGTTCTGATTCCATGGGCTATCATATCTATTCGGGATTTGGGGGACAGGTTGATTTTATTCGGGGTGCTGCTCGCTCAAAAGGAGGAAAACCAATCATTGCCTTACCCTCCACAGCTAAAGGGGATACAATTTCTCGTATTGTTTCTCATTTGAAAGAGGGAGCCGGGGTAGTAACCAGCCGAGGCGATGTCCATTATGTGGTGACCGAACATGGTGTGGCGTATTTGCATGGAAAGAGTAGGCGTGAACGTGCAGAAGCCCTGATTCAAATTGCTCATCCTAAGTTTCGCGATGAGTTAATGCAATTTGCTAAGGAAAAACATTATCTTTAACCATAAGGCGAAGGACAAGGAGAGATTCATGCGTGAACAAGTAGAAAAGGTACTGGAGGAAATTCGGGGTTGGCTAAAAGCTGATGGAGGAGACGTAGAGTTGATAGATGTGAGCGAAGATGGTGTGGTAACTTTACGTCTGAAAGGGGCCTGTCATGGTTGTCCAATGGCGGAAATGACTTTGCATAGTGGTATCCGTCGAGTGCTGATGGATAAGGTATCTGGTGTCACAGAAGTAAAGGCAGTATAAGTAACTAATCAAAACTCGAGTTTCAGGCGTTCCATCATTGAATAAAGTTTGCGCCGTGTGATACCTAATAATTTAGCTGCTTGACTTTTGTTGCCTGCTGCTTTTTCTAATGCTTGCCAAAGAAGTTGTTTCTCCATTTCCCTCAGGGAAAGTCCCTTTTCAAGGAGTTCGATTGGTTGAGAGGTGGATTTATGTTGTTGGAGATGCGGAGGTAGATCCTCAGGACGAATTTTGTCGCCCTCAGATAAAATTATTGCTCGCTCGATTACATTTTCCAATTCCCGCACATTGCCTGGCCAAGGATATTTGATCAATATTTTTAACGCCTCAGGTGTAATTTGAGTTTGAGGTTTACCGTATTTTTTTAAGAAATGTTCTACTAAAGCAGGAATGTCTTCGGTGCGTTCTCGGAGAGGGGGTAAAAATATTGGAAAAACATTAATGCGATAATAAAGGTCTTCGCGAAAACTTCCCTGTTTTAATAATTCCTCCAGATTTTGATGGGTAGCTGCAATTACCCGTGCTTTGATGGGAATACTCTCCGTTCCGCCCAGACGTTCTATTTGTCTGGTTTGTAATACGCGCAGCAATTTGGCCTGTAGAGCTGGAGAGAAGTCACCGATTTCGTCGAGGAAAATAGTTCCTTCTCCAGCCAGCTCAAAGCGTCCTAATTTTCGTTTGTCTGCTCCAGTGAAAGCTCCTTTTTCGTAACCGAACAGTTCGCTTTCTAGTAAATTTTCTGGAATGGCAGCGCAATTGACTGCTACAAAGGGCTTGTTGACTCTGGGACTGTTTTGATGAATGGCTATGGCGATAAGTTCTTTGCCTGTTCCACTTTCACCCCGAATGAGAACGGTGGTATCTTCGGTACATACTTTTTCCACTAACCGAAATACCTCCTGCATCTTACCGGAGCTACCAATGATATTTTCAAAGGAGTACTTTTCCTTTAGAATCTGTTTGAGCCCGATGTTTTCGCGCTTGAGGTTTTTCTTTTCAAAAATGTGACGTACTTTTAGCTTGAGCTCTTCCATGTCAAAAGGTTTGATCAGATAGTCATAAGCACCTTTTTTCATCGCTTCTACTGCGGTTTGAGCTGTAGCATAAGCGGTCATCAGAATCACATCGGTATCTGGTGATTGGCTTTTAACTTCTTCGAGTACCTGTAGCCCATCCTTTCCCGGCATCTTCAAGTCTGTTATTACCAACCCAAAATTGTCAAAGGCGAAAATTTTCATTCCCTGCTTTCCATCCAGAGCAATTTCTACTTGGTAACCTTCACTTTCCAGAGCAGTTTTCAATAATTGACACATGCGCGATTCGTTGTCGATGACCAGAATCTTGTCGATGGACATCTATTTTCTCCTTCCTGGTTGTAAAAACTACATTAGCGGATTGGTAAACGAAAACGCACGGTTGTTCCGATTGAAATCTGGCTTTCGATTTCAATCTGGCCGCCGTGCTTTTCAATTAATCTTTTACTGATTGCCATCCCCAAACCACTACCAGTGCTTTTAGTGGTGTAAAAAGGTTCGAAAACCTGTTGGGGATCCCCCTGGATACCTGTACCTGTATCGCGAATTTCCACCTGCGCAAATGCGGAATGCCGTCGTTTAATATAAGAAGTGTGAACAAAAATCTCGCCTCTGTCTGAAATAGCCTGAACAGCGTTCTGTAGCAGATTGAGAATTACTTGTTCCATAGCATTTGCGTCAAAAGGAAATGTCGGTAGTTGCTCCTCATAGATTTCATGTATTTGTATTCTTTTGTCCGAAGTACTCAATTTAACTTTACATACCACCAGATGGGTTATTTGATTCAAGTCGTTGTTTTCCAGATTAAGCTCACGATCCTGTGTAAAGGAAAGAAAATCGCTTATTAAGTTGTTTAGACGATTTACTTCGGAAGGGATGTAATCGAAAAGTTCGTCCTTTTCTTCTGGAGGGAGATATTTACTTTTTAGTACATCAGCGGTACTGCGAATAATACCGAGGGGATTGCGGATTTCGTGTGCCATCACTGCAGCCATTTGCCCCATTACTCCCAGTCGCTCAGACTGGCGAAGGGATTCTTGTGTTTTCATCAGCAAAATTAGTGCACGATATAGAAACAACGAGAATACCACAAAAATACCGATGCTGGCAAAAACAATGACAACCGCACTTTTTTTGAAACCGCTCAGTACGGCAAAAAAATCTGCATTGGCTTCGGTTACTATTACGGCAATAATTTCACCTTTAGGATTGTGAATGGGGGCATAAGCACTTTTGAAGTGTGTTCCGGCAACAGTATGTAGCGGCGAAGGGGTTGGAATACCTTGCCAGGCTTTGACAATATATAAACTGTCGCTAAAGAGGTAGGTGCGTCGATCCATGGTCAGCAGTCCAGCATAACCATCTACCAAGGTTCGGTAGTGACGATCGATGAGAAAGGCTCCTTCTAATTGATGGCGATACATCAAAGTACGCAATTGATCCTGAATCAAAAGTAGTGCAACTTGATTTTCTGCTAAAGGTTCAAATGATTCCAGATATTCATTTTCCACCATTTGTGCTGCCAGTAAGGCAATAGAAGTAAGTCGTTTGCCCAATTCTTCGTCCAGCAATTGCTTCATCTGGGCGAGAAAAAGCCAGTTGAGCACATTCAGTAACAACAATACAAGCAGCAGTGCTGCCACAATTGCAGTGACAAAAAACTTGCGCCGGCGTAACAACCGTTCCACCTTGGCGCGCACTTGATTCCGAGATTCGACAGGGTCTTTATTTTGAGTCTGTTGACTTTTCACTGGAAAGCTATTTGGACGAGTTAAAAATCTTCAACCATTCATCAAGTTCTTCTGGCGATAGAGAATAGTCGTATTTATCCTGCACGGTTATATGTGGTGCAGATTGCAAAAAACGTCGATAAAACTCTTCGGCTAACATCGTTTCAGCATTCATTGTTTTAGCAAACTCTGCAACGCTTTTGTCGGATGATACCACTAAAGTTTTTCTTCGATTTTTTTCTCGACAAATCAGTGCCCTCAGAACAGTATCGGCGTCTTGAGGAGGCTGAGAGTACACTACGGTGAGCCCGTGTACCTGCTGTTGCAAGGGCATTCCTACTTGCCGGCCATCAAAAACGATAGTAATTGCTACTTGTCGTCTCGCCTTGTAGCTGATCAATTTGTCTATCAAAAGTTGACGGGCGGCTTCTATGTTTTCAATTAGAACTTCCCGCAGATCTTTCGCCCGGTGGAGAAGATTGTAACCATCGACAAGAATTTTCTGCATATAGTTTAGACTCT
>Ga0180301_10001430_pt1 | contig 18862 bp, 18 predicted proteins | sample GuaBasSediGuay16_FD_121797 | JGI IMG/M metagenome (GOLD analysis project Ga0180301, IMG submission 121797) | Subseafloor sediment microbial communities from Guaymas Basin, Gulf of California, Mexico - Guay16, Core 4569-2, 12-15 cm | ecosystem: Environmental > Aquatic > Marine > Hydrothermal... | reverse complement strand
GTTGTTTCAGCCCGAATAAAAAGTTCTGACTGCCCAAAAACCTGTGATGACGGAAATCCAGAAACAGGAGATTGGTATAATTTTACTTCCCAGAAATGCGAGCATAAATTGTGCGAGAAAAAACCACCCATTAAAATATTTAAAATTGGAGAAGTAGCTTCAGATGGTAAATTAGCAATAACTGTGAATAGAGTAAGTTTTTCTGACAAACTAATCTATACACAAATAATGGAAATTATGGGAGAACCACACACGTCTACTTTTAAATTAAAACCAAAAGATGGATATCAATTTTTAATTCTAGATATAACTATTGAAAATTTACTAGAGACACCAACAACTGTAAGCTCATTATTACAATTTAAAGTGTTTGATGAAGAAGGATATTATTATGATTATAGTTTATTTGGCACACGTTATTTAGATAAAAAATGGGAAGATGGTGATATTCTTCCAAAAATGAAAAGAAGAGGAAAGATAGCATTTGAAGTCCCAAAAAATGTAAAGGGTTTAAAATTTGCATTTTTATTTGATATTAGTAGAACTACTGCAGTTTTTGATTTACTGGAAAAGTAGTAATAACCTTACTTGAAATAACTTAAAGTAGAGTTATATATTTTATTCCTTCTTCCAGGTTTTCCAAATCCACCAAAACAGGTCTTGCATTTCCGGGGTTTATGCAAAGCGTTTTTCCTATCCGTTCTTTCCAGGAACCAGACATATCCGGGGATTCGTGGATATGACCATGCAAACTCAGCAAAGGCTGAACCTTTTCAATAAATTTTCTTACCGCCTCGCTTCCCGCATGTTCCCCAGTGTAAAGAATATCGAGTTTTGTGTTTTTTGGTGGAACATGAAAAACATAAACTGTTTTTTTTGGGTCGCTTTTTTGAGAAAGAAATTCAAGGTCTTTTGCTATTTCCTCTTCTGGTTTTTCCCAGTCTTTCATAAGGAATGGCGTTGGTGATATAAAACTGTATCCTGTTATAAAAAACTTTCCAAATCTATGAACATTTAAATGAAGAACCTTAAGAATGTCCTTTTCTTCTGCTTTTTTCAGCAAATCCATGTTTATTGCAAAATCATCGTTTCCCATCATTATAAAAATTTCCAGACCCCTTTTTCTGTAAACCTGAAACAAGGGAATCAGATATTTTTCTAAGAATTCCCTTTGCGTGGTTATGTAAATATTCAAAAAATCAGAACAGCAAATATCCCCGCCAAAAACCACATGCTTTATCCCTTTATCCATCGCGTATTCCAGAATCCTTTCGTAAATCTCTTGCTCACCATGAACGTCAGTGGCGTAAATGAACTTCATAGCAAACTACCAGAGTTTTTTAAAGAAGGTTAAGGAAGCCTGAGCTCCTTCTTGATCAACCTTCTTCTTGAAAGAAGGTTGTATGGACCGGCCGGGATTTCCGAACACGTTTCTTTCGATCAAACCTTTCTTTGAGGAAGTGGCAACTCCTGTAAAGAAAGGTTTGCTTTGAACCCGGAGCCTCCACCAATCAGAACCTCCACCGGGTTCCAATACCTCCAGGAACCCAATAAAGGTATGCCAAGGTGGCGATCTCTAACGGATTTGCAGATGGTTTCTGCTCCACCGCTCTTTGCAGAAGCGGCAGCTCTAAAGAGCGGTGCTACCGTTGATCTACCGGCCCATCACATATTTATCTGTGGATTTTCTGAATAAATATGTTCTTGTTTTTAAAATATTTTAAATTGTCTAAGATTTTGGAAACCTGCTGCTTTTTTAAAAAACCCAAATTATAACACAGAGCTTTCTGTATGCAAAGCATTTAAATGTTTTTTGTAAGATATTAATATGAATTCAAAAATCCTTTATTCCCTTTTCGCTGCTATGATTGTTTCCTGCACTCTGGCAGGCTATTTTGTTGGCCTGACCTCTGCGCAAACCTTTGTTAAAGGGCACTCTGCGAGTGAGATTTTTCCCGGAAGCTTTCAATCAGGAAGTTATACGTTTCCAGGGAATTTAAATATAGGCGGAACTTTAAGCGCAAACACTGTTTGTATCGGAAGCGATTGCAGAAACAGTTGGCCAAGCGGTGGTGGATTGTCAGGAACCGGAACTGCAAATTATATTCCAAAATGGACCGGGTCTGCGAGCTTGGGTAATTCTGTAATATATCAGGACGGAAGCGATATTAAAATAAACGGAAGATTAGGGACTAACGGCAAATCTCCATCATGTCCCAACGGCTGGAGCTGCGGAGTTCATACATATGATATTTATGCAGAAGGCGCTATTCATGCAGACAAGTGGATAGAAACAAATGATAAGATATGCATTCAGGGTGACTGCAGAACCAGTTGGCCGGGTGGAAAACCAACCATTACTTGGTACCCTTGTTTGCCAATGAGCAGAGATCAGGCAATAGGCAGCTGCAGCATAGACCCGGGCTCTGAAGGATATAATTTAGGCGTTCACGACGTGTGTATGGTTGCTAATTTTAAGCACACCAATGATATGAACGATTGTCTGGTCTGGAAAGAAGGAAATGTATGGAAGGGTGATGGATGGCAGACTAAGTGCACTTGGGTTTGTTTTGATTGGTAGGAACTGGTTGTTCCAACCAAATCTGTCACTCATCCCAAAAAGTTTTTATCTCCTTTTCCATTAATTATGGTTATGAAATTTGCTTTAATTGGACCCGGGGCACAACCGCCAAGTTACACAACACAACGGTTATTGGAAGAAGCTAGAAAAAAATTCAAAAAAACAGAGCATATACCTTTAATAGATATTAAACTTAAAATAAATAACAAAGAGATAGACGCTCTTTATGGAAAAAAAAGCCTAAAAGAGTTCGACTATATTCTTCCCAGAATAGATTCCAAACGCGCTGTGGTAGGGTATCCTGTTATAAGGTTTTTGGATGATATGAATGTGAAAAAGCCATACGTAGCGGAAACGGTTTTAATTGCGCACAACAAATTTATTACTTTGCAGGAGCTTGCAAAAGCTGGTGTTAAGGTTCCAGAAACCTATTTAACAGGTTCTAAACAGTCTGCTGAGGAAATACTTAAGAAGCAAAAACTGCCTGTAATCCTCAAAATCCTTTCAAGCTTTGGAGGCAAAGGAGTTTTAATTATGGAAACCAAGGAATCTGCTATGAGTGCAATAGAAGCACTACAAACCCTTAAACAAGAAATTCTTATAGAGGAGTATTTACCAAACCCAGGAGAAGACATAAGAGGGATTATTGCGGGCGATGAAATTATTGCTTCTTACAAAAGAATAGCTGGACCGGGAGAAAAAAAAGCAAACATACATGCTGGCGGAAGAGGGGTTGCATATAAATTAACATCTGAAATGGAAGAGGTTGTTTTCAGAAGCGCGGAAGCTGTAAAATCCAGCTTATTGGCTGTAGATATGATAGAAACCAAAGACGGGCCAAGGGTTATAGAGGTGAATATAAATCCGGGCATTCAGGGAATGGAAAAAGCAACGAACATAAATGTTGCACAAAGAATAATAGAGTTTGTGGAAAGCGAAATGAAAAGATAATTATAATTTTTTCACATCTTCTGGACCAAGAACAGGTTTTTTAAACAAACCCACATCTTCTGTTATTCTAGGGCAGGCGCAATTAACCAAACATTCCAAACCCAGACCCATAATCTTTTCAGGTGTTATTTCATCAAAAACAAGCACCCATGCTCTTTTGCCTTTGCTCTCCAACGCCTTCTTAATTCTCTCAGCCAGATTCGGATTAAACTGCCCCGGCTTAACAGAAACAAGAATCCCGAATCTTTTCATTTCCTTGCATTTTTCAATTCCTGCAAATTTAATTCTATAAAGCCTGTTTTCCATTCTCTTTATCACCCCTTTTTCCACATCCAAGAAAAAAACAGGCTTTTCTGTTCTTTCTGCCAGACCCAAGGGATGGAACTCACCTGAGCCGATAAAAAGGAAGCAGTCCGCCTTTTCCACAGCAGCCGAATAGTCGCATCCAAGAACCTGTCCGGGATACTTTGCTTTGTTTGGTTTTTTCATTAAAATTGTTTTTCCCTGTTTTTCCAAAAGCTCTTTTGCCTTTTCAAGAGCAGAAAGAAACTGAACTGTTGTTAGAAGAGAGATTTTTTCATAAGGTTTTAACAGGTCTGTATATTTTTTAAGCACAGGCACGGGGTTATAATTTATTCTAACTTCATAATAAACAACAGGAATATTTGTTTTTATTCCCATATCTGAATGCCCAAGATGCAAAATTAAATCGCACCCCAAAACTTCAGCTTCTCTGTTCCTTAAATCGCACGCGCCGTAACACGTTTCAGCAGAAAGATAAACAGTCAAACCGTTTTTTTCCAAAAAACCCACAAGATCAAGAGCCTTTGTTTTCAAACCTTCTGGTATCTGAAGAAATATTTTCTTTGCTTTGTGTTTTTTTATCTCCTTTAGGATTTTTAGTTTGTTCAGCATGTTTAAAATTCTGAATTAAATATTTAAATCCTAAGGAACATTTTTAGATAAATGAAATCAGATATTTCAGGCTTTTATAAAAAACCAATAGAGGAGAGAATAGAAATTCTTAAGAATTTTGCCAGTCTTACCGAAGAAGAGATAGAATTGTTAAAAAAAACAGGCGCTTTGGACATTGAGACTGCGGAAAGAATGATAGAGAACGTGGTTTCCTGTTTTTCCTTGCCTTTGGGCATAGCTACAAATTTCCTAATTAACGGAAAAGACCGTCTTATTCCTATGGTTATAGAAGAGCCTTCCGTGGTGGCAGCAGCATCAAATGCAGCAAAGCTTTGCAGAGATACCGGCGGCTTCAAAACATCTTCAACAGAACCAATAATGATAGGGCAGATACAGGTTTCCAGGCTAAAAGACCCTGAGCTTGCAAAGCAAAAAATTTTGGAACACAAAAATGAGCTTATAAACCTTGCCAATTCACAGGATTCTGTCTTGATTAGTCTGGGTGGCGGGGCAAAGGATATAGAAGCAAGGGTCATTGAAACAAAAAAAGGCAAAATGCTAATAATTCACCTTCTTGTGAATGTTCTTGATGCTATGGGAGCGAATGTTGTTAACACAATGGCGGAGTCTATTTCACCAAGAATAGAAGAATTAACAGGAGGAAAGGTTTTGTTAAGAATAATTTCAAACCTTGCGGTTTACAGGCTTGCAAAAGCAGAGGCTGTGTGGAAAAAAGAAACGCTGGAAAAAAGTTTAAAAGGCATGGAAGGAGAGGACATAGTGGAAAGGATAATAGAGGCTTATGTTTTTGCAGATGCAGACCCTTACAGATGCGCGACACACAACAAAGGAGTAATGAACGGCATAGATGCCGTTACAATAGCAACAGGAAATGATTTTCGTGCAATAGAAGCAGGTGCTCATTCTTATGCTTCTCTTAAAGGATATAAACCATTGACTTGGTATGAAAAAAATGAAAACGGTGATTTGGTAGGAAGAATAGAAATTCCCGTTGCTGTTGGTATAGTTGGCGGCTCAACAAGAACAAACCCCTTGGCAAAACTGTGTATAAAAATTCTTGGAGTCAAAACAGCAAGAGAGCTTGGAGAAGTTCTGGCTGCTGTTGGTTTGGCTCAAAATTTTGCAGCTTTAAGAGCTTTGGCAACAGAAGGCATACAGAAAGGGCATATGAAGCTTCATGCCAAAAACATCGCTGTTACAGCAGGAGCAACAGGAGAATTAATAGACAAGGTAGCGGAGCAGATGGTAAAAGAAGGAAATATAAGGGTTAACAGAGCAAAAGAAATTCTGGAAGAAATAAAAAAACAAAATTAAAGGTTTATACTTGTGCTATTACTGTCAGCTGGCCTGTCTGTACCTGACCGTACGCTACTCCGTATGGAACCCTGACCAGAACATCTGCTATCAACCAGTCACCCGGTGTTAATGTTGAATCTGAGAAATATTCTGCATTGGCACAACTGCCAGCTCCCGGAGCATCCATGTTCCAGTGATAAAACATAGCTCTATCACATGTATTTGCAACTGCTACGCAATAAGATGTGTTGTCAGGTGAGACATTCACTGCTGCATATCCCCAGCTTCCATCGTTTGTAAGCGAATACTCACGGTATTGTGTCGGGTCTGTTAAATCTGTAGAACCCTGAGATGTTTTGTTATGCGCATATATACCTATTCTGAACTCTGTTCCGGTTTGGTTGCAGCTTGGGTATTTGCTTGCATTCACTGCCCAGAAATATTCCCAGCTTGCGTTCCTGAATCTTCCGTACCACCAGCCAGATGGAACTGTTACATAAATTATGGTTTTTGATGCATTGTATTCAAATCTGTTTGGGAAGTAATAAACAGTTCCTGTCCAGTTTCTCTTAATAACCACGAAATTCCCTGCATCATAACTTCCGTTTGCACCTGTTCCAAATGGTCTTGAGGCAGGATAACTGTTGTTGAACCAGATATATGATATGTTTGTAGAACCAAGGTTTTCTATCTGAATAGACCCCCAACCGTTTGTTTCATTGGATGCGCCTGCTTCTGATCCCGGGTCCACGTCTGTCCAGGTAAGAGAAGTTGGTGTAATGTCTATAATTGTTTTTTGCCTGACTGTCACTGATACATTAATTATATCTGAGCTTTGCTGTGCATATCCTGTGTTCATTATTCCTGATAATAAAACCAAAGCCAGGACAGCACTAAAAACCCCTGTAACCAGAAATTTATTAATATGCATTCCTTTTCACTATAATAATATTATGTTTAATTGATATATAAATGTTAAAAAACACAGTAAAAAAGCAATTACTTTTAATAATTTGTGTTTTATATAATAATTTATGAACTGGAAAACTAGTTTGATTGTTTTTATAATGCTTTTGCTTGTATCTCCTGTTCAATCTTCTGCTCTCTCTATAGGTGCAGCGCCTGGTATTGCAAATCTGGGAAAGGTTTATCCGGGGCAAAACAAGCTTGTTGATGTGTATTTAATACTCAGTAAAGACGCTCCTCCTCTTCTGGTAACGCTTAACTATGTTCCTGCTCATATTGATTTTTTCTACAAAAACCACACGCACTTTATTCCTGCTCTTTCCTCGAATGAGGACATTTCTTCTTGGTTGGTATTTCCTGAAAACCCCGTTCTTGTTTTACCCACCAACACTATTATTCATACATTTCCAAACGGCGAGGTTGTAAAAGCAAACAAAAAGGTTACGGGCATACTTCATATCCCAGAAGACGCTGACCCGGGTTATCATGTGGGCTCAATTGATTTTTCACCCCGTTTGCCTTCCGGCAGACAAGGAACAGGCTTGGCAACCATAGCCATAACAAGGTTTTTGTTTGTTTTTTATGTAGAAAAAAATGAAAAACCGAAAAGAGAAGGAAAAATAACAGACATAGAAGTGTATAGAGAAAGTGATAAAAGAGTGAGAATTGACATACTTTTCAGAAATACCGGAACAGACACCCTTCTGGTAAGGGCAGACAATGTGAAAATATACAATAATATAGGTTTGCTTGAAAAAACATTAAGCTCAGGATATGTTAGAATAAAACCAAAGGAAACAGGAATTATTAGCGTTTACTGGTATAATACAAGCAAAATAGAGAGCGGTGATTACAGAATAGAAGCAAGTACTTATTATATTACCGGCAGCAGCTTTAAGGAAAAATATGTAAAAGTCCCACAAGCAGTGTTTGTGCCTACAGGAAAATCAATAACGATAAAAAAGGAATTTCCTTGGTGGTTAATAGTAATTATTATAGCTTTGGTATGTGTGTTAATATATTGGAAATATTAACTTCAGACTAAGTTTAGTGATAGTATGTTAAAGAAATACAGTCTACTGATAGTGTTTATTTTAATTGTGTTTTTTTTACTTTTTACAGTTTCTTTCCAGAAGGAACCAAAAGTTTTTGTTAAAAACAAAACAGAGAAAAACACAGAGAACCTTTTCTTTAAAAAACAGATTATCAAATATCCTGTAACAGGAGGCGTTGTAAACACAACACTCGGCGAAGAAAACAAAACCATAATCCCTGTTGGAATAGCTGCTGACTCCTCTGAAATTAATTTTGGAAGAACCGCTGTGACTACAGTTGTTAAAAAGGTATTAAGTCTAAAAAACAGAGAATCAGTTCCGGTCAAATTCCACCTAAGAGCTTACGGTAATATCTCACGGTTTATGAATTTTGAAAAGGATTTTGTTTTGAACGCAAATGAAACAAAAAACATAGAGGTAAAATTCAATGCTACACAAACAGGCAACTACACAGGAGAATTTGATATAACGGTGCTTGTTCCAAAACATCCGATTTTAACGGTTTTATTGCCGCTGGTATAAATTTATTAATTACTTAATTACAAAAACTTTTAATGATAAAAATGAAAAAAATTATTTACCCTTTATTGGTTTTTTTGTTTTTTGCAGTTCCTGTTAATGGGTTTTTTATTAGTGTTCAGGTTGCAGGCACTATAAAAGGCAGCCTGGATTACATAAATCTAACCCCTGTAATTTATGAAGGCATGCCGCAGGAATTTCTTCTTAACTGGGAAAACATAGGTTCTGTTGGGTGCGCATTAAGGGTAAGGGTGGATATATACAATAATGAAACAGGCGAATTTGTTTATACTGCCTGGAGCAAAAAAATACCTTTAGAACCAGGAGCATATAATCTCTTTAAAGCATACTGGTACCCTGATGTTTACGGGAATTTTACCGCAAAATACAGTGTTTTGCTTTGCAATGATATTTACAGAGGACCGGAACTTTCGTTCACTGTTTTACCAAAAAACATAACCCAAGAAAAAAATAATATAATAACACTAAAAAAAATAGAAAACACAAAAAACAATATAAAATTGGAAATAACTGCGAATGAGGATATTAATAATCTTTTTTTAATTCCTGAAAATCCTCCGCTTGGCTGGGCTGTAGAATATGGGGAAATAAATAAAATAAAAAAAGGAGAAACAAAAATTTTAACTATTAATTATGAACCGGGCATATGGAAAGAAACAAACCTCTCATTTAATGCTGTTACAAAAAACGGAAAATATTTTGGAAAAATTAATTTTTTTATTGAAGAAAAAAAAGGATTAAATTTTGAACAAATTTTAATTTTAATTTTATTAATTTTTTTAATAATTTCAATATTTTTTAATTTTTATTTTTTCAGAAAAATCAAAAAATAAAATAAAAAATTAAATTATTTTTTGAATTTTTTATTTTAAAAAAACTTTATAAATCACATATCTAAAAATTACACAATAATTTTAGGGGTGAACTGGTTTGGCGAGGGTTATTGGTATAGTTTCTGGAAAAGGCGGTGTTGGGAAAACAGTAACTGCCGCTAATCTCGGTCTTGCTCTGCATGAATTTAATCAGGATGTTGTTGTTGTTGATGCTGACCTGACTTCTTCAAACCTTGGATTTTATCTCGGTTTGTATTCACCACAACCATTTACTTTACAGAATGTTTTGAATGGCGATGTAAACATAGCAAAAGCCATCTATATTCACCCGACAGGACTCAAGATAGTTCCTTCTTCTCTCGCCTTGGAATATGTGGGCGTGAAGGCAAACAGGCTGGGAGAGATTGTTAAACACATAAAAAGCGGCACGGTTATAGTGGATTCACCGGCCGGCCTGGACAGAGAAGCTCTTGCGGTTTTGGATGCCTGCAATGATGTTATTGTTGTTACAAACCCTGAACTTCCGGCGGTTACAGATGCGCTAAAAGTCATCCATGCTGCAAGAGAAAAGGGAAAAAACATCCTCGGCATGGTTGTAAATCGATTCAAAAACAAAAAACATGAATTAAAAATTTCAGAAATAGAAATGATGACAGAAACCCCTGTTATATCGGTCATACATGAGGACAAAAACGTTAAGAAAAGTCTTTTCGAAAAAGTTCCTTTACTCAGGTACAGACCCTATTCAATAGCTTCTCTTGAGATAAGAAGACTGGCAGCAATGCTTCTCCAGACAGAATACGTTCCCCCAAGGTTTGCCAGACTGAAAAACCTTTTTGGAAAATATTTTGCAAACAAATATTATCACAAACATTTTTCGCCTTTATTCCCGCCGCAACAAATTTATTCCCATCCACAGTATCCGCCATCTTTTCACCAACAACCCCAGCCTTTCCAGCAGCAGTTTTCACAGCCGCACTTTCCACAATCACCATACCCGCAGGCATTACCACAGGCGTACCCACCACACGAGCAACCAGAATTGAAACAACCCATATTTGAGGATTTGGATTTATCATCAGCCCTGGAAACAAAACCTAAACCAAAAAGAAAAAGGGGAAGACCCAGAAAAAAGAAATAAAGTTTGTATAGATATGAAAAAGAATATATTAACTATATATTTATTAATGGTTATAGTTTTATTTAGTTTTACGAGTTCTGCATATGCTTTAAAACTTTCAAATCCTTATCCATCCCAGAACTCAGAGATTTACCTTAACCCTTACCCAAACAATAAAATTAATATTTCAATAGACTGTGCAGAGAACACCACAAACATAAAAACAGTTTACGCGGAATTGCATGATTCAAACGGATTTATAGGCTCATACGCGCTTGAGCAGACATCCAACACAACCTATTCAACCTTATCACCTCCATTAAATCCAGGTGCACATTCTGTTAAATTTTACTGTGAAGATAATGCAACCAATATTACCACACAGATCAATTTCACACTCTATTCCATAGCGATTGATATAGACACACCCGCAGAAAGCAACCCGGAAACCGTTTACAGAGAAGGAAAGCTTTCTGTCTCCTTTGATTTTAACAAAATAACAGATTCGCAGGAAATTATTACAAACCCGGACAATTTCAGGGTTTTCCTTTCGGGAACCGAAGTTTCAATATCACAGGCAGATTACTGGATCAACACAACCACAGGAAAATGGAACATTCAGACAAGTGTTCCTGACTCGTTTTCTTTCGGAAGCTATGACTTGAAAATTGAAGGAACATACCAAGGGCACACGGTTTCAGACACAGAAAACAACGCAGTTGCTATAAAATATCCGCTAAGTGTAGATATAGTTTCACCTACATACAGCTCGCCTCAAGCATTTGTTGACGGCGGTCAGTTCGCAATAAAAGCGAAAATTCTTTACAAATCAGAAGTTATAGGAACCGATAAGTTTGGAATTAATGATTTCAGCGTTTTGATAGGAGATAACATTTACACCCCAGACTCTATTTCAAGAGACGAAACAGATACACAATACTGGAACATAAAGGTGTCCACCCCCAAATACGACCCGGGAAGCTATGATTTAACACTTTCTGTTACATACGACGGGAATACTGTCAGTTCAAAACAAGAGGATGCAATACAGTTTGTCCTTCCTTTCAAAGGAACACTTATAGATGCGGGCGGTAAAATAATCGGAGCAAGGATAATTTTTGAGGACACGGGAAAAACCATAAGAACAGACAATCTTGGTGTTTATGAGCTTTCTCCCGGTCTTGTTCCAGGAACCTATAACCTAAGAATAGAGTTTGAGGACGGAAAAACCATAGCAAGATTCAAGGGCGTTGAAATAAACAAGAACACACCCGACATGAACAGATATCCTTACACCATAAGGTATGACAGGTTATCAGGCACACCAGCAAATATAGAAGGCGTGAGTGTAGCAAAGACAGTTGTCTTAGAATTCGGGCTCCCTTTCCAAAACGCTGAAGTAACGATTTCTTATGACGATGTGGAAAGCAAGATAATGAATCAGATGAATATAGAGGTCTTCGCATGCCATAACTGGAATTTTGCCGCGAGAAGATGCGCCGGTCAATGGGAAAAAATACCCTCTAACGTTGATACCATACTCAATATAATATCATTTAACGCAACAGAGCTTTCAGCCTTTATTATTGGAGAGAGAAAAAGCCTGAAAATGGATGTAAATCTTGATGTCAAGGAATACACTTTGGGAGAGCCGATTCAGATTAAAGGAAAAGTGACGGACACTTCTAGTAATCCAATAGAAGACGCTGTTATAAAATTCAGCATAGCAAAAGGAAACATAACAACCACAACAAAAACAACGTTTGGCGGGTTTTATGTAGGGGAAATAAGCGCTCCAATGGAAGAAGGGATATTCAATATAACAATTGAAGCCGTAAAAGAACCATATATAGGATATAAAGCAAGCCTGTCTTTACAGGCGGTTAAAAGCAAATCATTAAGTTTTATAGGAATACCGGACACAACAGATATATACCTTGATACGCCGCAGGACATAAAATTCACGCTTCTCAATTCAGGGCAAACAGCTTTAACAGACATAAGACTTTATATAGTCGGCATATCCACAAACTGGTACCAATTAATACCTCAGGCCATAAATGAACTGCAGCCGGGGGAATCAAAAGAAATAACACTCAAAATAAATGTTCCTACTCAGGACTGCATTTCTGGAGCATGTAAAACATATTATTCTATAACCATACAGGCAAAATCAAATGAGATTGAAAAAGAATCTGTCCTTACAGCAACACTTAAGCAAAAGGTTGTTCAGCAAAAAGAAACCAAACCGCAGGAATGGTTTAATTTTGAAGCTCTTACAGGTCAGTTAACAGGTTCTGAACCAGTGTTTTATATGGGTATGAGCGTGATTATAATTATAATATTTACAGTGCTAATAATAAGAAAGAAAAAAATAAATGTTCCAAAAAGGCGCACACCGAGACAAGATATTCTTTTCTCTTTCCAGTCTTTAAAACCGCACATCTTCTCAAAACCACAGGTTAAGCAGACTTTACGAGAGGAAACAAAAAAAGAGGAAGAGGAGAAAAAAGAAGAGAGTCTTGATGAAATAATTGAGGAGCTGGAATAATGAAAAAAAACATATCAGACATAGAAACCTTGGAAACAAGCCTTGACGCGTCTTTAGTTAAAATAAGAAAAAACTTTCAGGAAGTAACAAACAAATACAAAACAGAACTCAGAGAGCTAATGAAAATAATCAAAAAACAGTCTTCTTTGGAAAACCAGCTAATCAAAATGGAAGGTGAAACAAACAAAAAAATAAATGAAACAAACAATTCGCTTTCAGATCTGAGGGCAGAGTTGTTGCAGAAGGTTAAAGAAATGGGTGATGTGTTTGAAGCAAGAATGAGAGAAATAACAAGCTCCTATTCAAGAGTTATAGACAGTCTAAAGAACGCAATAGCTGAACAGGAAATGAAAAAACAGGAAAGCGAAATAAAAACAGAAGCACTGATAAATGAACTGGAAGCCAAGATAACAGACCTTGCGAAAAAACAAACAAAGCACGCAAAAGCAATAAAACTTGAATACCAGCATCTGAAAAAACTTGAAAAAAAATTAGAACTTGCAATGAAAAAACTTGACATGAAAATAACAGGGTTAGCGAAGCGCATTTGAAGTAGTATTTTCTTGGTTTTATAGAAAACTCACTCCTTCTTCAAATTAAAAACAATTGTATGCAGTTTTGTCATTTCTTCTATGGAGTAGCTTATTCCTTCTCTCCCTATTCCAGAATCCTTGTCCCCGCCGAAGGGAAACAACCCCAAACCATGAGCAGGATGTCCGTTTATGGTAACTGACCCGTCTTGCAAAAGCTTTGCTGTTTTTATTGCTTTATCCATATCCTGTGTAAACACAGAGGCATCAAGACCATAAGCAGATTGATTCGCAACCTTTACAGCATCTTTCCAGTTTTTAACCCTGATAATAGTTACCACAGGTCCAAAAGTCTCTTTCCATGCAATATCCATTTTTAATGTTACTTTATCAAGAATAGTTGGTTCATAAAACAAACCCTTTCTTTTCCCACCAGCCAAGACCTTTGCGCCTTTATTAACAGCATCCTTAACAAGGGAGTCTACCTTATTAATGGCTTTTTCATTGATTAGAGGACCTATCAGTGTTTTCTTATCCTTCGGGTTTCCCATTTTCCATTTTTTTATTTCTTTTACAGCTTTTTTAACAAACTCATTCGCTACTTTTTCCACAACCAGAATTCTTGATAAAGCATCACACCTTTGACCAGAAAATTTCAAAGCTCCTGACAAACACTCCTTCACAGCCAAATCCAGATCAGCATCTTCTAAAACCAACGCAGGGCTCTTTCCGCCAAGCTCCAGATGCATTTTTTTCATTCCAGCCACTTGAGCTATTCTTTTACCGACAAAAGTTGAGCCAGTGAAAGAAATCATATCAACTTTTGGATGCGACACCAAAAAATCACCTATTTCACCACCACCACCCGTTATTACGTTCAGAACACCTTTAGGGACACCAGCAAGTTCAGCAACTCTGGCGAACATTAACATACAAATGGGATCATCACTTGCAGCTTTGCAAACAACAGAATTACCAGCGGCCAAAGCAGGGGCAATCTTTGCAATGGAAATGAAAAGCGGATAATTAAAAGGAGACACAGCAAGAACAACACCAACAGGTTTTCTTGTAACTATTGCAAACCTGTTAGAAGTTCCCGGTGCCTGGTCACCGGGAATATACTCTCCTCTCATGGTTTTTATTTCTTCTGCTGTAACAGCAAGTCTTTCTATTGTTGCTTTGACTTCACCTTCAGCATAAGCTCTTGGTTTCCCCGCTTCTTTGATAAGAATATCTATAAAGTCATCTTTGTGTTTCTCAAGAAGGTTGCTTATTCTTTTCAAAAGCTCAACCCTTTCTATGGCATCCGTTCCCGCTATCTTATGTTTAGCGTCAAAAGCAGCATTTACAGCCTTTTCAACATCTTCTTTGCCAGCTCTTGGAACTTTTCCTACCAAGCTCCCATCATAAGGGTTATAAACATCAAATGTCTTTTTATCCTTTGCATTTACCCATTTTCCATTTATAAACATCTTGTATGTTTTTTTACCTGCAAGCATTGGTTTCCATACCCTCATTCTATCCCACCTTTAATATTTATTCCTTCTTGAATATAAATTATCTTCTAAAAAATAAAAACTTTCATGCGTCCCAAAGCTTCCGAAACTTTTAACGTTTTCTAAATAATGCTCATATACCTCGTTTTTGAATTTTTTTATTTTATTAACATTCTTTAACATTCTGTAATAGCATTTCATATTATACTCCACATGGAACCATATATATGCAAACACAAAAAGCACAAGCAAAACACCGATTAAAGGCAAAAGCCAGATCCTTTCAGAGCATCCCAACAAATTCAGTATATTAACAAGGTCGCCTTTGTTAGCAAACATATAAAACATCGGGTCAGAAAGAAACCCGAAGCCAGAGTAAGTTAACAGGTTTGATAAAAAAATATTCTCTTTTCTTGTTAACCACCCGCCTGTTATGAACATAGCGCTCAATATAATATTCCCCATAACACCGGCACCAAGATAAAGAATTGTTTGCTCTTTGTTAAGGGCGCATAAAGTTTTTATTGTTGCGAAAAAACCGCTTTCTGGCGTGAAATTCAAAACAAAATTATATTCGCATCCATAAAACGCAAGAACCAGCGCGTGAAAATACTCATGAATGAGCGGCGCAATTATAACAGCCACTAACAAAAACAAAAGAAGACCAACAAAATTACTTGAATAGTGTTTAGCCTTTCTTTTTCTTCCGAGCTTTAGTATTCCTTCCAAATACTCCAGCGGGAATATGAGCTTCACCTTTTAACTGTTTAAATCTGGTTGCATATTCCAAAGAATCATTTCTTATCTTTTCCTTTGTTTTCTCGTCTATATCTATTCCGGACAGGATAAAAGAAAGACATTTCACTTCTTCTATTCCTTTTTTCACAGCATACAGCCTTATGAACCTTGAGGTTTGAAATCTCTTAAACCAAACAACACCACACATTCCCAAAAAAAACACCAAAACAAAAACAATTTTAGAGACCATATTTATTATTAACTGAAAACTGTATTTATTGGTTATCTTTTATTTTCTCAAACTTGTAATGAATACACCTGTTTATAAACTCAATCACCGCGTTGTATACATTCTCAAAACTCTCCTTGTCAAGACCAATGGCATATTCCTCTATATTTATTCTGTTAAAAAACTCTATCATTTCCTGCCTCAGTTGCGGGTCTATGTCCCTTTTCTTTAATTCCTCTATCAAATCCTCGTATGTCAGCTGTTCAGCAATCTTCATTTTTATTTCCAGAAACTCCTTTAACACATGAACCGCATTAACTATGGCTTCTCTTTTGTTTTGTATGTTTCTCACCTTGGAAAGGTTTTCCATAGTAAGCCTCAGAAGCTTTTGCTCTTCTGTTTCTTCTTTTGCAAGACCCAGAATCCTTTTAATAAAACTTGGTTTTTTCGGTTTTGGTGCAGACTTTTCAGGTTTTTTTATCTCCTTCTTCGGTTCTTCTATCTTCACTTCCTCTTTTATTTCAGGCTTTACCTCTTCCTTTTTCGGTTTTAATCCAAACTCTTTTTTCATTCCCTCAAGCTTTGTTTCCCCTTCCTTTTTCTCAACCTCTTCAACTTTTTTCTCAATTTTTTGCTGCGGTATTTGAGGAGTTTTTTGCCCTTCCATCTCTATACCTATCTTTTTCCCGGCAAGCGCAGAAATAAAATCATCAGTCTCTTTAATAATGTTATAAAACGCAGAAACAGGTATTGTGATTCCCCCTGATTTAAAACTTATATGCGGAATTCCGTTCTTTTTTATAAGCTTTACCTCTCCTATAAGAACAGGGTCACCGAGCATTTCCTGCTCTTTTTGTTTTACAGTTTGCTCTTTTAATTTTTCATACTTTTTTTTATCAATAACTCCCTTTCTATGTGCAGATTTCAGCACATGAAGAAGATGGTCTTTCTTCATTTTTCACCCTTTTATATTATTTTTTATATTTTTTGATATTTATTAAGGCAGCGCTCTGTATTTTGTTATCTCTAATGCCCACTCTATCAAAAGAACAGCACAAGCCAGCAAAAGAAGATACGTAACAGGTCTTATTGTTGATTTTTTATATTCTAGACCAGCTTTCATAGCCTCTTCAAACGAGGTCTTGTTTAGTATTTTAAAATATAAACCCCTGGTTTTATTTGCTATGTTTTGAAGCGTTGCCTCGTCTAAATCAGGAAATTCAGCAATTGTTGCATTCTCATTTACCCCTTCCGGTCTTGTAATGTTTGTTATAGTTATATTCTCAACGCTTCCTATGCCTATTGCAATAACCCTTATGTGGTTTGATACCAGCGTTTCAATAGAATCATTTACAGGAACGCCTACATTATTTCTACCATCTGTTATGAGAATAACTGTTCTGTTCTTTTTTGAATCAGCGAGCAAGGCTGTAGATGTAACAAGCGCCTCTCCGATTGCTGTCCCAGCAGGGAACTCCAAACTGATATCCTTCAGTTTGTTCACAATAGTGTCTGTTTCTGATGTTGGCTGGAGCTTAACATAGGACTTGCCAGCAAAAGTGACAATGCCGATTTTTGTATTTTCAAGCTCTTTGACCCAGTCAATAGCGACTTCTTTTGCAACTTCAAGCCTGTTTGGCGGATAATCAGGAGTGAGCATAGAAGATGATGTATCAACAGCAAGAACAAAGTCTGTATTGGCTACATACTGACCATAAATAAGAACAGGGTCTGAAATAGCTATAACTATAAGTGTAAATGCTATTGTTCTTAATATAATGGGAACAATGCCTACACCCAGAATTTTTCTTCCAATAACCTTTTCCAAAACCTCAAAGTTTCCAAATCTTAAAACCCTCTTTTTTGCTGAGTGTTTGGAAAGAAGGTAAAGAATTATTATTAAACCCACTAAAAGAATCAAAAGGTTTGCATATTTGTATGAAAATGTCAGTTCCATTTTAATAAACCTCGCTGAGTTCTATATATTTTATCAGCTGCTTAACGAACGGCTCTGTTGTATAGACTTTAAAAATTCCAGCTTTGCTTGACTGGAACTCATTAATAACCATCTGCTCCTGTTCTTTCGCTAATCTCTCAAATCTTATCCTCACTTTATCAAGGTCAACGCTTTTGACTTTTCCTGTAAACGGGTCAGCAACCCTTATATACCCTGTTCCCTTTGGAAGCTTTTCATCTCTTATGTCCCTTACCATAATTCCCAAAACCCTGTCAAGTTTTCCGCAAACCATCTTTAACGCGTCTTTCCATTCCTCGCCAATACCTATGAAATCAGATATGATAAACAGAATACTTCTGTCAGAAAGCGTGTTCAAAAGATAAAGCAAAGCCGAGTTTAAATCGCATATTCCGCCATAAAACATAGGATTTACCAACATTTTTAAAACCTTATAATATTGTGATGTGTCTTTTGTTGGTTCTAAAGAAACCTTCATTCCATTGTTAAACATGCCAAAACCAACATTATCGCCTGTATCTATACCAGCAAACGTGACAGCTCCGGCTATTACAGCAGCATACTCAGATTTCAATTTATTTTGAGTTCCAAACAGCATAGAGCTTGAAGCATCAACCAGAACATAAACATCCAAATCCCTTTCCTCTTCATATTGTTTCACGTAAAGGGTTTTTGACCTTAATGAGGCTTTCCAGTCAATTCTTGTCGCATCGTCCTGCCCCGGTACATACTCTCTCAAACCAGCAAACTCTATGCCTGTTCCCTTAAAAAGAATCCTGTATTTCAGCAAAAACCTGAATGTTTCTATTAATTTTTTTACGTCAATGTCAATTTCATTCATCAACTGTTTCAAATTTATAAGGTCTTTGTATTTAGGTTCTCTGTATTTTCCTGCACCCAGGCTTTTAAGGACCTCCAGAAAACCATGATTCTCTTTTTCAATCATAACACAGGCACCCTCTTTATTATCTCATCTATAATCGAATCCGTAGATATCTCTCTTGCTTTTCCCTCATAATTCAGAATTATCCTGTGCCTCAAAACCTCTTTTGCAACGTTTCTTAT
>Ga0180301_10001428_pt1 | contig 18881 bp, 21 predicted proteins | sample GuaBasSediGuay16_FD_121797 | JGI IMG/M metagenome (GOLD analysis project Ga0180301, IMG submission 121797) | Subseafloor sediment microbial communities from Guaymas Basin, Gulf of California, Mexico - Guay16, Core 4569-2, 12-15 cm | ecosystem: Environmental > Aquatic > Marine > Hydrothermal... | reverse complement strand
ATATCTTCAGAAGTAAGGATGTAAAAAAAGCTGTAAAAACAATCCCACTGGAGAAAATTTTAACGGAAACAGATTCACCCTTCTTATCTTTAAAGGGTGGTAGAAATCTTCCTCAGAACGTCAAATTTGTTGTGGATAAAATAGCTGAAATTAAAAAAATAAGTCCAGAAGAAGTTGAAGAGATAACAACAAAAAATGCTTTTAAATTGTTTCAGCTTAATGCAAACGCTTAAAACTAGGTATTAAAATTATAGTTTTGAGTTGAACAGATTGTTGTTTAAGCTAAAATCTTGGATAGATGCAAGCTACAGAACACTTAAATCTGCAAGTAAGCCTGGAAAAACAGAGTTTTGGCTTTTACTTCGTGTATGTCTGTTGGGTGTTGCAGTTATCGGTGCACTAGGTTTCCTGATAAGGTTCATATCTTCCATGCTAAGCTTACTAAGTGGTTGAAAAACAAAAAAAATGGTTGGCGGGTTAATCAATGGGTGAAGAAGTAGAAAAAACAGAAGAAAAACCTGTTGAAAAAGAAGAAAAGGTAGAAGAAAAGAAAGTGGAAAAAGGTAAGGTTTATGTCTTAAAAACAACGGCAGGTCAAGAGTTAAACGTTGCAAACATGGTTTACATGAGAGCTTCTTCAGCTAAACTGCCTATCTACTCTATACTTGTCACAGAAAGTTTAAAAGGATACGTGTTTATTGAAGCGGCAGGTCCTCATTTTGTGGATGAAGCAGCTTCCGGAATAAAACATGCAAAACAAAGACTTTCAGGTTTGGTTAAAATTTCTGAACTTGAAAAGTTTATAGTTACCAAACCTATAATCGAAGAGTTGGATATTGGAGATACTGTTGAAGTTGTGGGAGGACCATTTAAGGGTATGCGAGCAAAAATAACAAGAATTGATAAACCAAAAAATGAAGTAACACTTGAACTTTTAGAAGCCACAATTACTTTACCTATAACTATTCATGCGGACTACGTTAGAATTGTAAGCAAGAAAAAGGAGGAATAGTCGAGAAATGGGTGAAAAAAAGACGATTGAAACCTTAGTAAGTGGTGGAAAAGCAACAGCAGGACCACCACTAGGTCCAATGTTAGGTCCACTTGGAGTTAACATAATGGTGGTTGTAAACAAAATTAACGAGTTGACCAAAGATTTCTCCGGAATAAAAGTTCCAGTAAAGGTTACAGTTGATGTTGACACAAAAGAATTTGAAGTTGAAGTTGGAACACCCCCAACAGTAGCTTTAATTGTAAAAGAACTTGGTATTGAAAAGGGTTCAGGAAACCCAAAGACGGAGAAAGTCGGAAACCTAACCATAGAACAGTTAAAGAAGATAGCGAAAATGAAGATGGGTTCAACCTATGCAAAAACTCTGAAAGCTTCTGCTAAAGAAGTGTTGGGTGTTTGTGTAAGTATGGGTGTAACTGTTGAAGGAAAAGAACCAAGACAAGTCCAAAAAGAAATTGATGAAGGTGTTTATGACCAAGTTTTCCAAGAATAAGCCTTAAATTTTAAGATTTTATGTTAAGTATCACCTAATAATTTTTGGGTTTCTATACTGGTTAACCAACTTTAACACCTAAAACCTTATATTTGGACAAGAAATTTACCATTTAACATCCCGTAACCCGTTTGTGGTTGAAATTGTCCTTAGACCCACAAAAAATCCTAGAAGCTGTAGAAAAAGCTAAGAATACCAAGAAAAGAAACTTTGTTCAGTCAGTTGACCTTATAGTTAACCTTCAAGACCTAGACTTAAAAAAACCTGAACATAGGATAACAGGAGTGGTTGAACTTCCCCACCCAGTTAACAAAAATGTAAAGGTTTGTGTTATCGGTTCTGGTCAACTAGCTTTGGAAGCAAAAAAAGCTGGAGCTGACAAAGTTATCCAAAAGGAAGAGTTGGAAGCTTTGGGAAAGGATAGGAAAGCAGCCCGAAAGCTTGCTCAGGAATACAATTTTTTTGTGGCAGAAGCTTCTTTGATGCCTATGGTCGGCCGAATTTTGGGAGCTTTTCTTGGTCCAAGGGGGAAGATGCCGACACCGGTTCCTCCCAATGCTCCTATAGACCAGATTTTGGAGAGACATCGTAGGTTGGTTAGGTTAAGATTAAAGGACCAACCTACTCTTCAATGTAGAGTTGGATTGGAGACCATGGAAAGCAGTCATATCGTCGAAAATATTCAGGCTGTGTTAAAGATGCTTGAAGAAAAACTAGAACGTGGATGGAGAAACATTTCAAGCATTCTTGTTAAAACTACAATGGGTAAACCAGTTAAAGTTCAAATTGGAAGGAAAAAATGAGCCTAAAAATGGAAAAAAAGATTAAAGAATGGAAAAAAGCTGAAGTTGAAGAATTGAAGAAACTCATGGAAAGTTATAGAGTACTCGCTATAAGTAGTCTTCATAAGGTCAGAACAGCTCAAATTCAAGAACTTAGAAAAAGGTTTAGAGAAGAAATCAAATTCAGATGTTCAAAAAACAATCTGGTAAGATTAGCTTTAAAAGAAGCTTCAGAAAAGAAACCTGGAATAGAAAAGCTTGAGAAATATTTAGATGGGTCAAATATTCTGATTTTTACAAATCTAACTCCGTTTAAACTTTCGATTCTTTTCAGCAAAAACAAGGTAAAATTACCTGCAAAAGCAGGAGATGTTGCTCCTACTAACATAGTTGTTCCTGAGAGTAACACGGGAATCCCGCCAGGACCTATAATAAGCGAATTTAGTGAAGTTGGTCTACCTACAAAGATCGAAGGTGGAAGTATCTGGATAACAAGAGACACTGTAGTTGTTAGAAAGGGTGAAACAATCTCAGGTAAACTTGCAAGTATTCTTTCAAGACTTGGAATTAAACCGATGGAAGCCGGGTTAACCTTAAAAGCTGCATATGAAGATGGGTTAGTTCATCCACCCGAAACTCTTCAGATAGACCTAGATGCAACCTTTCAAGAACTAAAGGATGCTGTTGTTTTTGCCTATAACTTGGCTGTTAATGCATCCTATCCTACACCCCAAACTATACCAGTGCTTCTCCAAAAAGCTTTAGTGGAAGCTAGGAGTTTAGCTTTTAATGCTGGTGTATTTGAAAAAGAATTTTTACCGTTTCTTTTAGCTAAAGGTTACATGGAAATGGTTGCATTAAAAGAGAAGGTAGCTGAAAAGGATTCTTCCCTTGCTTCCTAAAACTTGAATTCAACGTAACTTAGTTTTATGGTGGTGAATAAGCATTACAAAGGTAAGATTTAAGTTTCTTTGTTTTGGAGATGAACTTAAAAAAACTTTAAAGTTTAGATGGGTTGTTTTTGGAACACTAGCAATAGCATATTTTCTTACTGTTTTCTACCGTTTTTCACCCGCAGTTGTTGCTCCTGAGTTGATGAAAGAGTTTAATGTTGGAGGAGTTGCCTTAGGATTGCTTGCATCTGCCTATTTTTACTCATACGCGGTAATGCAGGTCCCAACAGGCCTGCTTGCAGACACAGTAGGACCTAGAAAAACTGTTACGTTTTTTATGGGTTTAGCATCCATTGGGGCGTTTATGTTTGCCTTAGCTCCAAACTTTTGGGCTACAGTTTTAGGACGTCTTCTTATAGGATTAGGTGTGGCTGTGGTCTGGGTTTGTACGATCAGAATTTTAGCTGTATGGTTTACCTTAAGAGAGTTTGCAACCATGAATGGCGTTCTAAATTTTGTGGGAAATGTTGGTGCATTGGGAGCGGCAACCCCCCTCGCCTTTCTTACTATCACATTTGGTTGGAGGATTCCCTTCTTTTTTATCGCATGTTTTACTGGTTTTCTCACATTGGTGGTTTGGGCTCTTGTTAGAGATGACCCGAAACAGGTAGGTTTAACCCTACCCTTTAACCATATAGAAGAGTCATCTTCAGACCCGACAAAAATCGGTTTAATCCAAGGTTTAAAGTTAACCTTTTCCAACAAGTATTTTTGGTTGGTAGGGTTTTCCTTAGCTGTCTGGTACGGAACTTTAGTTAATTTTCAAGGTCTTTGGGGAATCCCCTACTTAATCCAAGCATATGGATATGATAAAGCTCAGGCGAGCTATTTTATTACCTTAATTGCTTTGGGATTTTGTGTAAGTGCTCCTTTCTGGGGTTACATATCTGATAAAGTTTTGGGTGCTAGAAAACCAGTCTTTGTTGGGGGAATCTTAACCTACACATTTTTATGGTTAATTCTGTTAGCAACAACAAAAGTTTTTTCATCACTCCTCCTCTACCTAATATTTTTTATGTTTGGTTTTTCTAGCGGGGCAATTATAATCTGTATAACAATGGTTAAGGAACTTTTTCCAGAACAAGTTGTTGGAACAGCCGTAGGATGTACGAATCTCTTTCCCTTTGTGGGTGTGGGAATTTTTCAACCTTTAACAGGTTACATATTGGACCTTGCTGGGCCCATAAAAATAATCGAAGGTGTAAAATTTTATCCTACCTATGCTTACCATACGGCTTTTATGTTTTGCTTCTTAAGTCTAATTATCGTGTCAATCTTAGCTTTCTTTACAAAGGAAACCTTAAAAACAAAGGATTAACCTTAAACCTTAAAGAAAAAATTATTTAGATAAGAGTGTTTAAGTCAAACTAAGCGGGCCCGTAGCTCAGCAAGGATAGAGCACCGGGCTTTTATGGTTTACCCAAAGCCACCCGGAAGAAGATGGTTTAACCTTCTTCTGGGTAAGGGTCGTGGGTTCAATTCCCGCCGGGCCCGCCAATGTAAAATTTCTGATGGTTAAATTTTCCTGCCAGTTTTTGGCAAGCATTAAGGATTGGTGTTTAGCTGGTTGTTTTAGATGTATGGAAGTTTATTCTGTTGGTAACGATTACAAACAACTAAACAAAAGAAATTCCTGAAACTACCGAAGATAAAAAATCAAGCTAGAAAAAATGAGGGAACCGGAAGAAAAAATGTTTTGGTAGGGGTTGGTTTTAAGATTTCTAAACGATGGGTCAAAGGTTCTTAAACCATACAAATAACTCCCAAATTTTAAAGTTGGATAGTTTTTCTTGTAAACCTTAAATTTTCGTAGATATGTTTTGTTAAACAGGAAACGGGATGACATTAAAAAATCCTGAAGTGCTACCTCGAAGTTTCTATTCAAGAGATACTTTAACGGTTGCAAAGGAATTGTTAGGGAAATACTTGGTTAGACAAGTTGGTAGGAAAATGGTTGTGGGTAAGATTGTTGAAGTTGAAGCTTATGGTGGAAGTGATGACCCGGCAAGCCATGCATACAGGGGTATAACTCCAAGAAACAAACTGATGTTTGGGGAAGCCGGACATGCATACATATACTTTACCTATGGAAACCATTACTGTTTAAATGTAACAACCGAAAAGGAGGGTAAACCAGGTGCAGTTTTGATAAGGGCTATCGAACCAGTTAAAGGTATAGACCTAATGAAAAAACACAGAAAAACATCTCTTGAGAATCTAACCAATGGACCAGGTAAATTAACTCAAGCCTTAAAAATCACAAAAAAACAAAATGGTTTAGACCTAACAAAAAAAGGAGAACTTTTCATTTGTTTTCCACAAAACAAAGAAAAAATTGAGATAGTTTCGAGTAGAAGAATCGGAATAAAAGTTGGTACAGAAAAACTGTGGAGATTTTACATTAAAAATAATCCCTTTGTTTCAAAAAGATAAGTAACGTTTTACTTTAATCAAAGATTGGATAATGAAACTTTAAAGAAGCCACATAGCCCTTAAAAACCTCAATTTTACATCCATGTTTGAAGGTACCGTTATGTACCAAGTTAAACCAGCCATTTTTGCAGCTTCTTTAATTGCTGTATGTAAATCACCTATATCATCTGCCAATCCAAGACTAATGGCTTCATCTCCATAAAAAATTCTCCCAGATTTAACTTTCTCAACGGCACTTGAACTTAGGTTTCTATTGTTCTTTATGTCCTGTAATATTTTGTCAAATATCCTGTTAACTTCGTTTTGAATTGCTGCTTTTTCTTCTTCTGTGGGAGACCTCCAGGGTGCACCAAAATCCTTTTCTTTACTTGTACTCCAAACCCAAACTTTTATTCCCTGTTTTTCATAATACTGGGTTAAGTCAACCCAAACAGCTAAAACACCAATTCCTCCCGTCAAAGTATTTTTATGAGTAAAAATCTTCGTTGCAAAAGAAGCAATGTAATAACCACCTGAAGCACACTCACTTCCCATAACAACAATTACAGGTTTAACTTCTGAAACAGTTTTAACATACTCAGCTATCTCCATACAAGGATAAGCCAAACCACCTGGTGTATTAAGATAAAGCACAACAGCCTTAACGTTTGGATTGTTTAGAGCATCACTTAAATCCGAAACTGTTTTTTGGAAATCATAGATCGGGCCTTCAACTTTTACTATTTCTACTTGGTTTGTATACCTGTAACATGAAAAACCAACCCAACTAACCAGTAAAACAACAAAAACTAACCATGTAACAGTTTTTTTATCCAAATTTGTTTCTTCCTCCTAAACCTAGCTAATCAACAGAATAAGTCTTTCTTCAGAGTAAATTAACTTTGTTCTTCTAGTTTTTGGGAAGCGAAACCGTTAAAATGTTTACTTTAACCTTTAACTTTTAGCTAGACTTTAAGTTTAGGTGGATTTTGGTTGAAGGTTAAGGTTGTTGTTACGGATGTTGATGGCACCCTTACAAACATGGGAAATAAACTTTCCTTGAATGCCGTGAAAGCTGTAAGAAAACTTGAAGATAACGGAATACCAGTAGTTCTTGCTTCTGGTAATGCTCTTTGTGTTCTCAAAACCTTGAAACATTACATAGGTTGTAGTGGTGCCTTAGTAGCTGAAGGTGGAGCTGTTGTGGAGTATAACGATAAGGTAAAAATTCTTGGAGATGGAAGAGAAGCAAGAGAAGTTCTAACTGAATTAAAGAAAAAGTTTGGTAGTTTGATTGTGGAAAGCTGGTCAAACTCTTACCGTTATGTTGATGTTGCTCTAAAAAGAACTATAGAAAAAAACAAGCTTCTACAAGTGTTAGATAAATTTCCCAGTTTAAGACTTATGGATAGTGGTTTTGCTTACCATATCATCGACAAAAATTTGAACAAGGGTGTAGGTTTAAAGGTTGCAGCTAAACTTATGAATGTTAAAGTTGAAGAAATGGTTACGGTTGGTGATAGTGAAACAGATATCGAAATGTTTGAAATTACTGGTTACAGGATTGCCTTAACAAATGCGCCTCAAACCTTGAAAAATCTAGCTGATTATGTTACAAAAAATGAAGACGGAAAAGGATTTGTAGAAGCGGTAGAAAGAATCTTTTTGTTAACAAAAAATTTTGGGTGACCTTTTGGAAAAAAGACCTGTAGTCTTTAACGGCTTAAATGGTAAAATTTATGGAACCTTATACGGAAACTCTTCGGTTTGGGTTTTATTATGTCCACCCCATCCATTGTATGGTGGTTCAAAAGATGATTTCAGACTTGTTTTTATCGCTCAAAAACTTGCAAAAAACGGTATAGGTGCTTTATGTATAGATTATCATGGTTACAGTTATGGTGTTAAAGAAGTCGACGATGTTTTATCGACTATTTTATACCTAAGAAACAAAACAAATAAAGTCGGTTTGATTGGATATTCCTTTGGAGCTGTTGTTGCATCCATAGCTTCAACTAAGACAAGTGTGAAAGGACTTGTACTTATGTCATTGTTAAAAAAGGTAAACGGGTTGGAAGCAAACATAAATTCTCCATGCCCAAAACTTTTTATCCATGGTCGGTATGATACCATCGCTCCATACACTGATTTTGAAAATCTATACAACGAAGCTAAAGGTAACAAGAAAAAAATAATTCTTGAAACAGACCACTTTTACTTAGAAAAAAATGTTTTGGAACATGTTTCAGAAGAAGTTTACAAATTTTTTACTGACCTATTCTTTTAGGTGGAAAATCTATGGTTACTAACAACTTACATGGATGGACCGGGAAATGTTTAACTGTCGACCTTTCAAAAAAAGTTTTCAAAAAAACAAGTTTGGAAAGAGAAATTCTTCTCCAGTATATGGGTGGAAGAGGTTTAGGTGTAAGGCTTCTATGGGAACTTGTAGACCCCAAAACAGACCCTTATACACCTGAAAATCTTCTTGTTCTTGCTACAGGACCTTTAACAGCAACACAAATTCCAACTACTGGAAGAATAAGCATCATAGGAAAATCTCCCTTAACTAACGGAGTTTTTTATTCAAGTTGTGGAGGTTTTTTTGGGGTTTCTCTTAAACAAGCTGGTTTTGATGTTCTTGTTATAAGAGGAAAATCTGAGCGACCTGTTTATCTTTATGTGGATAATGATTTTGTGGAGATAAGAGACGTCTCCCATCTCTGGGGAAAGACTACAAAGGATACCCTAAAAATTCTTGAAAAAGACTTAGGAAAAGACTTTGAAGTTGTATGTATAGGTCCTGCTGGGGAAAACTTGGTTAGATATGCATGTATTGCCTGTGGACCTAACAATTTTGCAGGTCGAGGTGGTCTTGGTGCTGTAATGGGTTCTAAAAACCTTAAAGCCATAGCTGTTCGTGGAACCTACAAACCAAAGATTGCAAAAGAAAAATCCCTAAACAACCTTCTGGAGAAATGTAGGATTAGAATTAGATGGAATCCTATTCTAGACAAAGCTCTATCCTACTATGGAACATCCGCCCTTGTAAACCTAATAAACGAACATAGAATTCTCCCCACAAAAAATTTTCAACAGGGTTGGTTTGAACATGCAGAAAAAATTTCAGGTGAAACTTTAAAAGAAACTATTTTTGTTGAAAAAAGAAGCTGCTACAATTGTCCAATTGCTTGCAAAAGAAAAACCAAAGTAAACGATGTTATGGGTGAAGGACCCGAGTTTGAAACCATAGGTTCGCTAGGGTCCATGCTTCTCATAGACGATATAAAGACTGTTGCGGAGATAAACTATCTTTGTAACGAGTTTGGTTTGGACACAATTTCAACAGGCGGAACCATTGCTTGTGCCATGGAACTAAGTGAAAAGGGGCTCTTAGAAGAAAAAATCAATTGGGGTGACGTGGAAAAAGTGAAAGAACTTGTGATTAAAACGGTCTACAAAAAAGGTTTGGGTAAATTGTTGGCTGAAGGTTCAAGGTTCTTAGCAAAAAAATATGGGTGTGAAGAAGTTTCCATGCAGGTTAAGGGTCTTGAGCTACCGATGTATGACCCTCGTGGAGTTTTAGGTCAAGCATTAGCTTATGCTACTTCAAACAGAGGTGGTTGTCATTTAAATGCTTACATGATCGGTGTAGAAATTTTAGGTTATCCTTATTTGATGGATAGGTTTTCACCCGTTAACAAACCAAGCATAGTTGTATACATGCAAAACCTAGCTGCAGCCATCGACAGTATGGTTCTCTGTAAATTTCTTGGTTTTGAGTTTGATGAAGAAACATTTGCAAATTTTCTTTCCTACGTAACCGGAGAAAATTTCAGTCAAGAATCCGTAATATCCATCGGTGAAAGAATATGGAACCTTGAGAGACTTTTTAACTTTAAAGCTGGTTTAAATGGAAAAACAGATAATTTACCAAAAAGGTTTCAGATACCTCTACAAAAAATGTTGGAAGAGTATTATTTGGTTAGAAAATGGACCGTGGATGGTTTTCCAACCCCTGATAAACTTAAAAGTTTGGGGTTACCAGTTAAATGAGGGTTTAATTTGTCAAGGGTTCCAAAAGAAGTTTATGAAGAATTAAAAGATTATTGTTTAAGACTTGCAAGAAGAGGTTATGTTACAGCTCATGGTGGAAATGCAAGTATCCGAAGTGGAAACGTTATTTGGATAACAAGACATGCTTCTTCTCTGGAAAAACTCAGACCTGAAGATGTGATTCAAGTTTATGTAGATAAACCTTCAAGTTTTGATTCTTTAGCTTCGACAGAGACCATCGTTCATAGAGAAATTTATCTTAGAACACCCAACTTAGCAGTCTTACATGCACATCCACCTTACACGGTTGCTTTATCCTTTTTTTATGATGAAATAAACCCCTTAGATAGTGAAAGTTACTATGTTCTCAAAAAAATTCCTGTTGTTGAAGGTTCACCAGGTTCAACAATCTTAGCTGAAAATGTTGCTGAAGCATTAAAAAACAGTTATGCGGTTGTTGTTAGAGCTCATGGTGTTTTTGCTTCAGCAAAATACTTGGACATTGCATACCAATACCTATGTATGGTTGAACATTCAGCTCAAATAATCTTCTTAACGGAAAATCTTAAAAAGTTTGGGTTAACTTTTACCAAACCAAAAAAATTTTAGAACAAAAAGTTGCTTTGGTTCTTCAGTAAACTTTTAAGACTTTTAAGGATACGTATAAATCCAAAAAAAACATTGCTTAATCGAGATGTAGAAGAATGGTTTTCACCGACCAGTACATCAGATTAACTCCAACTTCCAAGAAACTCTACGAAAGGGCTGTCAAAGTTTTTCCCAGTGGAAACACAAGAACAGTCTTATTCTACAAACCTTATCCTGCCTACGTTAAACGTGGAAGAGGCTCTCATATTTGGGATGTTGATGGTAATGAAAGGATCGACTACTGCTTTAACTATGGAGTTTTGATTCTTGGACATTCCCATCCAAAAATCATAAAAACTGTTAAAGAACAACTGGAAAACGGTCTTGCCCTAGGTGCTCCAACAGAATTAGAAGTAAACCTTGCTGAAAAAATAGTAGAAAAAGTTCCTTCAGCAGAAATGGTTAGATTTACAGCTTCTGGAACAGAAGCCGTAATGTTGGCGATAAGAGTTGCAAGAGCTTACACGGGTAGAGATAAGATACTCATGTTTGAAGGTGGATTTTGTGGTAACTATGATGCTGTTTCTACATCTTACACTGTGGGATTACCAAAACAAACCTATCAAAACACCATTTATGTACCCTTTAACAATCCAGAAATACTTGAAAAAACAATCAAGAAACATAAAAATGAACTTGCAGCCGTAATTACAGAACCTGTTTTTGGTGCTAACGGACCTATAGTTCCAAAAGGAGATTTCTTGAAGGAAGTTCGGGAAATAACGGAGAAACATGATGTGCTACTTATTTTTGATGAAGTTGTTACAGGGTTTAGACTTGCACCTGGTGGTGCAGCAGAATTTTTTGGAGTTAAACCAGATTTAGTTACCTTTGGGAAGATTATGGGTGGAGGTTTTCCCGCTGGGGCAGTTTGTGGAAGAAAAGAATTGATGAACCTTTTTTCTTTTTCTGAGTCTTATTTTAACAAATCTTGGAAAACACTTCTACCACATAGTGGAAGTTTTAATGCTTATCCTTTAGCTATGGCTGCTGGTTATGTAACCTTAAACGAATTAACACCCCAAGCCTACGAACATCTGAATACTCTTGGCGAGAAAATCCGTAAAAGTTTAACAAAAATCTCGGAAGAAGTTGGTGTAACATTTCAGGTTAGTGGTGTAGGGTCTCTCTTTCAAATCTTTTTCATAGACAAAGAAATAACCGACTACAAGGATGTTCAAAAAGCAAACGATATTTTAGCTCATAAACTTAACTTAGGTTTACTTACTCAAGGTGTGTATTTTTCACCAACACGTCCATGTAACATCTCAACGGTAACTAGTTATGAAGATGTTGATAAAATGCTTGAAGCTGTTAGATATGTTCTAACAAATTTAAAAAAAGAAATTCGTGAAATTTCACCAAATCTAATTTCAAATTGAAATGAACGATAAAAACTAAAAACGGGAGAAGTATTTTTTTAAACTTGGTGTGTAAAATGGGTTTAGTAGACCTTTTAAAAAAGCTTTCTGAAACCTATGGAGTTCCTGGTTTTGAATCTAAGATTAGTAGCGTGATAAGGGAAGAAATTGAAAATTTTGTTGATTCAATAAAAGTGGATGACCTTGGTAACCTTATAACCACAAAAGGTTCAGGTGAAAAATCTATTATGATCGCTGCTCACATGGATGAAATAGGTTTAATCGTAAAACATATCGATGAAAAAGGATTCATTAGATTTGCAAAACTTGGTGGGATTGCTGACCATCTTCTACTTGGAAGTCGTGTTCTTGTTCACACGGAAAAAGGACCCATTCCAGGTGTTATAGGATGTAAACCTATTCACCTTATGAAAGATGAAGAAAGAAAACAGTTGGTTACCTATGAGAAAATGTTTATAGATATAGGTGCAAGAAGCCTAACAGAAGCAAAAGAATTTGGAGTTAAAATCGGAAACCCGATAACTTTAGATAGAAACTTTGTTGAACTTAAAAACAACTTTGTATGTGGAAAAGCTTTTGATGACAGAGTTGGATGTGCAGTTTTAATTGAAGTCTTAAAAAAATCTAAGCCTAAAAACAAACTTTTTGGTGTTTTCACCGTTCAAGAAGAAGTTGGTTTAAGAGGTGCAACTGTTTCGGCTTTCTCTTTAAACCCAAATGTGGGAATAGCTGTTGACACAACAACTTCCGCAGACCATCCGGAAGTAGCTGAACATGAAGCCCCAATAAAATTAGGTTTAGGTCCAGCCTTACTCGTAGCCGACGGTAGAAGAGAGTCACTCTCAGGAGGATTGATCTCAAACTTTAACCTCCGAAATAAAATCATAAACTTAGCTGAAAAGTTAAAGATACCCTATCAACTTGAAGTTATGGAAGGTGGAACAACAGACGCTACCGCAATCCAACTAACCCAACGAGGTATACCTACCTGTGTCATCTCGATACCAACACGGTATGTTCACAGCTTTAGTGAAGTACTCAACCTAAAAGATGTTGAAAACACGATAAAACTATTAACTGCCTTTGTCGAACAAGAACTTTAATCCTTGGTTTTCCATTGTTTTGTACAAAACTTATATATGGATGGATAATCCATCCATATATAAGTTGTGAAGAAAAATGAAGATATTCCGATTAAGAAAAGAACGTGTTGAATATTTTTTGGGTTTAAATGCTGTTGAGACTGGTTATTTGGTTAAACTTTTACCGGAAAATTGTGAACTTAGAAGGGAGCTCATGAAGGTTTTATTGTTTCTTGTTTTTTTGGAAAGGTTTGCAAGGAAAGAACCCACATGATGTTTAGGGAAAAGTTTTACGAGTTTAATTTTTCTTTAAGCCAGTCTATGAATGTTTCAACAGCTTTTTTGTTGAGTCTTAGTTTATGTTGAGCATCTGGGATTATCACGATTTTTTTGGGTTCTTTTGCTTTAGAATAAAGTCGAAAAGCATCATCTACATTGACAAGCTCATCTTTTTCTCCGTGAACAATTAAGACTGGTCTAGGTGAGATTTTTCCAATCCATTTTGTTGGCATAAGTTTGAGTACATCTTCATAAACCTTTTTGGTTGCATATGTCTCGGTTTTTCCTCTTAGACTTCCCATCCTTCCAGATTCAACTATAACCTTAACAAATTCTTTCATAGTCTCTTTTGTGTAGGCTGGACATGCACCTAAAGCTACAGCTTTGACCCTCTTATCTTTTGCCGCAACATAAATAGATACCACAGCTCCACCACTAAAACCAACTACAGCTAATTTTTCACCGTCAACTTCCCTTCTTGAACATAAAAAATCTAAGGCAGAGTAAAGGTCTTGGGTCCATCCAAAATAGTTAAACTTTCCTTCACTAAATCCAGTTCCACGAAAATTAAAAATTAAGGTTACAAAACCTTCTTCAACAAATTTTTCAGCTAAAGCTGGATAACCTCTATCCTCTTCTGTCTTTACTGGGGAAGGAATTCCATGACAAACACAGATAGTTGGTTTTGGTTTAGGTTCGTTAACAGGAACATAAAGTTTTCCGACTATATTTATTCCGTCACTTTTAAAAGATATATTTTCAACTCTCATTCTATACTTCCCAAATGTTTTTGTTGGTTTTCCCCTTAACTGTTAAATCATGGTTAGGTATAAATTTAGTCGTATAGACTGGGAACGGTTGGTGTCTTAAGATGATTGAAGTAAGATGGCATGGTAGAGGTGGTCAAGGAGCAGTTACAGCTGCTGAAATACTTGCACATGCAGCTATAAACGAAGGAAAATATGCTCAAGCATTTCCTTCCTTTGGACCTGAAAGAAGAGGTGCACCTGTTGTTGCTTTTAACAGGTTTGATGAAAAACCAATATGGTCTAGGTCTGATGTTTATGAACCTGATATAGTTGTTGTGCTGGATTCAACCCTTCTTAAAAATGTAAATGTTCTTGAAGGTTTAAAACCAAACGGAACTCTTGTGATTAACAGTTCAAAAACACCGGAAGAACTTAGAGAAAAATACGGGTTTAAAGTAAGGATGGCTGTTGTAGATGCTAAAAGAATAGCCTTAAATGTATTAAAACTACCCATAGTTAACACAGCCATGTTGGGTGCTTTTGTAAAATCGGTGGAAATCCTTAAACTTGACTCTGTAATTGAAGTTGTGAAAGAGAGGTTTAAAGGTAAAGCCGGGGAAAAAAATGTGGATGTCGTGGTTCAAGCCTATAATGAAACAGTTTTAATGGGGTGAATTTTTTATGTCGGAGTTAAAATTAAATCCCAAACCTTCATGGAAAGAACTACCTATTGCTTCCATAATACCTGAACCAGCAACTTCCCGTTTTTACAAAACTGGAGATTGGAGAAGTTTTAGACCTATTAAAGATAAGAGCAAATGTATTCATTGTGGTTTATGCTGGGTTTTTTGTCCAGATGGAGCTGTAAAGTTCGCAGAAGATGGAAGTTTCCCCATAGATTTAGACTATTGTAAGGGTTGTGGTGTTTGTGCTGAAGAATGTCCTTCTGGTGCAATAAAAATGGTTGAAGAGGTTGAAGAATAATGGCTAAAAGAATAGCCATTGAATGTGCACATGCAGCTTCTCTTGCAGCCAAACTCGCAAACGTTGATGTTATTGCTGCTTACCCAATAACTCCCCAAACTCACATTGTAGAAAAACTTTCTGAATATGTTGCCAACGGTGAACTTGATGCTGAATACATAAACGTAGAATCTGAACATTCAGCTATGAGTGCTTGTATAGGTGCTTCTGCAGTTGGAGCTAGATGTTTTACCGCAACTGCTGGTCAAGGTTTGGCTTTGATGCATGAAATGCTTTTTATCGCAGCTGGAAACAGACTTCCCATTGTAATGACTGTTGCAAATCGTTGTCTATCCCCAAACTTGAGTATTTGGGGTGACCAAAGTGATATAATGGCTTCTAGAGATTGTGGTTGGATCATGTTTTTTGCTGAGAATGCACAGGAAATTTTTGACCTGGTTCTTCAAGCCTTTAAAATAGCTGAAGATGAGAGAGTTTTACTTCCCGTAGCCATAAACTTTGACGGTTTTTATGTTACCCATGTAATTGAATCTTTAGAAGCTCTAGACCAAGAAGAAGTTAACAAATTTCTACCTCCACGTAAAATCCCTCCACATGCACTCCACCCTGACCATCCAACAACATGGGGTCCTATAGGTCTTCCCGACATTCAAACAGAACTTAAAAAACAACATGATGAAGCTTTACGAAACTCTAAAAATGTTATAAAAGAAGTTTGGAAAGAGTTTGGAGATCTCTTTGGTAGATATTATGAAGCTCTTGAGCTTTACAGAATGGAAGACGCTGAAATAGCCATCCTATTGATGGGAGGCTCCTGTGGAACTGCTCGAGTTGCTGTAGATAAGCTTAGAGAAAAAAATGAAAAAGTTGGTTTAATAAAACTGAGACTTTTCAGACCTTTCCCGTCGGAAGAGCTTTTTGAAGCAACAAAAAACGTTAAAGTTTTAGCCGTTATAGACAAATCGATTTCAATAGGTGGAGTTGGTGGTCCACTTTTTACTGAGGTTAGAGCAGCCTTCTATGACCTAGAAGTCAGACCAAAAATCATTGGGTTTATTGCAGGTTTAGGTGGAAGAGACGTCAAAGTTGAAGACTTTGTCAATGTTGCGGAAAAGTCAAAAAAAGTGTTGGCAGGAGAGAAAATCGAGAAAGATTTTATGTTTTTACAGGTGAGAGAATAAATGGTTGAAACAAGTTTTTATTTTAAGGGTATAAAAGAACTTCCAAGGGAAGAACTTTTTGTTCAAGGTCACAGAGCTTGTTCAGGTTGTGGTGAAGCAATCTCTGTAAGAATTTTAATGAAGGCAATAGGTCCTAACTGTATCGTGATAAATCCAACAGGCTGTCTTGAAGTTGTTTCTTCACCCTATCCATACACTTCATGGGCGGTTCCATGGTACCATGTAGCTTTTGAAAATGGAGGTGCTGTTGCTTCAGGTGTTGAAGCAGCTCTTAAGGCTCTTATACGTAAGGGTAGACTTGAAAACAAAAAAATTCATGTGGTTGTCATTGCCGGGGATGGTGGAACAGCAGATATAGGATTCCAATCTTTGTCAGGTGCACTTGAAAGAGGTCATGACCTTCTCTATGTTTGTCTTGACAATGAAGCTTACATGAACACTGGAATTCAAAGGTCAAGTTCAACACCTTATGGTGCTTGGACAACAACTTCTGCTGTTGGAAAAGTTTCGTTTGGAAAACCTCAATGGAAGAAAAATATGCCTGCCATAGTTGCTTCTCATGGAATTCCTTATGTTGCAACGGCAAACCCAGCTTATCCTCTTGACCTAGCCAACAAAGCCAAAAAAGCTGTTGAAATTGAAGGTTCAGCTTATCTTCATATACTCACTCCATGTGTTCCTGGTTGGAGAATTCAAAGCAACCTTTCCATGAAAGTTGCTAGGTTAGCTGTCCAAACAGGGATATTTCCTCTTTACGAAATAGAAGATGGAGAGTTTCGGTTAACGGTTGAAGTTGCTGAAAGAAAACATGTAAGGGAGTATCTAAAACTTCAAAGTAGATTTGCTCATTTAACTGAAGAAGAGATAGAAAAAATTCAAAAACGTGTTGATAAAGAAAGCGAAGAAATCGGTTTGGGTCCAAGAGTTGAATCTTAAAACATTTTAATTATCGACGGTTTCGTAGGTTGTTCTTTGTTTACAAAAATTAAGCTACACCATCCTTTTTTGAAGTCTTCTCCACTACCAATCTAAAAACATTTTCTCAATCTGGTTGAATATTTCTAGTATACTGTCTAAGTTTATCATATTTTTATCTTCTTTCTTTATGATGTTTTTCAACACTTTAACGTAACTTGGCGTTAGGTTAATGATGTTTCTCAGAAAATTTTCATAGGATACTACTTGTGTTTTAAGATTGAACGGTAATTCATCAAAAATTTCATAGTTTTTTACACTTGACATGTTTATGATTTCTTCCATAAAATCTATCAATTGGGTTTCATTTAAATGAAGCATTTCATTGTTGGTCAATCTTTTGGTTTTAGTTTGGTCGCTTGACGCTTGTGTGGTGATGGGTTCAGTAGGTATGCAGGTAAAGAGCACTAGTAATGTTATGAAGGTTAAAGTTAGATTTTTTGTTTTCATACCTAATTTATCACTAAATTTTAACTGGATTTGGAAAAGATTCAATTAAAATCCAAATTGGATGTGGTTGCAAAAATAGTTTGTCAACAAAAAAATTGTTAACATTTCCAGATTCAGATTCAAAAATAAATTAAACCAAAAGCTAAAAGTTCTTCTACTCCAACACGATTCATTTACATGTGGTGAAGAAATGGATTCGGATAAAGTAAGGTTTAGGTTTTTGGAACATGTAAGTGATATTTATGTTGAAGCTTATGGAGAAAATTTGGAAGAAGCTTTTGAAAATGTGGCTTTAGCTATGTTTGAAGCGATGACTGAGCTTGATAAAATATCTCCAAAGTTAAAAAGGGAAGTTATGGTTGAAGGTGAAGATGAAGAAGCTCTCCTCTACAATTGGCTTGAAGAACTTTTGGTTAAATTTGAAGTTGAAAACCTTATTTTTTCAAAGTTTAATGTTCACAAAATTGAACCGTTAAATGAAAAATTAAGGCTTAGAGCTGAAGTTTTTGGGGAACCGTTTAACCCTCAACATCATTCTTCAAAGGTTGGAATAAAAGCCGTAACTTATCATGGTATGGAGATAAAAAGGGAAAACGGTAAGGTAACGGTTAAGGTTCTTTTTGATATTTAAGAAAGGGTTACTTCCATAGTTCTTCGACTGTTCCTGTTTTTTCATTCCAAACTTTTCTTTCTTTTTCTTCTTTTTCCGATTTTATAAGTAGATATCTGTTAGGTGTTTTTGTTGGTATGATAAAAAATTCCTGAACATTTCCTTCTTCATCCATCAAACAAAGCTTCTTTTTTAAATCTGCTGGTTTTAAAGTTTTGGGGTCAAGATATTTACACATCACATATTTTCCTCTTGATTCAAGCCCTCTTACTTCAATTTTTCCGGACTTAGCTTTTGTTAAAACAGATTCTGGAAATTCCATGAAGTCACCCTAAAAAGTTTTGCTTGTCAGAATGTGGGCGCATTCATCAAATTCAGGGTCGTCGCCACTCATCATCCAACAAAAACTTTAATGTGGAGGTTGATAAATGTTTTTCAAGTTATCCGGTTGAAATAGAAGCGAATTCAACATGACCTATGTTTCTTATGGAAGAAATTTTTGAAGTTAGTTCTTTGATTCTTTCACCACTTCCCTTTAGGATAAGGATTTCAAGACAGTTTTTTTGTTCAATATGCATGTGGATGTTTGTGATTATTATGTCGTCAAATTTATGTTCAAGTTTTGTTAAAAGATTTATGTTAACACGTTCTTTTTCGTAGATAAACATCAGTGTTGCAATAAAGTTTCCTTCAGGCATAGAAGTCCAACGATATTTTGATATAAAATTTCTTATGGAATCTCTAATAACTTCAGACCTACTTGTATATCCACATAGATTTGATAGTTGGTCCAGTTCTTCGAGAAGTTTTTCAGGTAGAGCTAAGCTTATTAT
>Ga0180301_10001427_pt1 | contig 18886 bp, 22 predicted proteins | sample GuaBasSediGuay16_FD_121797 | JGI IMG/M metagenome (GOLD analysis project Ga0180301, IMG submission 121797) | Subseafloor sediment microbial communities from Guaymas Basin, Gulf of California, Mexico - Guay16, Core 4569-2, 12-15 cm | ecosystem: Environmental > Aquatic > Marine > Hydrothermal... | reverse complement strand
TTAATTTTGGTGCTGGCGCTAAATAAAAAAATTATGATAGTGTATGGTATGGGAAAAATTATGGAGGCAGTTCCAAGTAAACTTACAAGAAAAACACCAATAATACCAAATTGTGTTACAAGGCTCTGTAGAAATTCATTCAACCCTTTAACCTTCCCATCAACTATGTGCACAAAATTCTTTAAAAAGGCTTTTAAATTTAACTCTAAAATTCCTATGTAAAGCTTAATATATGCTCATTAAGTTTTTGTTTAGCGATAAAAATAGAATTCTTGTCGGGTGTCTATGTCCCATCAAGTGCTAGATTAGGGGTTGGTTAGTCTGAAGGTGAAGAGAGATAAGTGGCTTAACCAGTTTAGTGAATGGTACCAGTATATTATTGAAAATGCTGGGCTTATAGATTATAGGTATCCTATAAAGGGTTGTGGCGTTTGGCTTCCTTATGGTTTTAAGATAAGAAAGAATGTTTTATCAATAATACGTAGACTTTTAGATGAAACAGGGCATGAGGAAGTTCTTTTTCCTTTAATGATAACTTCTGAGATGCTCAGTAAAGAGTCCGAACATGTTAGAAGCTTTGAAAATCAGGTATTTTGGGTAACTCATGCTGGAGAAAAAGAGCTAAATGAGAAGCTTGCATTAAGACCAACAAGCGAAACAGCTATTGCTCCTATGCTAAAATTATGGATACGTTCTCATGCAGATTTACCAAAGAAAATTTATCAAATTGTAAGTGTCTTCCGATATGAAACAAAAGCAACAAGACCATTAATACGAATGAGAGAGATAACAACGTTTAAAGAAGCACATACTTTTCATGAATCTCTTGAAGATGCAGAAAGGCAAATTAATGAGGCTGTAGAGATCTACAAGAAATTTTTTGATAGTCTTGGGATACCCTACCTAATATCTAGAAGACCTGAATGGGATAAGTTTGCGGGGGCATCCTATTCGATAGCTTTTGATACAATACTTCCTGACGGGCGAACTCTACAAATAGGTACAATCCATAATCTTAACCAGAATTTTTCAAAAGCTTTTGAAATAACCTTTGAGAAGAGGGATGGTACAAGGGATTTTGTGTGGCAAACATGTTATGGTATTTCTGAGAGGGTTATTGCATCCTTAATAGCTGTTCATGGAGATGACCATGGACTTGTTCTCCCACCAAAGGTTGCTCCTATACAAGTTGTGATTATACCTATACCGTACAAGGGTTATGAGGAGGATGTTAATAGGAAATGTATAAATGCTAGGGATCAGCTTAAAAATGCTAACATAAGGGTTGTAGAAGATTTCAGAGAAAAGCTTACACCAGGTTCAAAATTTTTTGAATGGGAGTTAAAGGGAGTTCCTGTAAGAGTTGAGGTAGGGCCTCAAGATGTAAAAAATAAAACTGTAACGCTTGTTAGAAGGGATACTCTTGAGAGAAGAGTTGTTGGTGACGATGTTCTTGTTGAAAATGTTTTAAAGATATTTGATGATATTGAAGAAAACCTGAGAAGAAGGGCATTAGAATTTCAGTTAAGCCGTGTTTATAGGGCTAAAAGTGTTGAAGAAATTATCGGTATGCTAAGTAAAGGTGTATTTGTTTTTGAAGTTGAATGGTGCGGAAAGGATGAATGTGGCTTAATGTTGGAAGAAAAGACAAATTTAAATGTTTTAGGTATCCCTATTGATAAAAGCCTTGATGATAAAGAAGAAAAAAGGTGTATAATATGTGGAGAAAAAGCTAAACTTATGATTAGGCTTGCAAAATCATATTAGTTTATTAAGGAGAAATTCTAACTATTCTTTTTGGACATAAAGGTAAGACTTGTATATATGGAGTAGTTAATAATGCCTAAAAAGAGAAAAAGTAGGGGAAGAGCAAAAGGCGGAAAAGGAAGAAGCGAACTTATTCACTGTGATGGATGCGGATGTCTTGTTCCAAGAGATAAAGTTAAAAAAGTTACTAGATGGATGTCGCTTGTAGACCCATCTTTAGCAAAGGAATTGAAAGCCCAAGGAGCATACATTCCAAGAGAAAGAGTTACAAAATACTATTGTGTATCATGTGCAGTTTATCGTGGCATCGTGAAAGTTAGGTCTAGAGAGGAAAGAAAAATCTCCAAGCCGCTATAAGCTTAAATCATAACTTTAACTAGTTTAGAATACCTCTTGGACTGTAAATTATGAGTGTTAAAAGGCTTGTTTCAAAGTTAACTAAAGAGAATCTTTGGCTTTATATTTTGACGGAGCTTTCAAAAAAGTCTATGTATGCATATGAGATTGCAAGGGTTTTAAAGGAGAAATATGAAATACCTGTTGCAACTGTTACAACCTACATTGTTTTATATAAGATGGAGAGAGAAGGGCTTATCAAGAAAAGGAATAGTGGAGGAATGCTTGGAAGAAAGTATTACGTAATTACTGAAAAAGGAGCTACAGCACTAGTTGATGGAAAAAAGTTTCTAGATAGAGTTATTAAGATGCTTGAAGAAGAGAAAGTAGAAAGTTAACTATTATCTTAAAATTTTACTAACATAGATCACTCTATGAAGTACTGTTAGATTTGTGAGTAAAGCTAAAATTATGATTCCTATTTCAGGGTGAAGAAGAATAGTAGTTAAAATTAAAATAATTAACCTTTCAGGTCTTTCAATCAAGCCAACACCCTCCAATTTAATGTTTAAACTTTCAGCCTTAGCTCTCACATAACTTGTAAGAATAGACCCAGCTATTGTTGCTAACCCCCAAAAAAATAAAGGTAAAAGTATGATAGTATCCATATAATAGATTGTTATGGCTGACATTACAATTATGTCTGAGTATCTATCAATAATTGAATCTAAAAAGTTACCTAAAATAGTCTCCATTTTTCCTACTCTTGCAATTACTCCATCCAACATATCACAAAAGCCTGAAAGAGAAAGAAAAAAAGCTGCAAATAAAAGGCAACTTAGCGTTGAGGCATAAAGGTAAAAAAGAGCCGCAGTAATGGAGAAAGTTAAATTTAAAAGTGTTAAAGTTGTAGGTGTAAAACCAACCTTTATTAGAAATTTAGCTGGTTTTGTAAGTTTTTCTTCAACTTTCTTCTTAATTCTTGTGAGCAATACTTCTCACTTATACTGTAAAATCATGTTTCTCTTTTCTACTTAAAAATTTGACCTAAAAAGTTAAGATACAGATTATGAATTTTTATTATCTATAAAGAAAATTTTGTAAAAGTGTGTAATGTCATGGGTAAGGTAAGCTCAGGTATTAAATGTAGCGTGGTTGGATGCGAGGAGAACGCTATTAGGGCTATTTCTGCTGAAAAAGCTCAGCTTGGAGGTTTAAATATAATTGGTGGTAAGAAGGCTTATCTATGTAAATCTCATTATAAGCAGTTTAAAAAGAAGCTTAAAAAAGAGAAGATTATTGAAAAGTGGAGGTGGAGTAGGTAGGCGGTTTTAAATGAGAATACTCTTCATTCATGCAGACAAATTTAGCTATATTGCTAAAGAAAAAGCATTAAAAGAAGCTGAAGATCTGAATGAAAATAGTAAATCATATTCAACATCTGAAGTTTTGGTAGTTTTTTGTGCTGTAGAAAAAGTTGATGAAAAAAACCCAGAACAAATAGTAGAAAGAGCAGTAGATACTATTAAAGATGTTGCTGAAACTGTTAAAGCAGAAAATATTATTATTTATCCTTATGCCCACCTTTCATCCGAACTTGCATCACCATCAAATGCAAAAAAAATCCTTAAAGCATTAGAGGAAACACTTAGTAAAGTAAATTTTAATGTTAATCTTGCTCCTTTTGGTTGGTATAAAAGCTTTAGTATAGAATGTAAAGGACATCCTCTCTCAGAACTTTCACGTACAATAACACCTGAAGACGTTACGTATCTTAAACCATCACAAAAAAATATCTATAAGGTCTTAACTCCAAAAATGGAGATTATAGACCCTGTTTATTACCAGTTTAAAGATGGTGAAGAAGAATTTAAGATTCTTGTCCTAAAGGAAGCCTTAGGAAGAGAACTGCCAGGTGGGGAAAAACCAAAATTTCTTGATTACTGTAAAAAGTTTGGTATTGAGTGGGAACAGTTTTCTGATGTTGGCCACATGAGGTATGGTCCTGAGGCTAGCTTAATCTTTGAGCTTGTATCAGATTATGCATCTAAACTTGTTGATTCTTTAGGAATTTCCGTGTATCATGTTCGTGGAACAAATATGTTTGATCTTTCAATTCCGGCAGTTAATGAACATGCTAAACTTTTTGGTGGAAGACTTTATGAGATACGAACAGATAAACGAAGGTTAGTTTTAAGGTATGCTGCATGCCATCAGCAATTTGCAATGGTTAAAGATTGGATTATTAGCTATAAAGATTTACCATTTGGAGTTTATGAGCTTGCTGATAGTTACAGATTTGAGCAGGAGGGTGAACTTTTACTTTGCTTTAGAGTTAGAAAACTCCACATGCCAGATCTACATATATTTTGTAAAGATATTGAGGAAGCTAAGTTTTTTGCTTTAAAAGTGCATGAAAAAATATATGATGAAATTAAGAAGCTTAAAAGGGATTATGTTTCCTTGTACAATACAACTGAGAGCTTTTTTAATAGAAATATAGATTTCTTTAAAAAGCTTGTTGAAATTGAAGGTAAACCTATACTCCTATGTTTTGTTCCTGAAAATATCTACTACTGGGTTTTAAATGTTGAATATCACATAATTGATGAACTTAAACGTCCAAGAGAAATTGCAACATTTCAAATAGATGTTGGAAATGCAAAAAGATTTAACATTACATATACCACCTCAAGCGGAGATAAAGCTTACCCAATAATAATTCATACCGCCCTTATAGGCACTATTGAAAGATACATTTTCACAATTCTTGATTCTGCTGTGAAAGATGAAAAATTAGGAAAATTACCAATGCTTCCAGTATGGCTTTCACCAGTTCAAGTTAGAATTATACCCATTTCAAGGGATCAACTTAACTTTTCATTAAAAATTTTGGAGGAGCTTGAAAGGGAGAAAATTAGAGTTGATATTGATGATTTAGACGAAACTTTAGCAAAAAAGGTTAGAAGAGCTGAAATGTCTTGGATACCGTATATTGTTGTTATTGGAGATGAGGAAGTTAAAAGTGGGAGGTTTGATGTAAGGTTTAGGGAAACTGGTACTCGCAAAAAAATTAACTTAAAAGAACTTATTAGTGAAGTAAAAAGTAAAATTGATGGATATCCTTGGAGACCGCTACATTTACCAAGGCAAGTTAGTTTAAGACCAGTATATTAGAGGTTTAAAGTGGTTGAAGCTGGATAACAACAAGATCGAAATTATAGGTGTTAAAGGTATTCCCTTAATTAAGCCTGGAGATGATGTAGCAAAGATTATTTGTAAAGCTATTAAAAAACAAGGATTAAAAATCGAGAATGAGGATATCTTAGTTATTTCCCAAACAATAGTTTCAAAAGCTGAAGGGTCAATTTTCAGGCTTAAAAATATTAAGCCAAGTATTCAAGCAAAAATAATTTCTGAGCTTACATCTAAACCTTCAGAAGTTGTTGAAGTAGTTCTAAGAGAGTCAAAACGAATTATTAGGCTTAGAGGTCAAAATTTAATAACTCAGACAAAACACGGATTTATTTGTGCAAATTCAGGAGTAGATGTGTCTAACGTTTCCGGCGGAGATATGGTTACAACACTACCAAAAAATCCTGACGAATCAGCTAAGAAAATCAGAAATAAAATTAAAAAAATAACTGGTAAAGATGTTGCTGTAATAATCTCAGATACGTCTGGTAGACCTTTAAGAATAGGTCAAGTTAATATTGCTATAGGAGTTTCAGGGTTAAATCCCATTCTTGATAGGAGAGGTGAAAAAGACCTTTTTGGTTATACCTTGAAGGTTAAACAGATAGCAATAGCTGATGAGCTTGCATCAGCCGCAGAGCTTGTTATGGGTGAGGCTGACGAGGGAGTTCCTGTAGCAATAATTAGGGGTTACAAAAAGTACGTTAAAAGTGATAATGCTAAAGCTTCAATGTTAGCCAGACCAATAAAAGACGACTTATTTGTTTAGCCAAAAGTTTTTCTTTCTTTTTCTTTTAAGCAACTTCTTAAAACATCAACTACAAGGTTTAACTGTTCTTTTGTAACCTTATACGATGGTAAAAATCTTAGAATATTTCTTCCTGAACTTAAAACTATAACTCCTCTTTCCTGCATACATTCTATAACATCAAGAACATCAAATCTTAATTCAACAGCAACCATAAGCCCTAATCCTCTAATTTCCCTAACAATCTTAAATTCTCCACAGGAGCTTTTCAAAATATTTATAAAGTATTCTCCAAGTTTTGATGCTACTTCCCATGCTTTTTCTTCAACCAAGACATCTATAGTTGCTGAGGCAGCTGCACATGCTAAAGGATTTCCGCCAAATGTACTTGAATGTTCTCCAACTTTTAAACTTAGCATTATATCCTCCCTACCTATGGTAATTCCTATAGGTACACCTCCCCCTGCAGCTTTAGCTAAGCAAAGAATATCTGGAATAGTGTTCCAATGTTCAAAAGCAAACATTTTACCTGTTCTCGCAAATCCTGTTTGGACCTCATCAAAAATTAAAATTAAATCTTTTTCGTCAGCAATTTCCCTTAACCGTTTAAGGTACCCTTCAGGCGAAATATAAACTCCTGCTTCCCCCTGAATAGGTTCAACAATTATTGCTGCAGTATCACTAGTAATAGATTTTTCAACTTTTTCAGCATCACCAAAAGGAACAAACTTTACATTTGGAATTAGAGGTTCAAAAGATGCTCTATACTTTTGACTCCATGTTACTGAGAGAGCACCAAGTGTTTTACCGTGGTAACTTCTAACCATTGCAATAATTTCCTTTTTTCCTGTAAATTTTCTAGCAAATTTTAGTGCAGCCTCTACAGCTTCAGCTCCACTATTTGATAAAAAAACTTTACGTAAATTTGCAGGTACAATTTTAGATAATCTTTTTAAAAATTGAGCTCTAGCTTCATTATAAAGTGAACAGTGGCATGAAATAAGTTTCTCAGCCTGATTTTTTATCGCCTCAATAATTTTTGTGTTTGAATGTCCAACAAAAGCTGCACCATAACCTGCCATACAATCTACATATTGCTTACCGTTAACATCCCAAATTGTAGAATCCTTTCCTTGTGCAACCACAATACCTCTTTTGTGGTATACATTTGCTAAATATTTGTCTTCAATCTCTATGATTTCATTCCTACTCATATGCAATTAGAGTTCCCACCTTACGGTTTAAAGCTAAACTTAGAGGGTTATTTATAAGACCTGAAGTTATAAAAACATTTTTAACACCTGCCTCCAAAGCTTCAACAGCAGCATAAACCTTTTTCTTCATTCCATGACCTATTAACGAAATTTTTTCTTTAGCCTCTGTTACACTTATCCTTGGAATAACATTTCCATCAAGTATTAAACCACTAACATCTGTGCAAATTATCATTCCGTCGGCTTTTAAAGCTGCAGCAATATATGCAGCAGCTCGGTCACTATCAACATTTAAGAGATTGTATTCATCATCCATTGCTATTGGTGCAACAACAGGAAGATAGTTTAAATCTAATAGAATGTTTAAAAGTTTAACGTTCACAGATTCAATTTTACCTGTGTAACCTCCATCAATAGCAATCTTTCTTCCTCTTTCATCTAAGATTATAAGCTTCTTTTTTCTTACAGCCTTTAAAAGAAAACCATCAACACCACTAAGACCCACAGCTTTAATGTTGTTTTGATGAAGAGATGCTACAATCTGCTTGTTTATTTTCCCAGCCATAACCATTGTATAAATTTCCATTGTTTCCTTGTCAGTATAACGGCTACGCATACCGTCAGGGGAAACAATAAACTTTTGTTGTTTACCCATTGCTTCAGCAACTTGAGTTACAATATCAGCTCCACCATGAACAAGAACAACCCTATTATTCATGTAGAGATTTTTAAGATCTTCTTTAAACTCTTCAGGAAACTTTGACTTTAAAATACTTCCACCAATCTTAACTACAAAAGTTTTAGGCTGCACTTTTACTTTCACCTAAAACATCAAAAGTTTAGCATGAACATTCCTAAAAAGATTTTTACCTTATTTAAATCTTAGCATAAAATTTTTAACTCTATTGTTAAGTTTAAATTCAAGTTGATGCCCTTGGCTTCCTTGAAGTGGAAATACTTTGTAGACCTTATACTTATTGTAAGTTTCATAGTCTCATCAATAACTGGTTTTATATTGCTTATTAGGTGGTTAAGTGGTATCCTATTTTTTAGTGTTAAGGGTTTAGGGTTAAATCAGCTTTTTAAGCTTCCAGCATTTCTTCTTCATATTGGCTCAAGTGTTATCTTTTTTATTTTCTCATTAATTCATTTAAAGTTTAATTATAGATGGATAAGTAGTGCAACGAAGAAGCTTCTTAAGAAGGAAGCATAAATCTCCTAAACAAAAAATTTGTTTTTTAGGTTAAATTAAAACTTTAATTTTTTAATCTACTTTTTCCACCGTTTTTCAATATCCTCCCTTTTAATACCAAATCTTTTTTCTAAAAATTCGTATGTCTTATTCAAGTTTTGCCTTAAATCTTCAATATTTCTTGGATCTTTATGGAGACATGAATATGGTGGAGGAGTTTGTCCTGGAATTGGTATAGCATAAATGTCCATTAAGCTACCTGTTCTATTTTCCCTAAATTTTATTTCTACTTTTTGGCCTATCCAAACTTCTGTTGGAGATGTTTCCAGTTGCATAGGTAATGCTGTATGTGCTCCATCAATTTGAACATACGCCAATACGAATGGTAGTTTATCTAAGAATGCATCAGCTGAAAATAGCATAATTGAGAATGTATGAACCTTACCAGTTAAAGGTAACTCAACCCATTCTGTTTCAGCAACTTTGCAAGAAGGATTCCAGCAATGAGCTCTAGGAGGACAGTAAACAGTTTCACATCTTGGACATTTTGTTCCATAAAGTTTGCCGTCAATAAGTCCCCTAAAAAACTTTGAAACAAGCCCATAACTATGACGATAAAGGACACCATGTGGTCTATAAACAACCATAAACTCCTTTTCTACTGAATCTTCTATTCTTCCTGAGCCGCTTAAAGCTTTTAATATTTCATAACCTTTAACAGTCCAATTACCTTTCCTAGCATATTCTTCCCACTTTCCCCTAATTTTTGATGCTTTATCTTCAATTATTTTTTCCATTTTAATTCACCTCGAAAAAATTATTACACCACCTTGGCATCCTGTGCCGCCATGTCCTGTTATAAGTGCTTTTTCTGCATTAGAAACTTGGAGGGTTTTGTTACCAAATTTTTTAGGTATTGCACCTGTTAACTCCCAGTAAAGGAATAGAGTTTGTAGTAGTGATGTAGCTCCCACAGGATGAGCAAATGCTAACAATCCTCCACTAAGCTGGCAGGGAAGCTCACCGTCCCTTTCAACAATCCCCTCTCTAATAATAGTTTTTCCTTCTCCTCTAGGGCAAAACATTAAATCCTCATATAGACAAAGCTCTACACCAGTATATGGAGCAAAAAGCTCTGCAAGGTCTAACTCCTTAACAGGGTCATTAATATTTGCTTGAACGTATGCTTTCTTTGCGGCTTCTCTTGCAAAACCAAAATTAGCCATCTCAGGGTAAGGGGTAATAGGTTTTTCAAAATTTTCCGGGTATATTTTCTCATCAGCCTTATATACTCCATGATAAGGCCAATCTACTAATCTATCTCCTGGTCGCATTGAATCTGTTCCTAAGCCAATCCCTTTTATCCACATAGGTGTATCTGAGTATTTTTTGGCAACTTTTTCAGATGCCATTAAAAGACAGCAGGCTCCTTCGCTGATAAGTGCACAATCCCATCTTCTGTAGGGCCATGCAACAATTCTATCCTTAAAATAATCATCTAATGTTACGTAGGATGTACCATGCTCTTTTCTCCACTGAGAGAATGGATTATGTACTGCGTTATTTCGACATCTAACAGCAATTTTACCGAGATCCTCTATTGTTTCTCCGTATAGTTGCATATGTCTTGTTTCAAGTGCTGCATAATATCCATTGTAGTATCCTCCAACAGTAAAATCCCAGTCAGTATCAGATGCTGCCGCTATAAACTCATTAGTGGTTGCTGTATCCACTTCAGACATCCATTCCCATCCAACAATAAGTATAAGGTCAAAATATCCTGACTTTATCAGAAAGTATGCGTTTATTATAGCATCTAGTGGAGTGCTTCCTCCTGCTTCAACTCTATAACCCCCCTTTCTATGCTGACCAATGTAATCTTGCACTATCCAAGCCATACATAATTGCTGGTTTAAGTGATCACTAAAATAGCTTGCCTGTACAAATTCTATATCTCGTGGGTCTAGTTCCGGGGTATCTTCTAGTAGCATACGGTAAGCCATAGCAACTCCTTCTTCAGCATTTTCATATCTAATTCTATCTGGACGGAATAATCCGCCTCCAACTATAGCTACCCTACTCATAAAAGTACCTCCAATCTAAGTTTATGAGAAACTTCTCTTATAGACCCACTTTCTTACTGAATAATATAAAAATTTTACCAATCTACCTACGAATTTATGAATTTAAAAGATATGTTATACTGGATGAATTGGCGGCTGAGCAAGTCCCTCTTTCTCATCAAATCCTAAAAGAATGTTCATATTTTGAATAGCTATACCTGCTGCTCCTTTTACCAGGTTATCTATTGCTCCTAAAACTACAAGCCTACTACAATGTTCATCAAGTTCAAATCCTATATCACAAAAATTTGAACCTAAAACAATTTTGGGGTCTGGAAGCTTATATAACCCTTTTTTATCCTTAACAAACCTAATAAAGGGTTCATCCTTATAAAATGACCGATAAATCTTCCAAATTTCAGCTGTACTAACTTTTTTGGTTAGGAATGTATGAGATGTTGAAAGAATCCCCCTTACGATATTTACAGCATGAGCAGACATAGATACCTTAACATTTAAACCTGAAATAGCTTTTAATTCCTGTTCTATTTCAGCTGTATGTCTATGTCCAGTAGGCTTGTAGGGTCTGATAACTCCATATCTTTCAGAGTGATGTGTTGACCGTGTAGGTTTTGCTCCAGCACCAGATGATCCTATTTTAACATCAACAACCACTCTATCTTCCTCAACAATTTTTTCTTTAAAAATGGGTGCTAAGCTAAGTATAGCTACAACAGCCATACATCCTGGACAAGCAACAAGTTTAGCATTTTTAATTTTATCTCTATAAAGTTCAGGAACCCCATATACTGCTTCTTTTAAAAGTTCCGGATATGGATGCTGCCAACCATACCACTTTTCATATTCGCTTGGATTTTTAAGTCTAAAATCTGCACTTAAATCTATAACTTTTAATCCTACTTCTAAAATTTTTGGAACAAGTTTTGAGGATACTCCGTGAGGTGTGGCCATAAATACGAGGTCACATAAACTTGTTGTTTTTGATAGGTCAGGTTTATCAAATTGAAGTTTTGTTAACCCTCTTAAATTTGGATGAACTCTGAAAACATATTCTCCAGCATATTCTCTAGAGGTTATATGTGTTATCTCAATTTTTGGATGAAGAAGAAGAAACCTTAAAAGTTCTCCGCCAGTATAACCTGAACCACCAATAACCCCGATTCGAATCAATTTCTCATCTCTTAGCTTTCTTTAATACTAACTATTTTTTAGCTTTTCTAATAAGATATCCAACGATATATTTCGGTATGTTTACTCCTGTTGTTTCAACAGTAGCTTTGAATTCAACTGTATGATTTATTTCATGAACAACAAAACCATTCTCAGTTTCCATCATATCTACTCCTAAAATTCCTCCGCCAACTACTTCGGCTGCTTTAAGGCTAAGCTCTCTAAGCTCATCAGTTATTTGGCAGTATTCTGCTTTACCTCCTCTTGCAATATTTGTCTTAACATCTGTAAATGAGTATCTGTAAATTCCAGCTACAACCTCATCACCAATAACAAATGTTCTAATATCTCTTGGAGGTCTCTTTACCATATCTTGGATATAGTAAATTTGGTACAGTGGAAACATATATTCTCTTTCTTCAAAAACAGCTAAAGCTGTTTCTTCATCTTTTAAAGGTACAATAAGTCTACCCCAACTCCCGACAATAGGTTTCAGTATTGCTGGACGATTCAATTTTTTAAATGCTGAAAGTGCCCCCTCAGGTGTAAATGCAACATAAGTTTCAGGTGTTGGTATTCCAGCTCTTGACAGTGTTATGCTTGTTAGGAGCTTATTTCCGCATATACTTGAAACTTTATAGGGGTTTACTACGTAATATCCCTTATTTTCAAGAATTGCTGTAAGATGAAGATTTCTAAAGTAACTTACACATCTTTGAAGTAAAACGTCTCCAAGATTTTCTAAATCATCTTTATCTCTATGTGTAATGTTAAAAAAACTTTGTTTTGCGTTTATTAAATTTACTTTTATACCTCTAGCTTTTGCTGTTTCTATTATTGCTTTTTCTTCCCACCGAATTTGGTCATAAACAATACCAATGGTTATCCCCAATTACTCTCCCCAGTCTTCACCTGAAACTTGGGAAGGTTTAACTTCTACACTGCCCTCTCCTATGCTTGTTACCTCCAATTCTAACCCACATTCAGGACAAGTTAGAATTTCACCTATAACTACGTCCTGTGGCGATTCAAACTCTGCGCCACATTCTGGGCATGAAACTTTCATCCTTTATCACATTAATAATTGTTATGTTGACGTTAAAGCTATATCAAAACATATCTTATAAGTTTTATCATTTTTCAGCTTACTGTTAACAGCAACTACTGAATTACTTATCAGTAAACTTATCTTAAATGTTAACTTTAAGTTTTATAGCAGTAAAACTGGTGAAAAATGAAAATTGTACATTATACCTTCAGTTGACATTATGAATGGTAGATGCGTAAAGCTTGTTCAAGGTAAGCCAGGATCTGGAATAAAAATTTCAAATAACCCTATAGCTGTTGCTAAATTTTGGGAAAAAAATGGTGCAAAAATTCTTCATGTCATAGATCTTGATGCTGCAATCTATGGTTCTGAAAAAAATAATAGAAGTGTTATTATGGAGATATTAAAGAATGTAAGTATTCCAGTACAAGTTGGTGGAGGAATAAGGTCTATTACAGATGTTGCCTTATTTTTAAATGCTGGTGCTAAATGGGTTATTCTTGGCACAGCTGCGGTGGAAAATTTAAATTTTGTTAAAGAGGTTGTAGAGATGGTAAATCCTAAACGTATTATAATTGCCTTAGACACCAGAGAAGGTTATCTTGTTAAAGAGGGATGGAAAACAAAGGTTAAAGTAACCCCCTATCAGCTTGCTAAAATGTTTGAATCTTTAGATGTTGCTGCATATCTTTTTACGGATGTTGATATTGAAGGAACTATGAAGGGGGTTAATGTTGAAAATGTTAAAAAGCTTGTGGAATCAACAAAAATTCCTATCATTTACGCTGGAGGAATCTCATCCCTTCAAGATATTGTAAAGCTTTTAAAGATAGGTGTAGCAGGAGTAGTTGTTGGAAGAGCTCTTTATGAGGGAGTTTTTAGTTTAAAGGAAGCTATGGAGTTGGTTAAAAATGCGGGAAGCTGAAGTTAAACGCTTAACAAAAGAAACTAATATAACCGTAAAATTAAATCTTGATGAAAGTGGAGAAATAAAAATTAAAACTGGAATCACATTTTTAAATCATTTGCTTACTTCCTTTGCCTTTCATGGTATGTTAAATCTGGAGGTTTATGCTGAAACAATTGAAAAATCTAAAGATCATCATCTTATTGAAGATGTAGCCTTAACATTAGGTCAAGCCTTAAGTAAAGCTTTAGGTGAAAAAGTAGGAATAAGCAGATTTGGGCATGCTATTGTTCCTATGGATGAAGTTTTAGTTTTAGTAAGTCTTGATTTGTCTGGAAGACCTTACTTTAAATCTAACCTTAAATTTAAATCTGAGAATATTGAAGACTTTCCATCCTCCATGGTAAATCACTTTTTAAGGTCTCTTAGCTATGAAGGAAAATTTAACTTACATGTTATGGTGTTACGTGGAGGAGATGACCACCACAAGGCTGAAGCTGTTTTTAAGGCTTTAGGTTTATCCTTAAAAAAGGCTGTAAAAATTGAAAAAAATCGTAAAAGTGATATTCCAAGTACAAAGGGTATATGCTAAAAATTCTTGTTTAGTAGGGATTTACCATGGTGCTTAAAATTTTAAGACTCGATAGGCTTGAAAAGGAAGAATTTTTAAAAATTATTAATAGATGGAAAATTAACTTAGAAGCTTACAGAGAAATCGTACTAAAAGTTTTAAATGATGTAAGAAAAAATGGTGATAGAGCTCTTATAAAATACACTAAAATTTATGATGGTGTTAAACTTTCAAGGGAGAAATTAAAAGTTTCGGAAGAGGAGTTTCTCAGGGCGTACCGTGAAACACCTAAAAATTTGATTAAGGTTTTTAGGGATACAGCTAAAAGAATTAGAAGTGTACATTTTAAACAGCTTCCAAGGGATAAGGTGATTAAAAAGTCTAATAATTTGCTTATTAAGCAAATTTTCAAGCCAATAGATAGTGTTGGTATTTACATTCCTGCTGGCAGGAAAGTTTATCCTTCAACTGCTTTAATGCTTACCATTCCAGCTAAAGTAGCAGGAGTTAAAAAAGTTGTTGCATGCACACCTCCAAGAAAAAATGGGAAAATAGATCCTGCAATACTTGTTGCTCTTGACATGGGTGGTGCTGATGAAGTCTACAGGGTAGGTGGTATTCAAGCAATAGGAGCATTAGCATATGGTACAGAAACAATACCAAAAGTTAACAAAATAGTTGGTCCTGGAAATGTTTACGTTACGGTAGCTAAAATGATGGTTTACGGGGAAGTTGGCATAGATTTTCCCGCCGGACCAACAGAAATAATGATTTTTGCTGATGAAACAGCAAACCCTCTTTATACTGCTATGGATTTGGCATCCCAAGCTGAACATGACCCAAACTCAACATCTATACTTATCTCTACATCTGAAGATTTTGCAAACAAAGTTAAAAGAGAAATTGTAAATACTCTACCAAAAATTGTTAAAAAAAGTGTTCTTGAAACTTTAAAAAGAAATGGTCAGATTCTTGTTGCAAGGGATGTTGATGAAGCTGTAAGATTTATTAATTTGTTTGCTCCTGAACATTTGGAGATTATTGCTAAAAATCCTGAAAAAATTGTGTCAATGGTTAAGAATGCAGGTTTAATTTCGGTTGGAAGTTTTACTCCTGTTTCTGTTGTAGATTATGCTATTGGTGTTAACCATGTTCTTCCAACAGGAGGTGCTGCATCCTTCCATTCAGGATTAACAGTGTATGATTTTCTAAAACCTATAACAATTCTCCAACTTTCACAAAAAGGATTAAAAAGATTTAAGCAGGTTGTAAGCCTTTTTTCAGAAATTGAAGGTTTAGAGTTACATGCAAAATCTGTAGAGGTTAGATTTACAGGGAAGTGGTAGCTTCTTGAGCTTAGACATATTAAAAGAGGTTTTTGATGTTGTTATGGATAGGATAGAAAATCCTAAACTAAATTCTTATGTTTCAAAATTAACTAAGGCTGGATTAGAAAAAGTCTTATCTAAAGTTAAGGAGGAATCTGAAGAACTTATAGAAGCATCTAAAATAGGTAGCAAGGTAGAGATTATTCATGAAGCTGTTGACCTTATATTTCATACACTTATTTTATTAGCATTAAAAAATATAACTCTTGAAGAAATACTTGAAGAATTTAAGAGAAGGAGAAGGTAAAACTTGGCTTATATCCTTAGTGTAGAAGATGCAAAAAAGATTGCTGAAAAATTAAATTATAGGCATAATGGGTTAGTTACTGTTATAGCCCAAGATTTTGAAACAAACGAAGTACTTATGGTTGCACATGCAAATCGTGAGGCTGTAGAAAAAACTTTAACTACTGGTAAAGTTCATTATTGGAGTATTTCAAGAGGAAAACTCTGGCTTAAAGGTGAAACATCCGGAAATTATCAAATACTTAAGGAAATATATTTTGATTGCGACTTAGATGCAATTTTAGTTAAGGTTCAGCAGATAGGTGCAGCATGCCACTTAGGCTATAAAAGCTGCTTTTTCCAGAAGCCTGAAAACCTTAAAAATGGATAAATTTAAACATGTAACTTTTTTATTAGAATTTTGGAAGTGACATTTTAACTTGGAGAAGAAATTTTCTAAAAACAAAATTAGGAGGATAGATTTACATACTCATTCTTTGCTTAGTGACGGGGAACTTTTACCAAGTGAAATTGTAAGATATGCTGAATTCCTTAATTATGAGGCTATAGCTGTAACTGACCATGTTGATGCATCAAATATTGATTCAGTTTTATCAAAGCTTACTAAAGCCTCAGATGAGCTTAAAAAATTTAGTATAAAAACGAGTTTTCTTGTTGGTGTTGAGCTTACACACATTCCTCCTAAAAGCATACCATCAATGGCTTTAAAGGCAAGAAAACTTGGAGCTGAACTTGTAATTGTTCATGGTGAAACAGTAGTAGAGCCAGTTAAAGCTGGAACAAACCATGAGGCTGTAAAATGTGGAGATGTTGACATATTAGCTCATCCAGGATTAATCAGTTTTGAGGATTGTGAATTAGCAAGGGAGAATAACGTATACTTAGAGCTAACTCTACGTAAAGGACACTGCTTAACAAATGGTTACCTTGTAAAAATGGCTTTAAAAGCAGGAGCCAAACTTTTGTTAAACACAGATTTGCATAGTCCTGAAGATTTTATTAGTCAGGAGGAGGCGTTTAAAGCTGCTATTGGTGCAGGCTTAAGTGAAGAGGAAGCTTTAAAGGTTTTAAGAGAAAACCCAAGAGAGCTCATTAAAAAATGTAAAACTTAAAGGTTATTTACACTTCATCTAATTCGTCAAGCTTAAATTCTTTATGTAATGCTCTTACAGCTTTTTCTCCATCTTCTTCCTTAACAACAAAGGATATACTTAATTCTGATGAGCCTTGTGCAATCATTCTAACGTTAATTTTTTCACGTGCAACAGCTCCAAAAACTCTTGCAGCAACACCTGGTGTTCCAACCATTCCTGCTCCAACTAGGGTAATTACACAAATACCATCTTCAGATTTAACTTCCCTGACAATACCTCCTCCAAGTAAACGAATTTCAAGTGTACTTAATGCGTCTTCAAGTTTTTCTCGGGGAATAATAAATGAAATATTAGCTTCAGAAGAGCTTTGAGAAATCATTAAGATGTTAATATTTTTATCACCTAAAACCCTAAAAACTCTTGCTGCAGTACCTGGAACTCCAAACATTGATGCTCCACTTACAGTAATTAATGCGGCTTTACGTATGAGTGAAATAGATTTAACAATGGATTTTGATGATATTTTCTGTTCTTTAACTATCAATGTTCCAGGATTTTGAGGATTAAAAGTATTTCTAACTCTTATAGGTATATCCTTCCCATTGATAATTTCAACAGCTTTAGGATGGATCATCTTAGCTCCAAAATAAGCCATCTCCATAGCCTCATTATAGGAGAGTTGAGGAATAAGTTTAGCTTTAGGTTCAACTTTTGGATCTGCAGTCATAACTCCATCAACATCAGTCCAAATCCAGACTTCATCAGCATCTAAAGCATAACCCAAAATTGTAGCTGTACAATCTGAACCCCCTCTACCAAGAGTTGTAATTGCACCATTTTGATCTACAGCAATAAACCCTGTAACAACAGGAATAATATTTTTTTCTATGAGATTTTGAAGTTTATTCTTAACCTGAAAAGTTGTTAATTCCATGAGCGGATTCGCATTCCCAAAATTTGAATCTGTAACAATCCCTGCATTTCCCCCAGTGAACCACTCAGCTTGAATATCTTTACTTTTTAATGCACCCCAAACTATTGGAGTTGATAATCTTTCTCCAAAAGAAACTACATAATCCAGTATTCTTGGTGTAACTTCTCGGAGATAGGAAATTCCAAATAAAACATTTTTAAGCTCATTGATAGTTTCATTAATAGTTAGTTTTACATTTTCTAAAACATGGAAGTTGGAGATTGCTTTATGTGCTGCTTCAACGTGTTTCTCCCTGAGCTCCTTAATGAAGTCTTCAATAAATTCTCTTTCACCTTTACTTGCAGTTTTACAGATTTCAAAAAGTTTATCGGTTACACCAGCTAAAGCTGAAACTACAACAACAAGCTTATTTTCTTTTGCATACTTCTCTATAAGATTAGTAACATGTAAAATTTTTTCCCCATCAGCGACGGATGTTCCTCCAAACTTCATGATAAGCTTCATTTTTACCCAAGAAATAATTAAAGACACAAATTTATACTTTTAAACCTTGATTATACTCTCCTTTATGGTAAGTAAATCTCTTAAAACTGCACTTGCAGTTTCAATTCCACCTGCACCCTTACCGATAATAGTTTCTTCACCAGCATATTTAGAGATAAACGTTACCGCATTAAGCGTACCACCAACACATAATGGATGTGTTTTTGAGATTGGTTGAGGTTTAACTTCAAGTTTATTATTTTCAGCTGAAGCTATAAGCTTAATTTCACAATTCTGCTTTAATGCATCTTCCACATCATCTAATGTGATACCTCTAATACCTTTTACCTTAACATCTTGTAATACAGCTTTAGTACCTAAAACCCAGTTAGCTAAGATTACAAGTTTGCATGCAGAATCCCATCCATCAATATCTAGGGATGGGTCAGCCTCAGCATATCCTGCTTTTTGAGCCTCTAAAAGAGCTTCTTCAAAAGAAACTTTATCAG
>Ga0180301_10001426_pt1 | contig 18887 bp, 16 predicted proteins | sample GuaBasSediGuay16_FD_121797 | JGI IMG/M metagenome (GOLD analysis project Ga0180301, IMG submission 121797) | Subseafloor sediment microbial communities from Guaymas Basin, Gulf of California, Mexico - Guay16, Core 4569-2, 12-15 cm | ecosystem: Environmental > Aquatic > Marine > Hydrothermal... | reverse complement strand
GTGAAGATAGGGCACAAGCAGGCTATCGGGTTTGTTGACGGCAAGCTGGCTTCTGTGGGTGAGGCGCCGGAGGAAGTCCTGTTGCGTGTGTTACAGGGGCTCGAGATGAAGCAAAGCGAGCTCGTCACCATCTACTATGGCAAGGGTGCCCATCGCTCGGAAGCGGAGAAGGTAGTGGGTCTCATCAAGCGGGATTACCCAAACGTGGAGGTGGAGCTTATCTACGGTGGTCAGCCCCATTATCACTATATCGCTTCCGTGGAGTAGGATTGTGGGGGTTTGGTGTGGTCAGAATAGTGACGGACAGCCCTGCTGATATCCCCCCCGTGTTGGCCAAGGAACTGGGGATTGTGGTTATTCCGCTGTATGTGCGCTTCGGTAGCGAGGTCTACCGCGATGGGGTGGACCTTACTCCTGATGAGTTCTACAGGAAACTGGTGACCAACCGGAGTCTGCCTGTCACCAGCACGCCGGCTCCGGGCGAGATAGCCCAGGTCTACGACACGTTGGCGGAGGAGACGGACGAGATCGTTTCGATACATGTTTCTTCGAAGCTGAGCGCCACGTATGAAGTGGCCCTCCAGGCCAGGGAGCAGATGAAGAAGAAGTGCCGGGTTGAGCTGGTTGACTCCATGTCCGGGGCCATGGGGGAGGGATTGGTGGTTATTGCTGCTGCCAAAGAGGCTCGAAAGGGCACAGGCCTAGAGCAGGTGGCGAATCTGGCAAGGGAGGCCGCCCTCAAGTCGCACGTCTACATGTGTTTCGACACTCTGGAGTTTCTCAGGAGGGGTGGGCGAATTGGGAGGGCACAGGCGTTGCTTGGGTCGGTGCTGAAAGTGAACCCGATTATCGGGGTCAAAGACGGAGAAACGCATCCCTACGGTCGTGAGCGAAGCCGAGCAAAAGCGATTGACAGGGTGTTCGATTTCGTCAAGAGCCTTCCTAGCATTGGCGAGTTGGCCGTGGAACACGCCAGCACTCCTGACGAGGCCGAGGCGTTGGCTGACCGGCTGGGTGGCATCTTTCCCAGGGAGCGGATCTACATGTCCAGGGTGGCCCCTGCGGTGGGCGTGCATGTTGGGCCTCACGTGATTGCCGTCTCTGCGCTGGAAGGGCAATGACAGTAAAGATAGTCACGGATAGCACGTCCGATCTCCCGCCTGACATTGCCGAGGCTCTGGGCATAACCGTTGTGCCGGCCTATGTCCGCTTTGGCGACAGGACCTATCGGGATGGAGTTGACATAACTGCGGATGAATTCTATGAGAGGCTGAGGAAGGATCCGGTTCACCCCACTACGTCTGCACCTTCTCCGGGGGACTTCGGCGCGGCTTACAAGAGGCTGGCCAAGGAGTGTAGCGAGATTGTCTCCATCGTAGTTACCTCCAAGATGAGCGCCGTCCACGAGTCCGCTCTGCTGGGTAGACATGAGGTCAGCGGCAATTGTCGCATTGAGGTGGTTGACTCCAAGTGGGTCAGCATAGGGCTCGGTCTTATCGCCATGGCCGCCGCTGAGAAAGCGCGCCTTGGTGCTGGCATCGAGGAGGTTCTGGAGACAGCGCGCCAGGCGATATCCAGGATGGGGATGCTTGCCATGCTGGACACTCTGAGGTACGCGGTGAGGGGGGGGCGGCTGGGCAAAGCATCGAAGCTGCTGGGGGCCATGGTCAAGGTCAAGCCTATGATAACTGCCCGAGATGGGATCGTGGTGCCAGCAGGGCTTGCCCGGACGCGCTCCAAAGGCATGGAACGCCTGTACGAGTTTGTCAAGAAACACCTTCCCGCCGAGGAAATCGCCATAGCGCACAATACGAATCGTGAAGAGGCTGAGAGCCTGGCCAGCCGCGTAAAGACGCTCGTTCCGGGTAAGGGACCCATTATGGCCAGGGTTGGCCCCGGGCTGGGAGTTCATGGCGGGCCGGAGGCCCTGGTAGTAGCGGTCATGAAGGCCAAGGAGGACGTACAGAGGGCCTTTGCCGAGAGAAGAAGGAAGCTGTCGGTGCCTACTCTTAGACTTCCCCACTAGCTACCTCGCTGATTCCGCTGTTATGCTGAAACGCAAGTTGACCACCCTTCTGGAGCAGGCTGCCGCGGAGGCACGACGGGAAGGAATGATACCGCAGATTGAGTTGCCTGACATTACCGTGGAACATCCCCAAAACGCGGCCCACGGTGATTACGCTTCAAGCTTGCCTCTCAAGCTGGCCGCCAATGCCCGACTGAATCCCCTGGAGATAGCCGAGAGAATTACCAGGTTCATACCGCCTACCCCGGAGGTGGAAAAGGTAGTGGTGGCACGGCCTGGTTTCATCAATTTCACGTTGACCAGCCATTGGCTGGCTCAGCAGGTTGATTCCATTCTCGAAGCCGGTGAGATGTTTGGCAATGTCGGTCTGGGAGGCGGGCTGAAGGTACAACTGGAGTTCGTCAGTGTAAACCCAACCGGACCGCTCCATGTTGGGCACGGAAGGGGAGCCATTCTGGGGGACACGCTGTCCAATGTGCTCCGGGCTGCCGGCTACTCGGTGCAAAAGGAGTACTATGTTAACGATGCTGGTACCCAGATGGAGGCTTTCTACCGGTCATTGTATGCACGCTATTTGCAGGCATTTGGCCTGTCTGCTGAGATACCCCCTGACGGTTACCACGGTGAGTATGTCACGCAGATTAGCAGGGAGATCGTAGCTGAGAAGGGAGACATCTTCTGTCGATTACCGGAGCCCCGCGCGGTTGCTGAGATAGGCCAGATTGGTCTAAGCAAAGTCCTTGACTCGATCAGGTCTGACCTAGCCCTCTTGGGCGTGCATTTTGACGTCTGGTTCAGCGAGAGGAGTCTCTACGAGGGCGGACAGTACCAGAAGGCCATGTCCCTGCTGCGTGATAGAGGCTATGTCACCGAAAGGGAGGGGGCGGTCTGGTTTTCTTCCTCGGAGATGGGGGACGACAGGGATAACGTGCTGGTGCGCGCCAGTGGTGCCCCAACTTACTTCGCCTCCGACGTCGCCTATCACTATAACAAGTTCGAAGAACGAAGGTTCGACAAGGTGATAGACATCTGGGGAGCTGACCACCAGGGGCATGTGCCCCGCATGAAGGCGGTGTTGCGAGCCCTGGGCCTGGACCCCAGCAGGCTTGAAGTCATCATTACCCAGATGGTCACGCTGAAACGGGGCGATAGTGAGGTGAAGGTTTCCAAGCGGAGCGGGGAGATGGTCACTCTGCGTGAGCTGGTGGAGGAGGTGGGGGCGGATGCCTGCCGCTTCGTCTTTCTTTCGCGCTCAGCGGACAGCCAGATGGATTTTGATCTGGAGCTTGCCAAGAAGCAGTCAGCGGACAACCCCGTCTACTATGTCCAGTATGCCCACGCTCGAATTGCCAGCATCCTTCGGCTGGCGAGGCAGAGGGGCATAGATTTCGGCCACGGGGATGTGGCCTTGCTGACGAGCGGGCCAGAGCTGGCGCTGATCAGGAAGATGCTCGAACTGCCGGAGCTGGTGGAGGTTGTGGCCGAGAGGCTTGAACCGCATCAGCTTCCATACTTTGCCCAAGACCTGGCCACGACGTTCCACAGCTTCTACAAGCAGTGTCGCGTGATATCGAATGACACGGCCTTGACGGCAGCTCGGTTGAAGCTGGTGGAGGCGGCCAGGATTGTCTTCTCTCGCGTCCTCCACCTGATGGGCATGACCGCACCGGAGAGAATGTAGCCCACTTTGGCGGACCGGATGGTGTTCAAGCCCAGATACCGCAGAAACTTGCTCACCTTGTGAGGCCGCTAGCTGAGTTCGTGCAGCGCTCTTATCTGTTCTAGCATGGCTCCAAGCTCGGGAGCCTTCCTGGGGTGGCTGGGTCTGGGCATGGGGTCTTCAAACTCACTATCCCCAAGCAGCACTGCCAACGTCGCCCTGACGGAGTGGGCCAGGGCCTCCACGTTATAGCCACCCTCCAGGGTGAAGACCAGCCGCCCGTGGCACAACTCGGTGGCCAGTTGCTGCAGGATCAGCACCAGCCGGGTATACCCAGCCACGGTCAGTTGCATTAGGCTGATGGAGTCGGCCCAGTGGGCGTCATAGCCGGCCGAGACCAGAATGATCTGGGGCTGAAAGCGCTGCGCAGCCGGGACGAGGATTTCCTGGAACACCCGATAGTACTCGTCGTCCCCACACCACGCTGGCAATGGGACGTTTATGGTGGTACCCTTGCCTTCGCCCTCTCCGGCCTCTTCGATGGCGCCCGTCCCGGGGTAAAAAGGGTACTGGTGTGTGGAAAAGTAGAGCACTCCGGGGTCTCGGTAGAAGGTCTCCTGCGTCCCGTTACCGTGATGTACATCAAAATCAACAATGAGGATGCGGGACACGTTGCTGCTCTGCTGGAGGTGCTTCGCGGCGACAGCGATGTTGTTGAACAGACAGAACCCCATGGCTCGGGTAGCCGTGGCATGGTGCCCTGGTGGCCTGACGAGGGCAAACGCTGAGTCCAGAACCCCGGTCATCACCGCTTCGGCAGCTTTCGACAGGCCCCCGGCTGCGTGGAGGGCTGCTTCATAGGAGCCCGCTGATGCCACGGTGTCGGCATCAAACCAGCCGCCGCCCGATTCGGCCACCCTCTGGACCCGTGAGATGTGCTGTGCGGAGTGGACCAGCAACAGTTGCCCCTCGGAAGCTGGTTCAGGCGGGATTTCTGTGAGCCTCTCCTTCATCCCGCTTTCTTCCAGCAAACGGGTGATCCCTACGAGTCTGCTGGCGTTCTCAGGGTGCTGCCCTGTGTCGTGCTGAAGGTAGACCGGGTCGTAGACGAGTCCGACTTTCATGCTTTCAGGCGGCGCTGCCAAGCTCATGATATCAGAGGCAGGATCTGTCAGCAACACGCTTTGCGGCTGCCCGGTACCTGCGCGGCTGTCTCGAACCGGCGTCTCGGTGATGGCCAAAGAAAGGAGCAGGTTGCTCGCCAGCGGGCTGTGATTCTCTGGTGACCTGTCATTAGCGGACGGAGACATGCTTGTGAGCGACCCATTTTGTGCTGAGACGGTGGTGAGAACCCGTGTGTGTAGACTCGGCACTGCTGATCCATCGTGGTCGGTCGCTGGTCTGGTGCTCCTTAGGCAGGACAGACCGCGTGCGAAAGGGAGGACAGGATTATGCCGGGTGAGATCAGGCTCCTGTTGGTTGACGACCAGGAGGTCGTGCGTCAAGGCCTGCGCCGCATGCTTGAGCGGGAAGAGGACATGATAGTGGTGGGCGATTGTGTCAGTGACGAAGAGGTCTTCTCTCAGGTAGACGTCTTGTCTCCTGATGTCATACTGATGGACGAACAGATGCCAGGCCTGGGTGGCGTTGAGATCACGCGGAAGCTGAAGCACAAGGGTTTCTCTTGCGATGCTGGTGTCGTCGTGCTCGGCGAACGCATGGAGGGTATGCTCGCCGCCATGGAAGCTGGCGCCTCGGGCTACGTTCCTAAGGACATAAAGCATGATGAACTCGCAGATGTCATCAGGCAGGTCTACTGGAGCGAGCACACGGCGCGAGAGCGTCAAGGCTTTGTAGAAGAGGTGGAGCTGTTCATTCGCAGGCCTGTTGATGCCGCCCAACTGCTGAAATTCGTTCGTCAGTTGGAGGAGAGATTCAACGCAGCGGTCATGCAGACCGTGGGGTCTTGGGAGTGGGGTGCGGTGGTGACGCTGTCGATGAGGCCCGCTCCGTTTGACAGCTTCCTGGAGGCGCTCGAGGGCATGCCGGACGTGGAGAGCGTGACGGATGAAGGGGTCTCCGGCGGCGGGCCAGGATTCCTGCGCAAGTTCAGGGCGTTACAGAGGTCGAGGGGGAAGTGCTACAAGGGCGTTGCCGTGACGTTGAGGCATGCCAGCATGGCCAAACAGGAGCTGGCGGAGGCGATGAGTTAGCCGGCGCCATGGATGACCGCGGACAGTTCGGCTAGGGCGGGGTTTCCCAGGCACGTTTCTATAGATCAGGCAACCTTGCTCGGTTGCCCAGATGCTTGAGTAGACCAGGAGGGCTCAGGGCTGATCAGCCCTGAGCCCTCTCATTTAGGCTTGGAACGCTGGGTTGGCGGCTGCTTGACCACAAGCTGCATGAGGATGAAACCGGTCTATGCCCTGGTGCCCGCCGGAGCGCAGAGGCGCCCGGCGCGGGTGGCACCCGCCACTCACCAGGAGCAGCATCCCAGCCCCACTGCCCCCACCCCCCATCTCCCAGTGCCCGTCGGGCTGGGCGTAGCGGAGGCCCTCCAAGGCTGGTGCCGCGAGCCCAACCCGTATTCTCGTAGCATGACACCCCAGGATATGCCTTCTTCAGGTTGAGTCACTGTTCTTGGGCTAGAATGGGCATGTTGACAACGACTTGACCACAGGTGGTATACTTGGGCCACAGCGGCGAGCCGATGGGCTAGTCGCGGTAATACGATCGCTTCATCAGAGCCTGCTACCAGGTGAGGGGGCGTCAGAGACACCTGGTCAGTGAGTGGACACCCAATAAACAGCATGGCCTGCAAAACGGGAGCACAGGAGATGAAAAGCAGAAGGTCCAACATCGAGGTCATAGCTGATATTCTGAGGTTGGGCGAGGCCGGCAAGACCGAGATCATGTACAGCGCGAATATGAGCTACCGGCAGTTGCAGCGGTACCTCCAGTTCCTGATTGAGCGGGGGTTCATAGAGGTCAGCAAGAACGGCAACCCGGTCGTCACCTACAAGGTGAACAAGATGGGACTGAGGCTCCTGGAGAACATCGAGAACCTGCTGGGTATGTTGGGGCTGGGGGATGGGGATGGTGCGTCAGAGGCTCTCGACTGAAAACGCTTGCTGAAGGAGTGTATCTCACATGGGCGAGAAAAGGATGCTGATATTGCCGGCGGAGCTGGTCCAGAAGATCGACGAGAATCGCGGGGACATGACCCAGGCAGAGTTCATCAACTTCCTGATCGACGAGCAACTGAAAAAGGACCCCACGAGTGACGGCTTCGTCACAAAGGATGCACTCCTGGAGTTTGAACACGGGATCAAGGACCTGTTGCGTACTTTTCTGGAGTTCGTGGTCAGCTACGGGCTCGAGTTGGGAAAAGTGCCAGGCAAGGGCGACCTTGAGGAGTTGAACCAGAGGCTAGGAGGGCTGCACAAGTCTTTTGGCGCATCAGAGAAAGGTGGGAGCGCCAAGGATCACTGAGACCGATGGCAGCTATCTGCCACGGACTGGTGCTGACTAATTCAACCCCCTGTGGAAGGGGGGTTGTTCTTTTTCTGTAGGCGCGAAGGTATGCTTGCCTTGTGCTCGTGCAGAGGTGACACAGGCAGGAATAGAACTAACTTCTAGAACATTATCACTTCCCACGGCACGAGGCATTGTGCAAGATTGGTACCTGTGTGCTACATAACGCTGGGTGCTCTCGGCTTTGTGGTGGCTCCGCTCTTCGAGGTCTTCTCCCTCAAGGGAGTTGGCTGGCTGAAGCATGGTGTCGGGGCGTTGGCCCTGGGCCTGGTTTCCTATGCCACGGTGGTGGTGTGCCTCAGTGCCGAGCGACTGCACCTGCCTGGTTGGGTGGACCCTGTTGGATGGGTTCTTCTGGCGGTAGCACTCTTGCTGCTTGTCTATTCTCTTTTCATAGATATCCCAGCGCATGAATCGTATGTGGGGGTTAGCACGGGCAGGGTACCGGTCAAGACCGGAACCTATGCCCTGGTGCGCCACCCTGCGGTGTTGTGGTATGGCCTTCTCCTGGTTTCCCTCATCCTGGTATCGAAGGCCAGGCTGCTGCTGATTGCCGCGCCAGTGTGGTTCTTGATGGACGTGCTCTACGTTGTCGTCCAGGACAGGTTCCTGTTCGTCAAGATGTTCGTGGGTTACGATGCCTACAGGCGTGAGACACCTATGCTGATCCCGACCAAGAGAAGCGTGAGCGCTTGCCTGAGAAGCATAAGTACAGGAGGCGTGGTGCCGAGGTCAGAGAAAGGGAGGTAGAGACATGACCAGACCGGTCGAGCTCCTCAGACAGGGCAGGAAAGAAGAGCTATGGCAAAAGTGCTGTGGGTTCATCGACCTGCGCATTGACCAGTTCATGGGTATCCAGCGCAGGCTGCTGCTTGAGCAGATCGGGTTGCTCAAGGGATGTGAGCTGGGCAGGAAGGTGATGCAGGGGGCAGAACCTACGAGTGTGGATGAATTTCGGGAGCAGGTGCCGCTGACCACGTACGCCGACTATGCCTGCTACCTCTCCGAGAGAAGGGAGGATGTGCTTCCTGAGAAGCCTCTTCTGTGGCAGCGCACTTCTGGCAGCTCGGGGGAGTTTGAGTACAAGTGGTTCCCCTTGACCGAGAGGCTGTACAACGAGCTGGGTAACCTGATCTTTGCTTACATGATCTTCTGCACCGCCGAGCGAAGGGGCGACATCAATTTTGGTGAGCATCAGAAGATAATCTATGCGTTGGCTCCTCCGCCTTATACCACGGGAACGATGGGTCGGCTGGGTGAACGGGAACTCCCCCTGGATTTCCTGCCGCCACTCGATGAGGCAGAGGCCATGCCCTTTGACGAGAGGATCCAGCGCGGCTTTCAGTTGGCGTTGACCGAAGGCCTTGACGTCTTCTTTGGGCTGCCGAGCATACTTGTGGCTGTGGGTGAGCGGTTCAACGGGAGCCTGGGGGCGCGGGACCTTCTCAGCGTTCTGTCGAAACCTGGCCTTGCTCTTCGTCTGGCCAGAGCGTGGCTCAAAGCCAAGGCTGCTCGGCGGCCGGTGCTTCCCAAAGACCTGTGGTCGCTGAAGGGGATAGCTGTAGCAGGGAGCGATGCTTCGATCTACAAGAACAAGATCAAGGAGATGTGGGGCAGGTATCCGCTGGACCTATATGGCTGTACTGAGGCAGTGCCGATAGCCATGCAGACCTGGGACTATGAAGACATGACTTTCGTCCCCGATGTTTGCTTTCTGGAGTTCCTGCCTGAAGAGGAACTGGGCAGAGTGAAAGCCAACCCGAGCTACCGGCCCCGGACGCTGCTTCTGGATGAGGTAAGGGCAGGTGAGAACTATGAGATCGTGATCACCAACTTCCGCGGTGGTGCTCTGGCCAGGTATCGAATCGGGGATATGATCAAGATCACGTCGTTGCGTAATGATAACCTTGGCATAGACATCCCTCAGATGAGGTATGAGTGTAGGGTAGACGGCTTGATTGATCTGGCCGGTTTCACGCGGCTGACGGAGAAGACAATCTGGCAGGCTATAGAGAACGCCGACGTGCCGTACCAGGAGTGGACGGCGCGGAAGGAAGCCACTGACCGCCCCATCTTGCACCTCTATCTCGAACTGAAAGGGCATAGTAACGGGACTGCTCCCCAGATTGCCGCAGCCATACATGAACAGCTCCGAAAGCTGGACAGCGCTTATGCCGATCTTGAGAGCATGGTGGGACTGCATCCGCTCGAGGTCACCTTGCTGCCCACCGGAGCCTTCCAGGAGTATATGCTGAGGCAGAAAGCGGCTGGTGCTGACCTGGCCCATCTCAAGCCGCCGCATCTGAATGCCTCAGATGGCGTAATCGATGCCCTGCTTGCCTGTGCTCGCAGATAGCGGGGCAGGCAGGGTGCCTTCCTGCACTGGCATCGGCCCGCGGAGCACTGCGCCGTACCGTGATGCCAGTCGCGCGTCGCGCTGGCTCGGCGTGGGCAGTAGGGTGTCAAAGCTGAGGCGCCTTGATCCTGGTTGTCCACGAAGCTCCTCTTGGCAGGACCTTACAGTAGCCGCCGCTCATCGCTTTCTCCCCTGGATGTAGCAAATGTCCTGCCAGCAGGGCTCTGGCTTTCTCGCCGGTACTTCGCCGGCTGGGCCAGGACGGCAGGGCAAGGGTTGTTGGCGTTGGGTTATACTGCCGAGTGGGCCAGGCAGATGACCTCTGGCAATCATGCCTCCGTTGATTGCTGTCTAGCTTGGAGGCGGCGCAATTTCTATCATGTATCGACTAAGCGCAGATGACTGGGTTATTGACAACCTTCGGATACGTGTGCATAATTGGTTCCCTACTGAATGGTGGCCTGGAGTGGGATGGCAAAAGCAACAAGGTTGTAGATGAGCATACATGTAATAATCCCGCTGGCCAGCCTCGTTTCCTATCTCCCCATTATATTCCTGGTTCTTCGCGGCTTCACCGTAGCGAGGGTTAGAAGGGTATTTGCCCTCTATCTTATTGCGGCAACCGCCTGGAGCCTCTCCTCGTTCATGGCTCACTACGATCCATATCCCGGACAGACGCATATATGTGTCAAGTTCATTATCGTGACGTGCGTCTGGATGACAGCGACCTACTACCATTTTGTCCGTGCCTTCGTGCGCAGGCCCAATGGGCTGGGAGTGCTGCTGGCATATGTCTTCGTGGTGGCAGTAGCCATACTTGTGGCTGTTGAGGATTTCCCCAGAAGCGCCGAGACGGTTGATGGGGCTCTACACGTCGAGTATGGCCCTTTCTTCTATCTGCTCCCGGCCACTCTGTTCCCCCTCACCGGGGCAGCGGCAGTATCCCTCATCCAGCGTTTCAGGTCAGACCGCTCGGAGCGGAGAAGGATCGGTTACCTGCTGGTGGGGGCGTCGGTGGTGGTAATTGGTGCTGCCACGAACTTGAGTTCCTCACTGGGAATGTACCCGCTCGATCATGTGGCCAACCTGATCAACGCCGTGATCATTTTCTATGCCGTGCTGGTATACCAGCTTCTCAATATCAGAGTTGCACTCAAACGGAGCCTCCCGTATTGGGTGGTAGGCGTGACGCTAGTAAGTGTGTACGCTCTTTCGATTTCCCTTATCCTGCGCACGACATCGTGGCCAACGTACGGCTACGTAGGGGTAGCTGGTGGCCTGGCGTTGTTGTTCGCCATCATGTTTCCGCGCTTGCTACACATCACCCAGCAGGCCGTAAACCGACTCATCTATGCCAGCACCTACGATTACAGACAGACAATGCTCAACTTCAGTGACCGTATGAGCAATGTCCTGAACCTGGATGAGCTGGCAGAAAACATGCTCTATCCGATTACCAAGGCGCTCAACGCAAAGCGGGCATATCTGTTCCTGCCTGAGGGAGAAGGGGGTGACTTCGTAGCCCGCTTTGCCCAGCCGACGGTGACACAGTCGGAGCCCTTGTTGAGGATGGGCAAGGACCATCCTATACCCCTATGGCTCAGCCAGAAGCGGAAGACGCTTCACCGGGAAACGATAGACATAGACCCGATGTTCAAGGGCCTGTGGCAATCGGAAGGTGACGAGATCGATGCGCTGGAGCTGGTGCTGTTCTGCCCCATAATGCGTAAGGGCAGCCTGATCGGTATCCTGGGGCTGAGCCGGAAACATTCGGAGCGGCCCTACTCTGCCGACGACGTTGACCTGCTCAGCACTATGGCCACTGAAGCGGCTATTGTCATGGAGAACGCTATGATGCTCGACAACCTCAGGGAGCAGCAGGACCATGTGGAGCGTCTGCTGGCCAAGACAGTGCTTGCACAGGAGGAGGAGAGAAAGCGGATCGCCATCGAGCTCCACGACAGCGTGGCCCAGTGGCTTGTTGGTGCCTCCTACCGGGCGCAGAGCTGTGGCTTTCTCCTCTCGGAGGAGGACAACGAGAAGGCTCAGGCGGAACTGGCTGAGATCGAGAGCACCATTGACAGAAGCTTGAAGGAGATCCGGAGGGTGATGTCTGGCCTCCATCCCCCTGCCCTTGAGGAGCTGGGTCTGGTCCACGCCCTGCGTCAGATACTCGACGGCCTCAAACCGGAGGGCATTGCCTACCACTTTGAGACCGAAGGCGAGCCGGTGCGCCTTCACCCGAGCATTGAGTTGGCTGTGTATCGGGTTGTCCAGGAGGCTGTCAACAACATTAGAAAGCACTCCGGTGCGACTGCAGCCGTGCTGAAACTGAGGTTTGAGCGGCAGAAGGTAACCGTTGAGGTCCACGATAATGGCAGCGGGTTCAATCTTTCCAGGACGATGAAAGGGGCAGTCTCAGTAGGCCACATGGGCCTTCTGGGTATGAAGGAAAGGGCTGGCATGCTTGGCGGAGACATAAAGATAAAGACTAGACCGGGATCTGGAACCGTGGTGCTGTTGACGCTTCCAGCCAATGTGCCTGCAGCGGCCAGAGTTGAGGCAGGCGGACATAGCCCTGGCAGCCATTAGCGCGGAATCACAAGGAGAGGCATGTCCATCAAGGTGCTTCTGGTCGATGATCACCAGGTGGTGCGGGAGGGGCTACGCCGCATGCTGGAGCTGGAGAACGACATAACTGTGGTCGGCGAGGCCAGCAACGTAGAAGAGGCGCTGGAGCAAGCGGGTTCCCAATACCCCGATGTGGTCCTTATGGACATCAAGATGCCGGGAGCAAACGGTATTGACGCTACGCGAAGGCTGATGGAGGAGCAGCCAGCCTGCAGCGTTATCATTCTCACCATGTATGAAGACTATGTTGCTGAAGCCGTGGTCGCCGGTGCTGTGGGCTACCTGCTCAAGGATGTGAAGCGGGAGGAGTTGAGTCAGGCCATCAGGGTTGCCTATCGGGGGCAGGCACCGTTCACCCCAGCCCTTGCCCGCAAGCTGGTCGGCGCGTTCAATAAGCAGCGGGGGCTGGGATGTGGGGAAGTGGAGGGCCTCTCCGAGCGGCAGAGAGACATCCTCCGTTTGCTCGCCTCCGGGGCCACGAACAAGGAGATTGCCAGCCAGCTTTTCCTCAGCGAGACCACGGTGAAGAGAGAGATGCGCTGCCTTTTCGGCAAGCTGGAGGTGAGCAGCCGATCCGGGGCGGTATCGGAAGCGTACAAGAGAAAGCTCATTTAGCTTTGCCATGATAGTTGGCGAGGGTGCGTTCAGCTGTGTGCCATGGCCCAGGTGGGGTCTTCAGATGACCCCAAAGGGCTCATCCAGTTAGGCCCTTTGGTGCTTGCATGCGTGCCTTTGGGTGAAATAGGCTATATTATCTTAGTGCGCCATTTGGTGCGCCATTGCACTATCAGGAGGGATCGCATGGCCGAAGAAAACATCATCCGTGTGCTGTTGGTCGATGACCATCAGTTCGCCCGTGAGGGCCTGCGCCGCATGCTGGAACTGGACAGTTGCATAAAGGTGGTGGGGGAGGCGGTCAACGCTGCGGATGCTGCGGACAAGGTGGAGGCACTGGCGCCGGATATCGTCCTGATGGACATCAAGATGCCGGAAGGCGACGGCATCGAGGCCACCAAGCTGGTGAAGCAGAAACGGCCGGAGTGCAAGGTAATTATGTTGACTCTTTACGAGGAGTACTTTGCCGAGGCTATCGAGGCTGGCGCGGTGGGCTACCTTCTGAAAGACATAAAGCGGGGCGAGCTGATCCGAGCCGTCCGGGCAGCCCACGAAGGTAAGGTGCCGTTGAGCGCACTGAGTGGCGAGTTCTTCAGCAAGATCACCGCTCCGGCCGGAGACCCCAAGTCGCGTTTATCCGAGCGCGAGATGGAGATCATGCGCCTCATCGCCAGTGGCGAGACAACGAAAGAGATCGGCGCCAGACTGTTCTTGAGCGAGGCCACCATCAAGAGGGATGTCCAGCACATTTTCGACAAGCTGGGCGTTCGCAACCGCTCCGAGGCAGTGGCCGAAGCTTACCGGAGGGGACTGGTCTAGCCCGGGCCGAAGAAGGACATCCCGCCCGACGTCTCCACTCGTGGGCGTTGCGGAGGAATTGACAGAGCCGGGTGCCTTGAATGGCCCCGGTCACTGAGTGGGCGATTCGTCCACCAGCGCTTTGTATGCTTTCAGGAGTTGCTGCGTCGCCTGGCCCTCTGTTCCGGTGCCTATTTTCTTGCCATCAAGCCGGGTGAGCGGCATCAGTTCAATGAGAGAGTTGGTCAGGAAGGCTTCGTCTGCCTCGGTCAACTCGGAGATGGTCACGGCTCGTGTTGCTGCCTCCAGCCCCAAGGAGGCCGCCAGTTCTAGCACTACCTCGCGGGTGATGCCAGGCAGTATGCCGCTTTCCTCGCTGGGTGTCACCAGGACGTTTCCGGACACCAGGAACACGTTGCTAGTACTGGCCTCTGCCACGTAGCCCTGCTCGTTGAGCATGATAGCTTCATCTACACCGGCCAGCCTGGCTTCCCTTCGGGCCAGCAGGCTGTCGAGATAGCTGAGGGACTTCATCGAGGTGGCAGGGGATTGACTGTTTCGCCGGATGCGGGAGACCACGGCGGAGAAGCCCTGCTCGTAGCGCTGGTGCGGAAAAGGCCGGTACGGCTGGGCGGTGATCAGGACTGTTGGGAGGTTGCTCGTGAGGAGGTCTGGCACCTTGATGCCTTGGCCGCCTGAAACGGTGAGCCTGATGCGGGCATTCGATAGCTCGTTGGCCCTGAGCACGTCGGAAAGGGCTTGTTTCAACTCCTGAATGTCAGGGAGGGCGATTCCCAGGAAGCCGGCCGAGCGGCAGAGGCGATTGATGTGGCGCTCGGCGCGGAAGACGTGTCCGGAGTAGGCACGCATGGTCTCGAATACCCCGTACCCATAAAGGAGACCGTAGTCAGCGGGCGACAGCCTGGCCTGCGAGAGGGGTAAAAGAGAGCCGTTGAGATATACGATGGTGTCCACCGATAGTCCTTCTAGCCTGCGTGCTGTTCGGCCCAGACGGCTTGTGACTGACGCAGAAAGTTGTCCAGTATCTTGTGCCCGGTGGCAGTGAGGACGGATTCAGGGTGGAACTGGACTCCCTCAACGACATACTGTCTGTGACGCACGCCCATAACCGTGCCATCCATGGTCCAGGCAGAAATCTCCAGGCAGGGTGGTACCGTCTCTGCCTCGACAACAAGCGAGTGGTAGCGGCAGCCCTCGATGGGGGTGGGAATGCCAGCAAATATGGTCTTGCCGTCGTGATGGATGACCGAGGCCTTGCCGTGTGTCGGTGGATGGCGGCCGACCGTGGCTCCATAGACGTAACCTATGCATTGATGTCCCAGACAGACTCCCAGGATGGGGATGCTCCCGGCGAAGCGACGGATAACGTCGTTGGACACCCCGCCGTCGAGTGGAGTACCAGGTCCCGGCGAGATGATGATGTGGCTTGGGGCCAGGTGCTCTATCTCCTCGAGGGTAATGCGGTTGTTGCGGTGGACCAGCGGTTCGTGTCCCAGTTCACCCACGTATTGGGCCAGATTGTAGACAAAGGAGTCGTAGTTGTCGATGATCAGGATCATGACGTTACCACCGGCGACCAGGGAGACACGCTCAAGGCCTGGAACAGCGCCTTGGCTTTGTCCATGGTCTCCTGGTATTCTCTCTCCGGCTCGGAATCGTAGGTCACCGCTCCGCCGACCTGGAAGTAGGCCTTTCCATCTTTAATAAGTATAGTACGGATGACGATGTTGAGGTCCATCTCGCCACTGAAGCTGAGATATCCGATGCAACCAGTATAGACACCTCGCCTGGTGGGTTCCAGTTCGTCGATGATCTGCATCGCCCTCACCTTCGGAGCGCCGGTGATGGAGCCACCGGGGAAGCACGCCCTGAGCAGGTCGATCCGGTCTTTTCCCTCGGCCAGCCGACCTTCAACGGTGGAGGTGAGTTGGAATACGGTGGCGTACTTCTCCAGCGTCCACAGCTCTCTCACCTGGACGGTGCCGAAGCGACACACTCGGCCCAGGTCATTCCTCTCCAGGTCGACGATCATGACGTTCTCTGACCTGTCCTTGACGCTGTTCAGCAGTTCCCTGGCCAGCCTTTCGTCCTCGGCTGTGGAAGTGCCACGGGGACGCGTACCCTTCATTGGGCGGGTCTCCACCAGGTCTCCATTTACCTTCAGGAAACGCTCGGGCGAGGCGCTCACCACGACCACGTCGTCGAAGCCCAGGTAGGCGGCGAATGGGGCGGGGTTGATGCTGCGGAGGTGCTGGTAAAGGTCGTAGGGGTCTCCCAAGAAGTCTGACTCAAACCTCTGGGACAGGTTGACCTGGAAGATGTCACCGGCGGCTATGTACTCTCGGGCCGCCTCCACCGCGCCGAGGTATCCCTGACGGGTGAAGTTGGAGCGGAGATTTGTGCCGACACCGGGTCTCGTATCGGCGGCTGGGGGATGCGGCTGGCGCAGGGCCGTGAGCAGCCTGTCCTCTGTCTCCTTGAGGCGCCGCTCGGCTCTATCCAGCCTTTCTCTCTCGTCCCGTTCGGGAAGGCCGGATGAGACGATGTAGGCCCTGCCTTCCGCGTGGTCGAAAGTGATGGCCACGTCGTAAAAGGCCAGGCAGCAGTCTGGGATACGGAGGTCGTCGAGGGCTGTGGCGGGAAGGTGCTCGATGAAGTGGCAGAGGTCATAGCCGAGGTACCCCACCGCCCCAGCGGGCAAGGGCGTGGGCAAGTCGTGTGCTTGGATGGCATACTCCGACAAAAGCCTGCGGAGTGCCTCGAACGGGTCTCCCCTCCCGGTCTGGCTTCCGTGGGCGTCGGCGAAAATGAGCCTGTCACCGCGGCTCTTGAACACCAGGAAGGGGTCAACGCCGATAAACGAGTAGCGCCCAAGGTCGGCTGGGTTCATGCCGCTGTCGAGGAAGAAGGCGAATGGTTCGGTGTGGAAGAGACGGAAAGTATCAGCAGCCGACAGCGACCCTGAGAGCTCCGTTACCACCGGGCCACGTTCCATCTGTTGACTAGTTTAGTTGGAACGACGCGCAGCGTCAAACGTGCGGTCATTCACAATGTGAGCACGCACCATAGACCGGTTCGGGGGTGGCGCCGGGGGCGACCCTGGCGCCGAGAGAGGCACCCGCTCCTACTCCTGCCGTGCGTCAGGCCCCCGCCCCCTGGTGCCTGCCAGGAGGCCCCTTCGTTCCAGGTCAGCGGCGACATCTTCGAGGCCCAGTCGGTGGAGGCAGCGAGCGGTCTGGAGACCGCTGCCAACATCCCATCGTCTGAGCCGATAGTACTCCTCCTTCGCCCTCTCGAACTCTTCCCTGTCAACCACTGCACCTTTCCGCGAGACGGCTTCCCCTCGCTTGCCTGGCACGAGGCATTCGGGGTTGGTGATGCCCGTTTTCAGCGGTGAATCGTGCCACTCGTCGGGGAGCCTGTCATCCTGTCTACCTCTCCATCCTTCCCTGAGCAGGATGGCCCTCTGTAAATTAAAGACTCTCTCGCCGATCGTGTAGAGTCCTTCTTCGTCCATATCGCGCCCGGTGACGGCCGAGAATATCTGACTCTCAAACGTTGGGTCTCCGACGCCGTCTGCTGCGTACTTGTTGTCGATGATGGGCCATATCCAGTCACAGAGGATCAGACACTCCTTGGCATATTGGCGGTCCTGTATCCTTTTCGCAGCCAGGGCCTTGCCTTCCCAGGTAGTGAAGTCGGCAGCCTTCTTGCTCCCCCAGAATTTCTGCGCGATCGCCCGCAGCACGTCGCTGGTGACGTGCGCTCCCTCCACCTTCTTCAGCCAGCTCACCCACTGGGCTATGAGCAGGCCCACCTCGTGGAGTTCCTGTATGGGTTCCCTTGGCGCTATTGCCCAGAGCAGCGCCGTGGTGACATACAACCTGGGCTCGTACGGATCGCTGTGCTTCAGCCTCGAGACTGCCTCGGTCCCCAGCGACGCAGCGGCCTCGGCCATCCCCCGGGCTAGGACGTCCCCGAAGCCTTCCCGAGTGGCGATCATTCTCACCAGCGTCTGTATGAACTCCAGGCTGCCCAGCTTCGAAAAGGGAAGCCCGGTGTCGTGTTCAGTCACGATACCATTTCTGTAGCATCTGTTCAGCCACAGGAGCATCAGTTCGAGAGACCAGGTATCGAGCCCGTAGTCGTCGCAGAGCCTGTTGGCATAGAAGGGGACGTCGTTCGCCGTGCCATAGTAGCGATAGGCCCAGGGCTGGTAGAACAGGGCAGACTGACACATGTACTTGCCCTGTTTGCCATTTTCGGCAGTGTAGAGCACCCTGAGGCAATTGCCGAGACAGCCGTAGCAGGGGTCCTTCTTGATGTTGGGGCCAGTCATCCGGAAGTCTGTCCCCCAGGCGGTGATAGCGCCTCTGTCAAGCTGGCGAAAGCGGGTGGTCAGGTCACGCAGCCTGTCCGGTTGGGCGACCTTCAATGCTTTCTGGGTGGCGGACACAGCGACGGCCTTCAGCTTCTTGGCGCCCATGACCGCCCCGAGCCCCCCGGAGGCGCTGGCGTCATTCTCCGCGGTGAGACAGGCCGTGCTTACCGTGTTCTCGCCAGCCGGGCCCACGGCCACCACTTTGACAGTGCTGCCCAGTTCGGTTTTCAGTGTTTCCCTGGTTTCGACGCTGCCCTTGCCCCACAGGGCGGAGGCGTCCCTTATGTCAGCGTGACCGTCATATACGAAGAGGTAGACCGGCCTCTCGGATGTACCGTGGACGATGATGGCATCGTAGCCAGCGAACTTGAGCTCAGCGCCCCACCGTCCGCCGAAGTTGCCATAGCAGAAGCGCCCCGGTACGGGGTGGAGTGACTTGCCGAACACGCCCCACCTCGAGCCGCCCAGCACAGGGACTCCGGCCAACGGGCCGCTGGCGAAGATCAGCCTGTTGTCAGCACGCGTGGCCTCGGCATCCGGGGGCACCTCGTCCCAGTACACCTTGGCAGCTATGCCCCTCCCCCCGATGAGCTGGTCTGCGTAGTCCAGCGTGGACACGCTCTCGGTCTTCCTTGAGGATAGGTCCACTCTGAGTATCTTGCCCGCGTATCCAAACATCGCCATTTGCCGTCCTCTCCTGGCCTGGTTGAGTACTCTGGCCTCGTTGTTACTGGTGGATTATACACGTTTCGATTGCCAGAGACATGGCAATTCGGATGTGGGGCGGCTGACATCTTGGGGGCGCGGGTGCAGGCTGACGTGTCGATATGTCTGCCTCCTGCCAGCGACACGGTTGTTCGTCCCT
>Ga0180301_10001425_pt1 | contig 18890 bp, 14 predicted proteins | sample GuaBasSediGuay16_FD_121797 | JGI IMG/M metagenome (GOLD analysis project Ga0180301, IMG submission 121797) | Subseafloor sediment microbial communities from Guaymas Basin, Gulf of California, Mexico - Guay16, Core 4569-2, 12-15 cm | ecosystem: Environmental > Aquatic > Marine > Hydrothermal... | reverse complement strand
TTGGCTCAAGGGCTTAAAAAATTTGCCCTCTAATCTTTCGTTACAGCCACGATCTCTGGTTGAGCCATATAAAACCATTACCTCTTTGAAGCGAATTTACACAAAATCCAGTATACTACCCCGAAGGCGATTTTGCTTGACAAATATGTCAATATATAGTAAACTTAAAAATGAGCGGTAAGGCCGCTGCGGGTTGTTTTAGGCGTTCCCTTCCGTATGGTTGGCTATAGCCTAAACGCCACAAGCCTGCAGGGCACGCTCATTTTTATTTTAGGGCAAATATAACTCATCAAAAATAACCTTTTCTTTACCGAATAGATCAAACCAAGAGGAATCTTTCCTTTCGTATTTTCTGAATATTCCCCAACAAAACATATCCACAGCCTGTAAACCCAAATCTTCATGAGACAAATAGTGATAAATATCCAAAGGCACCTTTGGGTCTAATCTTTAACTTATGCAATAATTCCTTTACAGGATTAAGATTCTGATTTACCTACCCCGTTGCCCCGAAGGAGTTTTAAGGGATGAGCACTTTTCATGGCAGTTGGTGTTTGAGTATAATAAGAATAAGGAAGTGGATAAGGTTGCTTACACGGAGTTTGAGGATACTTGGGAAGAAGTGAAAAGTTTAAGGTAATGTCCTGTGTCAAGATAAAATTAAGTTTTTAGCTCTTTGAAATTGTTAAAAGTTCTCCTGATTTAGCCCAATATCTCTTTCTTTGTCTTAGTTTCTCTTCTTTTGCAATCTGACGTCTAGGACTAGGAGTTTCTTTTCTTTGTTATATCTATATCCATAAGGCGCATACCGAGCGCCCTGCCAATTGCCTTGTTGAACGCCCTTAACCATGCCAGGAAATACTCGCTCAGCAATTCTATTCTTCTCAAATTCAGCAAAACTGCCTAACTGCTGAAACATAAGTTTGCCTGCTGACGTTGTTGTATCAAACGGTTCTGTTGCAGACTTAAAACCAACACCATAGGATTCTAATTCTTCAACCAAGTTTAATAAATCTTTGAGACGGCGGCTAAATCTATCTATTTTATAGACAAGGTCAAACTTTTTCTCTTTTGCGTCTTTCAATAACTCTTGCAATGCTGGGCGCCTTGTAGAATATGCGCTTATACCATCATCGCAATAGACTTTATAAACTTCATAAGCCTCGCGTTTAGCAAATGATTCAAGATATTCCATTTGCACTGCAAGGGAATAGCTTTCCTTTGCTTGCTCTTCTGTAGATACGCGAATATAGATTGCTACTTGCATCGATAAATTACCCCTTTTTATCAAAATATGCCTTATTTACATTAATAAAATCTATTCTTTTCGGACTAATCCAATTAATAAAAATTGATTGTTTCAACCACCGTCCACTAAAATTTCCAATTGAAACCAAATAACACTTTTTAATTGTGCGCGTCAAACAGACTATAAATTTACGAATTTCTAATTCGGTGGGAGCATTATTTTTCTTAGGCAAATTCCCTTCATCTAATCCCACTATAAAAACATACCCTGCAGAAAGACCTTTGCATCCAACATAGGTACTAAAAACTATCGAAATATCATCTTCGTTAATTTCCCCGAAATCATTATCTTTTTCGACATCGTACATTTTAAGTTCTTCTTTAATTTTCCCTATCGGCGCTTTTATAACATTTTCAATAATTTCTTGTTGTTCAGAAACAATCGTTTCATCATTAATGAGATTTCTTAAAATAACCATAATTGCTTTGTGTTTTTTAACATAGGCGCTATCCAAAAGGTTGGTTAATAAAAGTGATGAATCGTTATTTGTTTTTTTAAGCAAGTCCTTTGTATTTTTAATTTTGTCAAATTCCAATAAGATCCGCCATCCCAGATTTGAATCTTCACCATTTTTTAGCAGAATTTTATAGCCATCTATGATCTTAAATGATTCAGTATGCCCTGAATCCTTACGCAAAAACAAGTTATATTTTTCAGTGTTCTTGAAATAGGTCTGAACTTGTTTTAAATAATGTCCACTCCCTGCGATCAACACTGTATAATCGCCTTTCGCATTTGCCCCTCTAATTTCATCAGGAGTAAGTTTGTCAATTTCTTTTTCGATAAATCTTGCAATATAAGGTGTTTTTTTGCTTTGAGTGCTACATTGCACATAGGCTATTTTAGGGTACTGTTGACTATCACGCCATTTATCTGGTAAATAACATTTATAAATTTTATTTATGCGATTATTGAGCTTCCCCTTCTGCTTAGCTTTAACAAGTATATCTTCGATAGCCTGTGTTATAACAGCAGGGCACCTACTACAAAATGGCAAGCAAAAATGTTCATAATCAGGGTCATTAAATTTTTCCCGGATATACTCAGCCGAAGCACTTTTCAACATTCCATATAAAGCTTGGTCATCATCTCCGACAATCAACATCGGATTTTTTTCGGCTAATATATCAAGAAATTCAACTTCTAGCTTGTTAAAATCTTGGTATTCGTCAACAACAACTTGCTCATATCTAGGTATCTGCTCAGGATTGTATTTAAAATATTCCATAACCCTGTAAACCGAATCATCAAAAGACACTGCATCATAGTAAGAAGAACGATGGATAAAAAACTCAATGCTATTAACTGATAAATCCATCTTATGAAAACTTCGCGAAAAATTACGCTTTTCATTAAACATGATTCTCATATCCGATTTTATAATATCCTCTAAATACGGGAATAAGATAAACTGATTGCTCAAATCTTCTTTGGGAATTTTATGTAACATTTCTTTACAGAAGCTATGAAATGTACACACTTTAGCAAGATCGCCTAACTCTTCTTCCAATTTTCTGGCTAAATTATTTATAAACGTTAAAGCTAGGCAATCGCCTGATTTGGTCTTTAACACTTCCTTGAATGTAAAGGTTTTACCAGTGCCCGGACCAGAAACGATAACCTTCCTGGGATGAATAGAATCCAGAATCTTTTGGGTTGACGTTCTCCTCTCAACCTCCTGTCTTTTTAAAAATAACTCAAATTCTTTTTTATTCAAAACAAAATTCCCTAAAACTTATTCAGAAAGTTTATTTTTCCAATCTTTAATCTTCCTAATATCTTCGTTGGTAAACACCGGAAAATTCCGATAATCACGCTTTGGCTTAACCCAGCCTTTCTTAAACCAATAATAAAGAGTCTGGCGCGTAATGCCTAATTCTTTCGCTGCTTCTCTCATATTATAGCGTTTATCTTTCATAGGATTTGATTTTACCTCTTTTTACACTTTTTGTCTACAAAAATTATTTTGGGGGGATAAATTGGCTCTGAGCGCAGGCAATGGAAATCCGAAGGATTGAAATCCGAGCATAGAGACAATTTTTCGGGTGGGCGGGGATTTTCTTATTATTGCTGCTTTTTAGTAATAACTAGGGAGTTATGACAGCGGCTTGCCAAAGGCAAGACGCAAAAACATCAAAATCGCCCGAAAAGATATTTTTTCTTATTCTTTTTTCGCTCCTTTTAATTCTTTCTTTTTTGAAGCCCAAAATTCTTTAAATCTTAAACAAAATCAAGGAGTTATGAAAAAATTATGTCTAAAGTCTATATTAAAACTTTCGGCTGACCTTCTATACAGGTTTTACAATATATAAAAAATTCCTCTTTTTTGACTGACTGGAGGCAAGGCGGCGAGGTAATGTGATTGCCTCTTGCTTCGGCGTAGCCCTCAGCTTTCGTTCGCCGCAAAAATACATTTTTGCGTCTCACTCCGCTTCGGGCTTGCGTCCTCACCCTCGCCAGTCTGCCGACAGGCAGGCAAAACGTCTAAATAAAAAAATCATTTTTGTTTTTGGCGGTGACAAAATTTTTAAAAGTTGGGTTTTAATTTGTTGGGTGGGTGAAGGCAAGCGCACAAAGTCCGCAGCGGAATACGCCAAAGGCGGATGAAGCCGGATGACTGCGATTGCCGAGGGAGGGAAAAGATGGATATTATTTAAATTTCGCAACATTCGAATATACTTCCAAAAATAGCGGTGACCCAGTAAATGAAAGGGGTGAAATTGGCCCAAAAAACATAAAAGGAAATCGCTTACTGCTACTCGGATCGATGAAAGATCTATAAAGTTGTAATGCTGCCGGATTATTAACTATCTCACTAACCTTGCGTATCTCCTGCCCGGAAGTCAAACCATATCCAAAGGCAAAGATTCGCATCTGACGCAATATTTCATCATCCAGTGATTCAATTGTTTGCGTAATAAACATGTAGCCGATTCCATACTTCCGTGTAGTCCTAACTGAGCCAATAATATCTGCCGTAAGCGAACGAATCCTTTCGTCTGTTGCATGTTGGGAAATAAAACGGTGTGCCTCATCCATCACAATCAAGCAGTTTGCATTCTGTCCATGAGCGTAAAGATTTGCTCCTGCAACAACGATTTTATTTTCCAGAACACGTATAAATAATGCCTGAACATTTTCGTTTTCAATCTCGCCCTGCCTTGGTCCAATATCTAATACAATAAAATTTCCCTTATTCTTTACAATATGGTCAACAAGATAGTCAAATGATATTTTATCTGAACCATCCGGTTTCTTCGGTGAATAAAGATCCAAAACAGACTACCATTTCGCTATTATTGAAGTCTCTTGCGCAAAGTTACTAATTAAATCATTGATTCGGTCTACTAAACGTTGACGAGTATTTGGAGTTCCCCAAACTCTAGTTACATATTTTGAAAAACCATCATTACGCTCTCTTGCATCTCTTAATGTGACAAAGCGAGTAAGCATATCTTGCAAAAGTTGTCGTTTATTAACTCGTCCAAGGTCAAAAGAAGGATTGCTTGTTCTCCCAGTTAAATAATCGCCAACAGCCTCAGCCATTGCATCCAGTTTGTCAGGAGTATAGATAGGTCTAAAAGCTTCTTCAATAAACCCATTATTTTTCACCAATTCGGAGAAAACATCTATCCTTTCTGCAGGGAGAAAAACATCGTCTACTATCTTATATTTTTCATAATTCATACCAATTTCTCTAACTTTATCCTCTACCTTTGCGTCACCCGGTAAAAGTTCTTGGTCCAAGTAAAACTGGCTTTGTGGATCTAATACTAAAATACTCATAGTGCTCTTATTTTTTACATAGCCTAACAGCATATACGCCGCCGTAACAGATTTCCCAGACCCAGTCTTTCCAAATACACCAATATGGAAGGCATCTCCTGCGCCAAGCTCTGAAGACCCGTCCTGCGTTTTCCCAAAATGTTTAAACCAAAACGGCAAATCCACATCCGTACCATACACTCGTCCCATATATGTGATATACCGCTCATGACTCTGCATAATCGCATTCATAACATCATTATTCATCTTATGAACTTTTTCGCCAGTAGAAGGGGATGTCCCAAGGATATAACCTTCAACTTCAGCGTTATCAAGAGCGTAACATGCCTGAACGCTAATCGTAGCAATTCGATTATCCGCCGTACCGCTAAGATGAGGCAATCTACCATGTCTTTTGATTACACCTTTGAAAGACGGATCTTCATGCCATCTATTTTTAGTTTCTATTGCTATAATTTGGCCAATAACTAAAATGTTTCTACCATCTTCTTCGATAACAACATAAACCATTTGTCCTAATGCACGCTCACGTTTTGCATCTTCACGAATATCTATTGTTATATCTAATGTGGAACTGGGAGAACTCGTTATGCCTAACGGATCACTACTTTTTGTTTTGATAACATCAATAATTTTTTGCTCCGACATAACTCCTCCCTCTTACGTTCGATAGTTAAATAACAAATTAAATTTTCCCTTATCTATTTTTAAATCTGGTGACAAGCGAATTGCTTCTTTTATAGCAAACATCCCTCCGGAAATACTCTTCGCCATAAGATCGGCGAGATATTGTGGAAAAGGTTCTCTGATTTCGGGAAAAACTATTTGCCTCTTAAGACTTGAAAGATATTTTTCAAATCGAGAAATATCTCTAACAAGACTCTTTTTCAGTTCAATCCTATAGGCAGGACCATCCTGAAACGGCTTGTAATAAGTAAAAAATAAATCGGATTGTTTCCCTACTTTTGTCGTTATCGGTGTGATCGTATTTTTTAATTCTCGATTAAGCTCTTGCCTTTCCGGTATATCAAGGTTGCAAATAATATGCAGATCATTCCATATTTTATCCCTCTCATCTTGACTCTGCCCCACTGAAAGAGGTTTAAGATACTCATCTTCTTGCAATCCCAAAGTGAAGAATGTTCTGTCGTCGACTTTAATATCAGAATTATTTAAAAAGGCCTCAATAATATCTCTCGAAGATGTATATTTTGCCAATGCGATAATTTTGTCATTATTGAAAGCTGCTTTTATAATATCTGGAATATCTGGAATAACTTTTTCGTACGTTTCTCTCAAAAAATCTCTCAACGATTGTGCATATTCATCTCCGGCATTCTCCTCCTTAGCAGAAAGCATACTGTTGATTTTTAATATGGAAGTAAAATGAGCTCCGTCCATAATTCGGATTTCATGACCAGCACTGGCCAACACGCTCAATTCCATCAAAAACATTACTCCCTGACCAAGCCTTCCATTTGCTTCGTTATGCGAAAGGGCAGTCTGCCATTGATAATATTGATTCTTATCTTCTCCCCATGCTGTCTGGCTGTCTTCCGTTAAACCTTCCACTCCTACAGCGACCGCCAACAACAAATCCGAACCTGTCATCTTTTCTAAAACCCAACTACCATCTACTGCAATGAGAGAATCTGAAAATTCAGAAGTCGAAAGTTTGCTTATACGACCTTGATCCCGAAGCTTCTGAACACCTTGTAAAATCGGCTCATCTTGCACATCGAACATTCCGTTCATCTTTTCAACCGTAGAAGGAACCCTATCCAGTATTTTTGCCAGCAACTCATCTGGCAAATGTGCATAGCTCCTGTTGTTAGTGTCGATATCTTCCATACTATTTACCTCTACAAATTTTTTTTGGACGATTAAGATTAGCCAACGCCTCTTCAATAAACCTCTCGCCACAAAATGTTTTATACGTTTGATCTTTTTCAACACGAGGAATAGCCCATCTGTCTCTCCAGTGTTGAGTTAATCCTTTAATACTTCTGTGATACCACTTTGGTCGAGCACCATTCTTAATAACTTCTTTCAAATTCTTCACAAGAGGGAATAAATATACCGCTCTTTGAACCCCGTGCGATGCCCCATTCTCAAATCCAAGCAACCGTAATGATTGAGTAATCAGTCTCAACTTACGGGAAGGTCCACTACCATAACCTCTGCTAACATCATATCCCTTTTGCTCAAGCAACTTGACCAATTTATCAAAAAGAGCATTTGGAATATGGAACGAGCCGCTTCCATGGCTGTATCCGATGAATTTTGCGACATATTCCTTTTCATATTTTAATCTTGTATAAACACTGCTTTTACCATATGCTCCTGTCGTTGTGATAAACAGTAAATTCGATGGCAATTTTCGTTTTTGCATCAAAGTTTTAACACCAGAATATTTAGCTTTAAATTTCTTTCTTACGATATCGGCTGTCATTAAATAAGCAACTAACTTCCCGCCCAAAACATAATTATATGGGGGGATAGCCCCTAACCGTTGAGCACTTAAAGATTGATTAACCCAATAATCCCTGCCTTCTTTTGTAATACCAAGATAATCATCTCTGACACTCCAGCTCAATATTGGGCTTTGGAGACCAATTAGGCCAATTGGAGCTTGATGGTACCGATCCCAAACAACGTATCTTATTTGCCGTCCATATGCCCGTTCATATGGCAAGCTCCACCAAACAAGATTCCACCAACGAAAAATAGTTTCCCACTCAGAGTCAGCCTTAACCTCAATAAGTTTCGGACTTATTTTTCCAACATCTAAGTCTGAACCGTCTAAAAGGTTTTTTTTAATAAAAGCTGCCTTGCGTTCGATGAAATCCTTTCTCTTGTCTATTCTTTCGACTTTTGCTAACAAATGAACGCTTCTTTTTGTTTCCCTATCAGAATTATTCAGACTAAAAGTGTTTTTGTCAACATCGTAACCTTGATGTCGTAAGACTTTAATAAGTTCTCTTTTGATTCTTGCTTTCGATATAATTGTCATGTTTCATCCAATATAAAATTACTTAACATATACACTCCTGCCGCTTCCATAATACGACTCATAGACATGTTGATATACAAGGCCACATTTCTGATGGTAAAGATCTATATCAAATACAGGTGGTAAGTGTTCTAATATTCCTTCTATGCACAGCTTGACAGCCGCTTTTGCCTGTTGTTTTTTACGCCAATCAAGAACCAGTTTATCGCTTTTAAGTTTTTCAAGAAGTTCCTGCGCTACTTTTTTAACGGACATGATTTCTTTCTTTGCCATTTTAAGCGGTGGATTAACCAGTAAATCAAAAATCGCCAATTCTTCCTCGCTTAAATTTTCCGAAAGCGACCGCTTTTCTTCCTCGTTGAGATTCTTTACAAACTCCAGCAAGCGTCTGTAATATTCTTCGACATTCATCGAACCAGCATTATATTCCTCTATCAACTTCTGAAAGGCCTCCAGGAAATTTATCCGGCTCCTATTCAACATATACAAGGCCTGTAATCTTATCTCTATTGCTTTGCGCAATTGTTCAGCAAGCATCCGTTTACGGCCTTTTTTAAATTGCTCCTGCAACTTATCAAAATCGATCTTACTCAAATCAAGAATCCGACCAGCCTTATACTCACCCTTAACATCGGATATATGTCGCTATTCAACCTGCACTGACTTATCTAAAACATCTGAAACCTGCGCAAGCACATCTGAGATATCAACTGCAGGCGATATTGACATCAGCTTATCCGCTAAAACTCTTAGCAACTTGACAGCTGGCTGAAACTCATTTGCCGCCGTATCCGGTAAAATAGCTTTATAAGTCTTTTGAATGATCGCATTCTCTTCTCTAAACTGCGCCTGACGTTGGTCGTTTTCTAAAATACACTCGACTGCGTCATCGATTAACCCCACGCAATCCAAACCTTCTGCCCTCATAATTTCAGGCAAAGAAACACCCCATTCATCAAGCAATTCAGTTATTTCTTGAATATCAAAACGCAACTGCTCAATAAGTTCAGCTTTATCAATAATGGGTGTATCTACTCCATCTTCGACAGGAGCCGCATAAATAGATAACGCCTTATTCAGATTATGCAAAACACCAATATAATCCACGATAAGACCCGCTACCTTATTTTCTCCAAACACACGATTAACCCGGGCAATAGTCTGCATTAAGGTATGATTTTTCATCGGCTTATCAAGATAAATCGTAGAGCATGACGGCACATCAAATCCGGTCATCCACATAGCACAGAGAAAAACAATCCTTAAGCGGTCATCTGGATCTTTAAATTTCTCGTCTAAATCCTCAGTATTCATCCGTCTGCGATGTGGTGTAATATCAACACCTTTGGCCTTTAAATCTTCGGCCTCATTTTGAGACTGCGACACAATAACAGCCATATCTGTCTGATTCATATAAATCAGCTTATCTCCAATTTCATCCTTAACAACATCGGTAGCTTTATCATATTCTGCCTGCAATTTATTTGCATATTCTTTCCAATACCGTCTGACCTTATCGTACATCTTGACTGCCGTAGCCTTATCAATCGAAACAACCATCGCCTTTCCCATAAAGCCACGGTTCATAAAATGAATCACAATATCCTGCGCAATATCATCAAGTCGATCTTCTCGGGTAATGAGCTGATATTCCTTGGAGAACTCCCGCTCAAATTTCCTCTCCTGAGCTTCATCCAGTTCCGCATTCTCCAGAATCTTTTGGATATCCTCATTCAAACTCAAATTCACCAATTGAACCTTAGGCTTTCGGTTCTCGTAGAAAAGCTTTACTGTCGCTTTATCATCAACCGCCTGCTTGAAATTGTAAATACTGACATAATCACCAAAAACCTCTTTGGTCTTTTCTTCTCCTGCAATAAGAGGTGTCCCGGTAAACCCTAAAAACGAAGCGTTTGGCAGGGCATTTCGCATATTTAAAGCAAACACATCATACTGTGTCCTATGCGCTTCATCAGTCATAACAATTATGTCATCCCGCTTAGATAGAACCGGATGAACCGTGCCTTTTTCTGTCCGAAACTTTTGAATAGTTGTAAAAACAAAACGATGATTCTCGGTCAATAATTGACGCAATCCTTCACTGGTTTCTGCGCGTTCTTGTTTCCCTTTTATGACGCCACATCTGACAAAATTCTTATATATTTGATCGTCAAGTTCTGTCCTGTCCGTTACAACAACAAATGTCCAATTTCCCGGTATTTTCCGCAAAATCTTTTGCGAAAAGAAAATCATAGAAATAGACTTACCCGACCCTTGCGTATGCCAGAAAACCCCCAGACGGCCTTGATTGTCCTTTCTTTTTTGAAAGGTTGAGATAGCATTTTCAACTCCTAGAAACTGATGGTTTTTAGCAACAATTTTGACAGGGCCGTTTTTTTCTTCTTTAAAAACAACATAATTTTCTATGATATCCAGCAGGCGCTCTTTAGTACAAACCGCCTTTAGCATTGTCTCAAGTGAAACCTTTGCTTTTTCGCCTTCGCTGTTAATACGTTTCCATTCACTAAAGTGACCCCACTCAGCCGAAACTGTTCCCGCCCTACTTTGGCTTCCATTAGATAGCAAAATTAAGCCGTTAAACCAGAACAATTGAGGAATAGTTGATTTGTAATCCCGTAAATTATCATCAAAGGCTTTTTTCAGATTGCGATGAGAAGCTTTAAGCTCCATAAACAAAAGCGGAATACCATTAACAAAACCTATCAAATCAGCCCGTCGGGTATACATTTCGCCGGCAATCCAAAATTGAGAGGCCAAAAAGAAATCATTGCGGTTTGGAGTGTTCCAATCAATAATCTTAATTCGTTGTGAAACCTGCTCATTATGTTCGTTAAGATATGAAACCAAAATACCATTCTTTAGAAGGTCATAAATATCCCTGTTAGCAACAGTCATACTCATCAAGCTTCTGTCTTGTATAAGAATCTTGATTGCCTCATCAATAGCAATTACAGGCATCTCGGGGTTCAATTTTTCAAGCGCTGGTTTCAGTTTTGATATAAGCACAACATCCGCCTTTGTCTCCCGCCCTAAGAAACTTGTGCCGTTTTCGTCAAATTCATGGAAACAATTGGTATGCGTCCATCCAAGCTGTTCAAACAACTCTATTGCCGGACGCTCTACCAATGCGTCTTCTGAATAATTATCGTCTTTAGGTGTCATATTCGCCTCTTTATAATCTGGACACATTGTCCAGATTTATGTCCAGATTACTATTTTACTGTTTTAAATATATAAATTGTAGCAGGCCCTTTTATCTCTTGTCTTACAATACCTAATTTACTGAATTTTGATAAATGTCTTTGTGCCGTTTTATCGCTTACTCCTAGATATTTAGCGTATTCCTTCTTTGTAATCTTATTTTTTCCCTGAATAAAAATAAGCCCTTTTGTCTCTTTATCATTTAAAACTTTCATTCCTTTTTTACTATACAAGATTTTGATTTCTTTTGTTGTGCGTGGAAATTTCAGAATAACATATGGAGCAGTAAACGAATATTGAGGAAGCGGCAATGAAAATCGTTGTGCTATCGCCCTAAATGTTTCCATCCCCAATCCTCTGCGTTCAACAAGACCCACATCAGCAAACACAGAAAATATAATGGGATTTCGGCTTAAAGTGGGAGCATCAAATTGTTTAAGCTGAGTAATTGTTATTGGTGAAATAGGTGCGCCTGGGCTCTTAACTGATATGATATTCTCGTCAACATAAAGATGGCACGTTGCCCCTTCTATTTCATAATCACGATGAACCAAAGCATTGATTACAGCTTCACGCACCGGCTCATAAGGAAAATCCTCTACCCTCTTTCTTTGAGACGAAGACTTGTCTATGCTCATCGGGATAATCTTTTTCCACCAATTTTCAATAGCATCAGGCATCAATACCAAGGGGCCGTTAAAATCCTGCATGTCCATTTTCCCGTTAGGATATTTTACCGTTGCCTTTAAAACTATTTGTGGATAAAAATCCTCAGGATTTTTCCCAAAAAGAATCAATCCCAATCCTGTCGGCACAAAAATATTTCTTTTCTTATCAAGCAATCCTCTCCTATATAACTTCTTGATAAAAGATAAAGAACCGATCTTCCCCTTAAATCCAATTTTTTCTTTATAAAACTCAAGAGCAGTCTTTGACAGTTCCGAAAAATCTGCTTTTTGATTTGCTTTTTCAAGTACCGTTAATACAGCTGTTTTACCTTTTTTAACATCTTTAGCACGTCTTTTTGCTTGATCTAGGAAATCAATATTCTCATTCTCAATAATAGACTGCAAATCCCTATCAAACATATGCACAACAACACCATTATCCTGCAAATACTTTATTCCTTTCCTGTCAACAGTCGGATCAGGGTCTTCCAAACCTATCCATACTTCTTTAATGCGCGCTAAAACAATACGTTCCGCACAAGAAAGTTTAGGATGTTTTCGAGCTCCCGGTGCGCATGGTTCTAAAGTAGCAAATAGGATAGCACCTGTTAAATCTGTATCGCGATGTTTTCTCTCCAGCAATGTAAATTCCGCATGATCACCATGACGTAATTCACCTCGAGAAGCAGTATCTATAGAGCCATCTGGCATAACCAGAACTGCACCTACTTTAGGCACAGCCTTATCCTTTCTGGGTTCGGCAACAGATTTCTTCATAACATCAATTGCCATTTCCATATATTTACGAGGATTAAACTTCTTTTTCATATACTTTATCTTTAATTGATTCCTCACTATTATTTATAGTTTTCTCTAGTTCAATATCCATCTTAGAAACATCAATTTCACCAGAGATGAGTTTGGGGAGTAGAAGATCCCTAGTTTCCCGAAGCTTCATGTTTTTTTGCCCAAGCAAAGACATTTCGTCAAAAAACGGTCCAACAATTTCACTAAATTCTTTTTGAACAGCATCTATCGGACAAACAATCGTTTCATTATTAAGAAAGTACTCGAACTTGAAATTTGATATACCTGTTGACTGAACTTGATACTTGCGAATCGATCTATCTTCATATATTGCTACCAATTTAAGATAGAATATTTCTGGCGATATTATATCTTGATTTACTCGCATTAATTTACAGAAACTCGCACAAATAACTGGTTTCGAGAAATTTTCGAACAATTTTTGATTAACTAATAGAGACCTCCCAACCGGCTGATCTTTGCTGCCACCTGATACCTCAAAGATAATATCTCCTTCTTTAATTTTCCTATTCTTAAAATTAGATAGTGTATGAAATCTCAATGGGCAACTGCTAGTGTTATTTCTTCTTACATTTGGAATATCCGTTCCACGGATAACATATGCTTCGACAGAATATTTTCCTTCCAATCTCTCTTTCCCCCAACCACCACCTATATAATATTGAATAACTTCGCCTATTTTCTTTACTTCCCACCCCTCCGGAATCCTGCCTAACTCCGAATCAATAAACCTCACCTTTTCATGTCCGGGGAAACGAAAATCAACAAACCATTCCCGATAAATCCTCTGCGCCATTTCTTCAAGAATTTTTATCCTGCGTGTGTTGTTTTCAATAAGCTCATCGTAAGTAGAAAGGATTGATGCAATTTTGCGTTGGGTTGGGAGAGGAATACTCGCTATTTCAATATTTTTTACTGCATTTAAATCTGCGCGCTGTCTTCCAGAAGCACCATACATGCTTTTTTCGGCAGGCTTTCTTATTATATCTGAATATGCGAGATAAAAAATATAATCTTGATCAGAAATATCTTTTTTTGCTCTAAAAACAAAGAATTCTGTTGAGCCAAAACATTTCGTATTATTTTCGACTTTAATTTGTGCAATTTTTCCATTTTCTAAGCAAGGAGTGATGCGGGCAAAAAGAACATCGCCAGATGTAAATTTTGAACCACCTCCTTTATACTTCTTTTTTTTGGGATATACAAACCTATTTCCTGGAACAATATCCGTCATTTCTACAAAAAAATATTCCTCATTCTTTTGTAGCTTTTCTTTAGGATTAATATCTGCAAATTCACAAAACTTCATAATATATAGATCCCTTTATAATTTCGTATTTATTTCATCAGATAAGAAAGATACTTTTGCTTTCCTCATTTTTTCCAATTCAGGAGATTTTAATTTCTGTTTTTGGATCCGTTTTATTTCATAATCGTATAACCACCATTCATCCAAATCAACTTTATTAAGCAAATCTATAAATGCATCTATATTTTCTTTATTAATTTTTGCATATACAAAACATATTAGTAAAGAGATTACATCTTTTGATCTCAAAATCTCTTTGGAAATTTTGGCAAATTGTTTAATTTTTACACCATATTTAATAGCAAGAAATAGACTCCATGTCATAACATCTGAACGGCGATAATTGACATGCTCATTTAAGAAAACTTCTATCGCGTTTTTTAGAACCGCCTTAATTGCTTTCTCATTCTCAGGGAAAGATCGAATCCCAATTGAAATAAAATTATCACAGATATCGATGACATAGGGATATAAAAAACATAGATTCAAGAAATACCGCAAAACTATTCTGTATGCGGAATAATCGATATATTTCTTACCTGATAAAACTTTGGCAGCATATCTAATTGACGATTCGTCTGGGTTTTTCTTAAACAAATCACTTGATAGTTCAAGAAGTCCAATTACTTTATTTTTATTAAATCTATCAACTTCTTTAAAGTTAACGAATTGCCTTAAATTTCTAACCCAATCATCATCTAAAGTCTGCGGCAGCTCAAATATCTTAGTCTTTTTTGTATTCAGCTTTAATCTGTAATATTCCAAATTTTCGCTTAATTCACGAATAAAACTATCCGCCTCTTCTTTCGAAGAACAAAAGCATTTATAATCATCAATAAATCGCATGTACGTATATTTACGTAAGTTTTTATCAATTTGAGACAATATAATTTCAGAAATTATCCCCGAAATATCTGGCCCAATTGGCACTCCTTTCGTTTCTCCATCTTGCATATTTCTAATAACTACGTCGAATTTATTAAACCATCGCCTTTGCCTAGATTGTTCTTTTTTAGCTTTCTCCTTACCAACAAGCGCCCAACTTATAACATGCGTATAAATACTAGGGAAAAAATCAGAAATATCAGCATAAACGAGGTATTTTTTTCCGAATTGTTTGTCTAACAGTTTTTGGTCTTTTTCCTTATCTTGGTTATAAGATAACATCGAAATGAGTCGTCCGTTTTTATTTGACAACTTAGGGACTATCATACTAATATCGTTATAATTTTTGACCGTTCTTTTCATTATATTAATTCTCGACCAATCTTTATGAAGTTGTCTACATACCCTAAGATATGCTAAAGGATGAGGCACTCCTAAGAAACGTTGACTATTATTGTTTCGTGTAATTTTAAACGGAAACAATTTATACTTTTTAGAATTTTCAATATTTATCTTTGAATTATTATTAATAGCCCATTCTCCAAATTTCTTAGAAGATAAAATACATTCTAAACGTTCTGGGAAAAGTCCATAACATAATAATTTTCTAAAAACAACGTCTCTATTCAACTCATCCCTCCAACAACTTCCTCACATTATCAGCAATTATGCCTTCAAGCTCATGGGCTTGCTTGTTAAGTTTCTCCAACTCTTCGTTTAATTCCTCTAAACGTTCTTTAAAATCAAATCCGTCATCAACCTTGTCAGCAACCCCAACATAACGCCCGGGATTTAAACTCCAGCCCTGCTCTTTGATTTCTTTTAAGCTGGCAACCTTACACAAACCCGCGACATCTTGATACTTGCCGTTAGAGAAACTTTCTTTCATTAATTTCTCGCTACCATGTATGGCCTCAGGCTTCTCTGCTCGATATACCCGTACGATATTGGCGAGAAACTCAATATGTTCCGGCAAAAACTCACGATGCGCACGATCTATTTGTTTATAAATTTTACGGGCATCTATAAATAAAATTTTATCTTTCCGACTGCTTTCTTTTTTGCTTTTATCTAAAAACCACAGTGTAACCGGCAAAGTAACCGTATAAAAAAAGTTTGATCCGACAGCAATAATCACATCAACGACTCGATCTTCTATCAATTTCCTCCGTAATTCTAGTTCACTTGCCCGGGCGTCACTAGCCGAATTAGCCATAACAAAACCTGCTCGACCTCTTTCATTAAGCGCACTATAAAACAATTGAATCCATAAATAGTTGCCGTTATCAACGGATGGCATGCCGAAAGGATACCGCTTACGATCATTCTTGATCCGTTCTTTATCAATACGATTCACGTTAAACGGAGGATTAGCCATTACAAAGTCAAATTTTCCTACCATATTATGTAAATCTTCATAATAGGAATTTCCCTGCAGGATATCTCCGGAAAGCCCATGAACAGCCAAATTCATTTTGCACAGATTTACTGTATCACGCGTCTTTTCCTGCCCATAAATACTAATTTCATCAACTGCTCTTTTCTTATGTTCTTCAACAAATTCCGCGCTCTGAACAAACATACCGCCCGATCCGCAGGCAGGATCAAATATCTTTCCATGAAAAGGCTCGATAACTGAAACTATCAGCTTAACAATAGATGTAGGTGTAAAAAATTCTCCTCCTTGCTGTCCTTCGCTCATGGCAAACTTACCTAAAAAATATTCGTAGATTTTACCAAAAGCGTCTCCTTCTATTGTCTTTGGGATAGAAGACATCACCTTAAGAAGTTCAACAAGAAGACTATTACTAAAGCGATTATAGGTTTTGGGAAGCACCCCTTTAAGGTCTTCATTTTCCCGTTCAATAGCCTTCATGGCTTCATTAATAGCCTTACCAATATCCACCCCTTCAGGAAGATTTAAAAGATAGGAAAACCTTGCCTCATCCGGCAAAAACATTACTCCTGCCGCTTGATAATCTGTTTTGCCAATTTTGCGCCGCTTACTGGATTTTGCCGATAGTATCTTTTCCTGTTTAGTAAACCTATAATCTGCATATTTCAAAAAAATAAGTCCGAGGACAGGTGTAGAATATTCAGCGGCTTTAAGATCTGAATTTGCCCTTAATTCATCAGCGACGCTCCATAACCGCTTTTCAAGTTCTGCAATATGATTTCGTACCATAGTAACTCCCTAAATATTGATTAAACATTACTCCTTGATTTAATAAACTCCTCCAAATCCTTCGGATGTATATACCAACGGCCAATCTTAACAGCTTTAATCTGCTTAAGATTGATAAGCTCCCGTACTCTTTCTTCTGTAAGATGAATTCTCTTGGCGACTTGGTCAACGGTTAGATAATCTTTTAAGTCCATTGCACACCTACTTTAAAGTAATTATTTAATTAAAATAATGCCTACAGCATAGATTCCTTAACATTCCATGTGATTCCATATTATATAATATCAGGGTATTAATGGCAACTGAAATCCCAAAGGGGCAAACAGTCACACAAAAGGCGAAGCGAAAGACAACGAAGCTGGCTGAAGCCGCCTGACTGTGACTGTTGAGCGGGCGGGGTTTTTAAAATAATCCAAATATTCATCAAAAGTAACTCGAACCTAAAGGGCAAAAGTCTTTTCGCCGAAGGCAAAATGTCTTTTGGTGTTGCGTACTGTTCTGGCTTTTTGTAGAAAAGACAGAATAGTTGATGAATATTTGATATAGGTATTTTTCCTTTTAGGGGGAAGCTGGTTTGAAGCGCAGGCAGGCGAAAACACGAAGTGGTTGAGCCCCGAGCACCAAAACAGCTTGGGTGATGGGGTGCTTCGGCGTAGCCACGCCAAGTGAAAGCTTGCCGTGCAGGCAAGCTGAAACGCAGGCGTGGCGCGGACTCACCCGAAGCCAGGATGACGGCGACAGGCAAAACCCACCTTTTAAAAATTTTGTCGCCGCCAAAAACAAAAAAGATTTTTTTATTTAGACGTTTTGCCTGCCTGTCGGCAGACTGGCGAGGGTGAGGACGCAAGCCCGAAGCGGAGTGCTGAAGAAAAAGCAATTTTTATGAAGCACGAAGCGCAGGGCTACGCCGAAGCAAAAGGCAATCAAATCACCTCGCCGCCTTGCCTCCAGTCAGTCAAAAAAGAGGAATTTTTTATATATTGTAAAACCTGTATAGAAGGTCAGCCGAAAGTACGCAGGTATACTTTTTCTTAATCCGCGTACCCCTGCTTATCCCACCTCTTTAGTATTCCCATTATATACCCAAAATTCCTTGAAGGATTATCCGCTCTCATCTTAGCGGTTATTCGGGTTGCCTTCTCAACCCATTCTTCAGTATAACTTCCCATAATCCGGATAAAAGCCTCTACTTTTTCGATGTTATTTCCTTGCTCAATCATAAAAGCAAATCCCCTGGCTTTCTCTACTAATTCCTCTCCATAGATATTCCTTAACTCTGCCCATTTCTTATCTATCTCTTCTGGTGAAAGAAGTGGCTTTATGCGGTATTTATTCGGCTTTCTGCTGCCAGTAAAGATACCTTGCTCATTTAGTGCCGCATCGTATTCTACATCAAGTAACCCCAGTTTCTTTAACTCTCTCATCCCTCGCATAATTGTCCATTTATTGACATTGAAATCCTCAGCTATTAGGTCGAGCGGCAAAGACCACCAGGGTTTAATATCGCTGAACTCAGTCCTGTAGAGATTAATCAAATAGCAAAATTTACTTCTTAAACTGAGTTTCTGACTCCAGCCATATTCCCAATATGCCAAAGGCACCTTAAAATATCCAATCTGCGGAGTTTGATATTCTTCAGAAGTATCCTCATAATCAAGCAAGGTTATCTGCGCCGGTTTATCTGT